>Ga0066639_10003714_pt1 | contig 13170 bp, 10 predicted proteins | sample CryGeyCG2114_010_2_FD_59504 | JGI IMG/M metagenome (GOLD analysis project Ga0066639, IMG submission 59504) | Groundwater microbial communities from aquifer - Crystal Geyser CG10_big_fil_rev_8/21/14_0.10 | ecosystem: Environmental > Aquatic > Deep subsurface > Groundwater | place: USA: Utah...
CCCCTGAAGTTGTTTCAAAGGCAATGGGAAAACCTGTTTTTGCTCCTATCCCTAAAGACGAACAAACTTGTGTGATGGCATTAAACAGAAAAATGCCTGCCGTTCTAGTTGCTAAAAGTAGTCCCTTTACAAAAGGGATTGTAGATGTCGTTAGAAAGGTCGTACAAAAAAGTATTTTAAAGACACTTGCGTCACTGAATAGACCTGCACCAGTTTCAAAGTCAACATCATCGTCTGGAAGTGATGGTGGAAAAGAGGGTTCTGATACTAAGCCTTGGGTTTCGCTAAAAGGCAGAATTCATAAAGCTTTAGTTGAAGAAATGGATCTTAAGAAAAGTGATGATAATGATCCTAAAGCGCGGATTATTCTCAAAGAGCAAACTAAAAAAGCTGTTGTCGACATTCTTGGCAAAGAAGATACAAAAGGAATTTTAAACAATCGTGAAGATATGAATCAGATTGTTAAAGAAATTCTTGATGAAGCTTTAGGCCTAGGACCTCTTGAAGATCTTTTGGCCGATAAAGGTGTTTCAGAGATTATGGTTGTTGGTCCCTCAAAAATATTTTATGAGCAAGGTGGTAAAATTAAAAAGTCCACTGTGACTTTTACAAACGATCGCCAAGTTTTAAATGTTATCGAAAGAATTGTTGCACCTATTGGGCGACGTATTGACGAAAAGACTCCCTATGTGGATGCTCGTCTACATGATGGTTCAAGGGTTCACGCAATAATTCCACCTTGTGCGATCGATGGTTGTACAATCACCATTCGTAAATTTCCTGAAAACAGATTAACGTATAAAGACCTCGTTGCATTTGGTTCCGTAACACAAAATATGGCGGACTTCTTAAGAATTGCCGTTGAGGCTCACAAAAACATTATTGTTTCTGGTGGTACCGGTTCTGGTAAAACAACGCTGATTAATATTCTTGGTGGTTTTATTCAGGCCAATGAGAGGATTATTACTTGTGAAGATGCTGCTGAACTCGATTTTCCTCAAGACCACGTAGTTAGACTTGAAACTCGTCCACCTTCTCTCGAAGGTGATGGTGCTATTGATATTCGATGTCTTGTTAAGCAAACACTTAGAATGCGTCCAGATAGAATTGTGGTAGGGGAATGTCGTGGTGGTGAAACTCTAGATATGCTTCAGGCAATGGGAACTGGTCACGATGGCTCACTTACTACTGTTCACTCAAACAACCCAAGAGAATGTATTGGTCGCTTAGAAACACTTGTTCAATATGCAGGCGCTGGTCTTAGTCCAAAAGCAATTAGAGAAATGATTGCGAGCGCTGTTCACATGATTATTCAACAATCGCGTCTTGACGATGGTTCAAGACGAGTCACTTATGTGACTGAGATTGGTGGTATGCAGGGAGAAGTTGTTACCCTTCAAGATATTTTTACTTACGTTCAAAAAGATATTGATAAAAACGGAAAAATTGTTGGAGAATTTCAGGCCTCAGGCTTTATTCCCAAGTTCATCGAAGTTTTAGAAAAGAAAGGCTACAACGTTCCAAGAGGACTTTTCAGCAACGCAGCTCCTCCAAAACCAGCGGCTGCACCAGCTCCTGCAGCGGCCAAAGGCCCTCAAACAAATAAACCACAGCAACCTCCAGCTAAAAAACCTGCTGGTGCTAAATAAGGGAAAATTTTATGGAAATTTTCGTCAGACTTTTAGGACCAACTGGAATTGTGATTGTTGTTGGTCTACTTATTTTTTTAGTTGCCTTTAAGTATAGCGTTAACATTTTCGATCTTATTGAAAGACAAACTATTGGCACTAGAACATATATTCTCGAAAAGCTTGAACTTCTTTTTATTGAGATTGAGCCACAGAAAGTAACTTATTTGCTGCTATGTTGTTCTTTTGTCCCTGGGGCAATCATAATCGGACTATTGGGATTTTTAGGCGCCTGGATACCTGGACTCATCTTAGGCTCAATTATTATATTTATGGGATTCAAAATACCAAAACCGTTCATTGATTCCATGATTGAGCGAAGAATTAAAGCTTATGAAGGTCAAATGGTCGATGCTATGCAGTTGCTTGCTAACGGTATTAGGGCAGGACTATCTTTGCCACAATCTCTTGGCATGGTGGTTGATGAAATGCCTCAGCCGATTTCGCAAGAATTTAATATGATTCTTCAGCAAAACAAGATTGGTGTTCCTTTGGAAGAGTGTTTTGATGGTTTAGTGAAAAGAATACCTACAGAAGATAACGAAATGTTCGTCGCAAGTGTCAATATTTTGCGCGAAACCGGCGGTAATCTTGCGGAAGTTTTTGACACAATTGTTACAGTCATCCGCGAAAGAGTTCGATTGAAGCAAAAAATAGACACCTATATTGCTCAGGGAATGTTCCAAGGGGCTACTATTTTTGCCATGCCATGGGCAATTGGGGTTATTTTCGCTTTTAACGATCCCGAGATGATGAAGCCAATGTTTACTCACCCATTGGGTTGGGTTGCGCTATTTTTAATACTAGGGTTTGATCTTGCCGGTGGCTTCGTCATCCTTAAGATAGTGAAAATTAAGGTATAATTGAATAAGAATATTTCCTAAAGCTTCGGGCTTTAGTTGTCGATATGGATAATGAGAGAGTCCTTTTGCAAAAAAGAATTACTAAAGAGGGTGTTTCGATGAGACTGTTTAAAGCGTTTTTGATGTTACTTTTAATTCCTGCACTTGCTTGGTCTGGTGTAAATCTCAAAAACGGAAATTTTTATATTTCTTATACTGATATCATTGTTCCAGGTGGTGGTCAGGATTTAGAAATTGCTCGTACCTATAACTCTAAATCTACAGATAAAGGTTGGTTTGGATTTGGTTGGGGTTCAGATTTTGAAACCTATCTAAGTGTTGGTGCTGACGGTTCTGTTGTTGTACATGAAAATGGTTCGGGTGCGACGACACGATTTACTCCAAAAGAAAATGTTAACCCTGCTGCTGCTGCAAAAAAGATTGTAGAAGCCATGAGAAAAAAGACAACAGTCTCAGCTCAAGTTGCAGAATCATTAATTGAAAAATTAAAAAATGATGCTGAACTTCGCCAAGCTTATGGACGTAAATTTGATGTTAAGGCAGAACTAGCTGCTGGCTCAAAACTATTTTCAAATACTCGCGGTATTCAAGAGCTTTACGTTCTTAAAGACGGTTACAAAAGACAATTTAATGACGGCAAAGAAGAGATCTTCACAAAAGAAGGTAAACTCTTAAAAATTAAAAATAAATATGGCTACACAGTTGATTTCGTTTATGACGGAGCGACACTTAAGTCGATTAAGGATTCACAAGCTAAGCAATTATTCTTTGAATGGTATGCTGATGGTAAAGTTAAGCACGTTTGGTCTGCTGGTGATAAGAAAACGTTTTACAAATACAAAGGTGATGATCTTATTGAGAGTACTGATGTAGGTGGAAACAAGTTTACTTATGGCTACGACACAAACCATAACCTTTCTGCTATCGGTTATGCTGATGAATCAAAGATGTTGGTAAAGTACACTTCAAAGACTCAGTTTGTTGAAGAAATCACTAGTCGAAACGGTGAAGTTACCAAGTATGACTACGGATCAAATCCAAAGAATCCTGAATATCATTATTGGACTATTGTTAAGAAAAAAGGTGTATCTGGTAAAGAAGTTGCTAATCGTTATGAGTATGAGATTAAGTCTCGCCCGGATGGTTCAGACTATACTTACCGAATCCTAACTGAGATCAATGGTCTTAAGACAGAAACTTTCTACACTGAATGTTGCTCACTACCATCTAAGATCATTCGTGGAGACCGTGTAACAACATTTGATTACCATGAAAATGGATTACTTAAAAACAAAGCATCTAATAATGGTGAGTTTGTTAAACTTGAGTATCACCCAAAATTTAATAAGATTACTAAGGTGAATTCTAATAAAGGTTGGACAAATTTTGAGTATGATAAAAACGGCAACCTTTCTAAGGCCGTAAACGACGGCGGTATGTCTGTTCTTCTTCTTTATGATCGTCAGGGTCGTATTACGAAGATGCTTGATAACAACAAGAAAACAAATGAAAAGCGCACACTTAGCTTTAAATACAATGCGCTTGGTAAGCCAGTAGAAATCGCAATGGATAATGTTGGTAAAATCAATGTTTCATACGATAACTACGGTGAGATTAAAAAGGTAGAGTCTAAAGCAGGTCATAAGATGGCCCTACAAGTAACTCAAGCTTTTCAATCTTTACTATCAATTGTTAAGCCAGCTGGTGTGAACCTGAATATGTAAGTTTTGATTTTGCCAATTTTAGTTGGCTAGATAAGTTGTTGAAAGTTGATTTTTTTAGGGTTTTTTGGAACATTTTTAATATAGATCTATAATGAATATATTAAGAACTAGAAAAATGATTTTTTTAAGAGGACACTATGAAGAAAATAATGAATATGTTGATTGCCTTAATTCTTCCACTGAATATGGCTTTGGCTGTTGATTGTACAGATGTAGATAATGGCAATCGAATTCAGAATCCAGAGAGAAGAGTGACATGTGTTAGAGCTAGTGACTCAAGTGAGTTTACAGCTGTTGGTTCTTGTCCAGATGGTTCATCGGTTAAGCCGGGTTCTCAAGGCGTTTAATAAAGGCTTTTATAAGTTGTTTAATAGACCCTCACTGTTGTGAGGGTTTTTTTTTGTCACCTGTCTAAATTCTAGTCAAAATGAGCCAGCTAAATCCCTAATTTCTCATAACCCTACTTTGGCACAGCCTGTGCATTGTTATTAGAAAACAAAACAACAAACCTGTTTAATTTGGAATTGGGGGAATATATGAAAAAGTTACTATCAATCGTTTTTTTAACTATCTTGGCTTCTAACGTAGCTTTTGCAGCTGATCTTGGAGAGAACATGGCTTCTGATTGCGTAAGCACTCAACAGTCTAGTCGTTTCCAACAAACTGTATCTGATGCACCAGCATCAAGCACAGTAGATTCATCTTCGACTTCAAGCGGCAGATAATAAGCACACTCATCATGGTTTAAACATTGACCCACCGTATGGTGGGTCTTTTTTTGTTTTACTTGAAGGCGTATCCTTTGCCCCTCATAATGCTTTAAAAGAGTTTGAGGGAGAAATCATGCAAGTTGATAACAATTTAGAATTTACCAGTCTTGATAAAATTGATGAAATTCTAAAAATTCAAACATCTAAATCTGATCTCACCAATAGCCCTGACTACGCCAAACGTATTGATGATCTCAAGAAGTTAAATAGGATCATTTCGACTTATTCAAAGCATATTGAAAATGCTCTAAAACTCGACTTGGGAAAAAATAAATTAGAGTCACAAATCGCGGAGATTGGTTTTATCCAGGGGGAAATCAGGCATACTCTCAAGCATCTTAAGAAGTGGATGAAGCCCAAGAGGGTTCGCACACCTCTTGTTCTAATGCCTGCAAGAAGCTTTATAGAAACAGAGCCTTTGGGCAGAGTCTTAATTATCGCGCCTTGGAATTATCCTTTCCAATTGCTATTTTCACCTCTTGTTGGAGCTTTGGCCGCAGGTAACAAGGTTGTTTTAAAGCCGTCCGAGTTAGCTCCAAATACAGCAAGCATTGTAACTAGAATGATTAGTGAAAACTTTGATCCTAGACAAGTGAGCGTTGTTAACGGTGCTGTAGAGGAGACTGGCAGATTATTAGATCAACCCTTTGATCATATTTTTTATACAGGCAATGGCCATGTCGCCAAGATCATTATGCAAAAGGCTGCTAAGCACCTAACTCCAGTCACTCTAGAATTGGGTGGTAAAAGTCCCTGCGTCGTAGCTGGCAAGCCTGATATGAAAGTGACGGCAAGAAGAATTGCCTGGGGTAAGTGGTTTAATGCTGGTCAAACATGTGTCGCCCCAGACTATGTTTTAGTAGAGAAGGGTCTAAAAGATGAATTTCTAAAAGAACTCTCAAAAGTAATCATCGAGTTTTACAATCAAAACCCACAAGATTCTGATGATTACGGAAAGATTATAAATGAGCGACATTTTGATAGATTGACGAGTTTATTTAAGCCGGAAGACGTTATTTTGGGCGGTCAAAGTCATCGTGAAAAGAATTTCATTGCTCCAACAATTCTTTCAGTAAACTTTGACCATCGAGTGATGAAGGATGAAATTTTTGGGCCTTTGCTGCCTGTGATTGAGGTGGACAGTTTTGACTCCGCTATCAATATCATCGCGAAACGCGATCATCCGCTAGCGGCCTATCTCTTTAGTTCTGACGGTGATCAGTTGAGCAATTTCACCCATAAAGTGAAAGCAGGTGGAATTTGTTTGAATGATTGTTTGATGCATTTATCGAACCCAGACTTACCTTTTGGTGGGGTTGGACCTTCTGGGATGGGTGCTTATCACGGTGAAAAGTCTTATCAGATCTTTAGTCATCATAAATCAGTCTTAAAGAGGATGTTCCTTTTTGACCTAAGCCTGAGATACCCACCATATTCCGGTAAGTTAGCACCTTTAGCTTGGTTAATGCGTTGGCTTGGATAGCTTGAAATTGTCTTAACTTTCAACACTGTCTTAAAATTAAGCAAAAGTGACACCTCTAAACCCTCTAAATGACGTTAATTCTTTTGGCATGCTTGATGCATTGTATATATGTATCAACCATGAAGAGGAGAATTGAGATGAAAACACTATTAACACTTATCGCTTTAACTGTAGCTGTAAACGTATCTTTTGCTGCTGATCTTGGAGAAGGTTCTGCTGATTGTGCATCAATGGTACAAGCTAATCGTGCAACTTCTGCAGTAGTAGCAACAACTGAAGCTGACGTAGAAGTTAATGAATCTTCAGATGCTCGTTAATTTTCAAGCTTAGAAAGAATAAAAAAAACCCGACATAGATCGGGTTTTTTTATTTTATTGATTGAGAATATTTTTAAGTAACTCTTTTTCTTCGATCGTATATTCGTCTTTCGGATTAACTTCAACATCTCTTATTTTTTTTACTGAAGAAGATTGCCTGATTTCTACTTTGTCAGCACTACTTGGAATCGTTTCAAATAACTGCTTGATCGCTTTCTTTCCAACTTGAACCGTTTCGCCAGCTCTTTTACCAAAGTCATCAATAACTCCTTGGGCGGTTGGACCAAAAACTCCAGAAATATGATCAAATAGAGGTTTATCACTAACTGGAACACTTAAAACCAAAAAGCTAAAGCTAAACCAAAGTAAAGGCTTAAAGACTAGATTAATCATATTCTATCCTTAGAATGTTCAATTTCAATTTTTTCAACGGCTTTCAATAGTTCTTGTGGAGAAAAGGGCTTCTTTAAAAAATCAACTGCACCAACGGATAGTGCTTCAATCATCACAGACTCCGTCGTTAATGAGGACATCATAATAACAGCACCTTTAAATTTATTTTCATTAAGTCTCTGAGCCAGCTGTAGTCCACTGGATCCAGGCATAACCACATCAATAATAAAAAGTGATATCGAAGAGACTGTACCGAATACTCTGAGACCGTCTTCAGATGAGCCAGCAGTTCCAACTACGTTGTATCCTGCATCTTCTAGAATTTTAGCAGTTGTTCGCCTTGAAAATTCAGCATCATCGACGACGACAATCTTGAATTCTTGAGCATGTTGATCGGTCAAAAGATCCTCCGTTGAAAGCGCATTCTTCATTAATTCTAATCGAAAAATGCAAAGCTTCCAACGAAGTATATTTTTTTATGCTGCCGCAGGTGTTTGAGTAATCTTCTTTTTCTGAGCGGCTTTGCGATGAACTCTAGCCATATGCTCTTTCCAGCCGACTAGAGCTACCTCAAGAACCTCATCAATGGTTTTAACCGGAACAAAATTAATCTTAGCAAGGAATTCTGGTGGAATTTCAGCTAAATCTTTTTTGTTCTGCCATGGAATGATAACTGTATCGATATTCATTCTCATCGCTGCAAGCGCTTTTTCTTTTAGTCCACCAATTGGAAGAACCTTACCAGTAAGTGTAATTTCACCAGTCATGGCAACCTTACGACTCACAGGGAAACCCGAAAGAAGCGAGATTATTGCAGTCGCTAATGTAATACCGGCAGAGGGTCCATCTTTTGGAGTTGCTCCAGCTGGCAAGTGAACATGTAGTTCATACTTATCAAAGAAGTCTTCATCCACTCCAAGATCTTCAGCTTTAGAGCGAATATAACCAATCGCTGTTTGTGCTGATTCTTTCATGACATCACCAAGCTGACCGGTAAGAGTTAAGCCCTTACCTTTCATCTTAGTCGTTTCAATTGGTAGAACTTGTCCACCTACTGAAGTCCATGCAAGACCTGTGGCCACACCAACTTCGTCGTATTGTTTTTCATCTTCTTTCGTATAAATCGGTGGCCCCAAAAACTTAATAACTGTGTCATGAAGTAAATGAGTTTTTCCGTGCTCGCCTTTAGCAATTTTCATCGCTACTTTTCTGCAAAGAGCACCAATTCGTCTTTCTAGATTTCTAAGTCCAGCTTCTGCCGTAAAATGCTTAATGACACTTTCAACAGCTTCATCTGTAAATTCAACATGATCATTTGAGATACCATTTTCCTTCAATTGCTTCGGAATAAGGTATTTCTTTGTAATGGCGACTTTTTCTTCCTGAGTGTAACCAGAAAGATGAATCACTTCCATTCTATCTCTAAGTGGACCAGGGATCTGATCAAGAACGTTTGATGTTGCGATAAACATCACGTTTGATAGATCAAAAGGAACGTTAAGATAGTGATCTCTAAAATTACAGTTTTGTTCAGGATCTAAAACTTCTAGAAGGGCTGAAGCCGGATCACCTTTATAGTCACCACCAAGCTTATCGATTTCATCTAAAAGAATAACCGGATTATTCGTACCAGCCTGCTTAATCCCTTGGATTAAACGACCAGGCATTGATCCAACATAAGTTCTTCTATGACCACGAATTTCAGCTTCGTCTTTCACACCACCTAGACTGATGCGAACAAATTCACGACCAATCGATTTGGCGATACTTTTACCAAGTGATGTTTTACCAACACCAGGAGGACCTGAAAGACAAAGGATTGGACCTTTCATATCTTTGCCTTTCAATTGACGAACGGCTAGATATTCAAGGATACGCTCTTTAACTTTATGTAAGTCGAAATGATCTTCATTTAAAATTTCTAAAGCAGCATCAATATCGATTTTATCTTCAGATTCAACCGACCAAGGAAGGTCAACCATCCACTCAAGATAACTTCTAATGATCGCACTTTCTGACGAATCAGGATGCATTTTCTCAAGTCGAACAAGTTGCTTTGTGGCTTCTTTTTCAACTTCTTCAGGCATCTTCGCTTTAGCAATTTTTTCTCTAAATTCACCAAACTCATCTTCTGGTTCAGCTGGAGCTTCGCCGTCACCAAGTTCGGTCTTGATAGCTTTAATTTGTTCACGTAAGAAATATTCTTTTTGTGATTTTGAAATTTCATCTTTTGCAGCAGTTCTAATTTTTGCTTGCATCGCTAAAATTTCTAACTCACGAGTTAAAATATCATTAATACGATTCAAACGATCTGTAGGATCTAGAGTTTCTAGAATTCCTTGTGCTTCAGCCACATGTAGATTCAAATTTGAAGCTACTAGATCTGCTAAGCGACCTGGCTCTTTAATATCATCGAGCACAGTAAGAATATCTGGAGATAAAACTTTACCTAAAGAAATAACTCTTTCAAGTTGCTCGCGAATTGTGCGCATAAGTGCACCAATCGCAACAGCTTCTTCTTGGCAGGCTTGATCTGCAACTTTTACAATTTTAGTTGTAAAAAATGGCTCTGATTGATCAAATGAAATGATTCGAGCTTTTGATAATCCTTGAACAAGAATTTTAACTCGACCATCAGGTAGCTTGCGCATTCGCATGATCATTGCAATCGTACCCATCTCATAGATCTCAGATGGCTCTGGGCACTCGGCCGTAATATCCTTTTGACTAGCAAGAAGGATCATACGATCTGTACTTTCAAGCGCATGCTCAACAGCTGCAATGGAAGCCTCGCGGCCTACAAACAACGGTAGTATCATAAAGGGGTAGACTACGATGTCGCGTATGGGCAACAGCGGCAGGGTATCCTTGAACTCAATGCTCTCACCCTCGTAGTTTGTTACCATATTGTTTCCTCCAACCTTGAAACTCTGGCGCGTTCTTCGCTTTGCATTTAACGAATCGGGGTATTTGCAATTAGTCTTTAAAGAAATCGCACATAACTTGTGTTTTTTTTTGTATACTTGAGCGTGTTTGGAGCGCATTACATAGTAATTTTCTTGAGTTGGTAGTGTCGTTGCTACAACCAAGCACCCCTCTGGGACGGCTTTTAAGCCCTTTCTCCGAGTGTAACTGTCGGGAGTTAATGTGGATGAATTTGGTATAGTTATTTTAGCAGCTGGACAAGGAACTAGATTAAAATTGCCTGTTCCAAAGCCTTTGGCGCCCATCGCTGGAAGAACTCTTATAGATTTTTCAATTAAAGCAGGTCTTCAATTTCTAAAAGATACTTCTAGAAAAGGGAAAATATCCTTAGTTCTTGGACATCAAAAAGAATTACTTATTGATCATGTGAGTAAGTATTGGAAATCATCAGAAATCGAAACAGCTGTTCAAGTGGAACAAAAAGGAACAGCAGATGCCTTAAGAGCTTATTTTAATGATAATAATCATGCCAAAAATAGAGCATATACAATCGTTCTATGTGCCGATACACCGCTTATCACTGCCAGTGAGATCAAGAGTCTTGTTTCCATTCTTGAAAGTGAAAAACTAGATGCAGTGGCAGCGACTTTTATAGAGAATCAACCTCGAGGTTATGGAAGAATTGAAAGAGGAAGCACAGGCTTTCGAATTGTAGAAGAGAAAGATGCCACTGAAGTGCAAAAGAAGATTTCAGAGGTAAATTCAGGTTTATATATTCTTAGAACTGATTTTGTTATGAAGTATCTTTTTGATTTAAAGTCTAATAACAATTCAAAAGAATTTTATCTAACAGATCTTTTTCAAATGGACAGAAAAGTAAAAGCTATTACTTTTGAAAACAAAGATTCTTTTGTAGGGGTCAATACCATTGAACAACTTCAGTATGTAAATCAAGAATTACGAAATAAAATTGTTCGAAAAGCTATTCAAAAAGGCGTTTATATTTTGGCGCCAGAACAAACGTGGATTGATGATACAGTTGAGCTCGAACAAGGTGTAAAAATCTATCCAGGCTGCATTCTTGAAGGAAATACAAAGGTCGAAAGTGGCACAGTGCTTGAGGCCGGAGTGGTTCTAAAGAATACTCAAATTGCAAAGAATTCTAAAATTTTGGCTTATTCCTATCTAGAATCTGCAGTTATCGGTGAAGAAGCTTCTGTTGGACCATTTGCAAGACTTCGTGAAGGCTCCGTGATTGGGCGTGGATCTAAAATTGGAAATTTCGTTGAAACCAAGAAAGTGAATCTCGGTGAAGAAGTTAAAGTGAGTCATCTCTCCTATGTCGGTGATGCAGAAATTGGAGATCGCACCAATATTGGGTGCGGCTTTATAACCTGTAACTATGATGGAGCCAGCAAGCATATAACTAAAATTGGCTCAGATAGCTTTATTGGCTCAGATAGTCAGATGATCGCTCCAATTTCCATTGGAAATAACTGTTATGTAGCTAGCGGCTCGACAATTAATCAAGATCTTGAAGATGGAGACTTCGCCATAGCAAGAGGTAAGCAAGTCACAAAAAAGGGTATGGCCAAGCGCTTCATTAAATCTAAGAAGTAACAGCTTTCATTGTGTAATATTGCCCATAAATGCTATGTTAAGTGGATTTTGAAGATCTAATTTTCGCATAGCGAGGTAAGGCATGTGTGGAATCGTTGGCCATTTGGGCTCGAGTCACTCGATTGATTTAGTTTTAGAAGGTTTAAAAAGACTTGAGTATCGTGGCTATGATTCAGCTGGTATCAGTTTCAACAAACAGTCTGGCGCTTTAGAAATTTATAAAAAACAAGGCAAGCTTTCAAACCTTGTCGATTTTCTTGGTGATATTAAAGAGTTCAATGCTCTTTCATGCATTGGTCACACAAGATGGGCCACACACGGTGAAGTGAGTGATGCTAATTCTCATCCACATACAGATGGAGGAATTTCAATCGTTCATAATGGAATTATTGAAAATGCAGAAGACTTAAGAACTGAGCTCGTTGCTCATGGATATAAGTTTCAATCTCAAACAGACTCAGAAGTTTTTTTAGCGTTATTGTCTACGACAGTTGCAAAGGGCACTCCATTACAAGAAGCAATTACATCTAATTTTTCAAAACTCGATGGTAATTCTGCTTTTGTTATTTTGGATTCGAAAACGTCTGATATTTGGGCGATTAAAAAAGGTGCTCCACTCGTTTGTGGTTTGCATGAAGTTAATTCAGATGCACTTGTTTCATCTGATCCTTATGCGCTCGTAGGTTTTGCCGATAAATTATATTTTCCACAAGATAACGTTCTTTGCCATTTAAGCGCAGGTAATAAAAACCTTATCAACTTTTATGAAATGGATGGCACTAAGTCCGATCGCTATATGTCTAAAAAACAAGAGATGAGTTTAGAGGTTTCTGATAAAGGAAGCTTTGACCATTTCATGCTTAAAGAAATTTATGAGCAACCTGGATTAATTAGAGCATTAACAAAATATTATTTTGACGGTGAAGGGCAAGAAACTCTTAACAATATTTCAAAGTTAAAACCTGGGCGTTTTTTGATTAATGCGTGCGGAACAGCCAACTATGCTGGCTTAGTTGTTAAAGATTATATTGAAAAATTTAATAAAATTCCATGTCAGGTTGATTTGGCTAGTGAGTTTCGTTACAGAAACCCACTGATCTTGAAAGATGATATTGGCCTATTTGTCAGCCAATCAGGAGAGACTGCAGATACTCTTGCAGCTCAGAATCTTTGTAAGCAAGGTGGTATCAAAACCTTGTCTATTGTTAATGTTGAGGGCTCTACGCTTTATAGGGACTGTGATTACAATCTACTTATTAGAGCAGGTATTGAAATCGGAGTCGCATCAACCAAAGCCTTTACACAGCAAGCGCTGACTGGAAGATTGCTGTCGCATGCGCTTGGAGATGGAGTTGATAAAAAATCATTAAAAGATAAGTTTAATCTT
>Ga0066639_10003716_pt1 | contig 13170 bp, 7 predicted proteins | sample CryGeyCG2114_010_2_FD_59504 | JGI IMG/M metagenome (GOLD analysis project Ga0066639, IMG submission 59504) | Groundwater microbial communities from aquifer - Crystal Geyser CG10_big_fil_rev_8/21/14_0.10 | ecosystem: Environmental > Aquatic > Deep subsurface > Groundwater | place: USA: Utah...
AGGAATCAGCCGAAGTTTTGCGGAATCCTTTCCCCAGAAAATAGTTTCCGCAAAACTTCGCCCGCATTGTTTCCGTTTCATTCATTTGGATTTTCTGCAAAATGGGTTCTGACTTTTTCAAACAAACACCACATTTAAAGGACATTTTTATTGGACATGGGGTTTGTGGATATCTGCCCTTGTCAATTTTGCTTAAATCTGATATGCCTTGACCTTTTTTCTCTTATGCTATACTATATGATTTATTGTAAGTGTTTGGCAGAAACACCGATAACTCCCGCCAGGTAATAACGATAATGAATTTCTGCCTAACTAGATCCAAGAGGTCTAATATTATAAGTTTATTACCTGTGTCTTTGTTATATAATAATTAATCAGATTAATAAAAAGACAACCCTTCTTCAAATAGGGCTGTTTGTTTTTATTCTGTAAAAGCAAAAGTATGATTGAGAAAAAGTATTTTTCACGTTATAGGAAATCGGTTCAGGATTTGCCTAATCTAGTTGAGACCCAACTAGATTCCTTTAATTGGCTAACTGATAAAGGCCTAAAGGAAGTTTTTGAAGAGTTTAGTCCGATTGAGGATTATGCTGGGAAGGAGTTCGTATTGGAGTTTGGCGATTTTTTTATAGAACCTCCAAAGTATAGTGAGCAGTATACAAAAGAGAATAATCTTATTTATGAAGGTGCTCTTAAGGTAAAAGTTAAACTAACAAATAAAACTCTTGATAGCGTCAAGGAACAGGAAGTTTTTTTGGCAGATTTTCCTTTAATGACAGAGAGAGGAACTTTTATTGTCAATGGGGCAGAGCGAGTTGTGGTTTCTCAGTTGGCCCGTTCTTCAGGTGCCTACTTTACAGATAATATTGTTAAGGGCAGAAAAAGATTCGGCGCAAAAGTAATTCCTAATCGTGGCGCATGGGTTGAAATAGAGACTGATTTTGACGGAACGATGTTCGTTCGTATTGACCGTGGAAGAAAAATGCCAGCTTCTCTTTTGTTAAAGATTTTTGGATTTGATACTAATGAAAAAATTAAGGAGGCTTTTAGAAAAATTGACAATGGGGAAACTTCTTTTATAAACAAAACTTTAGAAAAGGACGCTACAGAAACTCCTAATGAAGCATATGTTGAAATTTATAACAAGATTCGTCCAGGAGAACCTATCAATGTTGAAGGTGCTAAAAAATATTTGAACGATATGTTCGGGTCTGCTCGTTATGATCTTTCTGAGGTTGGACGTTATCGTTTGAATCATCGCCTAGGTTTGTCTCTTGACGACATGGAAAATGCTCCGAGGACACTTAGCTCTGATGATTTGAAAATGATTGTTACTGAAGTCATCAATCTTAACAATACTCCGGATGCTAAATCTGATGACATCGACCATCTTGGAAGTCGACGTGTTAGAGGTGTTGGAGAACTTTTGCAGAACAGAATTAGGGTTGGTATGACTCAGATGAAGAAGAACATTCAAGATAGAATGTCTACTTTGGATCCTGATACTTTAGTACCTACTAACCTTATAAACAGTAGGCCTTTAATGGCGAGAATTAAAGAGTTTTTCGCTACAAACCAGTTGTCTCAGTTTATGCAACAGATTAACGTTCTTGATGAGCTGGAACACCTTAGACGTCTTTCTGCGATGGGAACAGGTGGACTAACTAAAGAAAGAGCTGGTTTTGATGTTCGTGATGTACACTCATCCCACTACGGAAGAATCTGTCCTATTGAAACTCCTGAAGGCCCTAGTATTGGTCTTGTTGTGCACTTGGCTGTGCATGCTCGTTTAAATAAATATGGAATTATAGAAACACCTTACAGAAAAGTTGATAAAAGCATAATTAGCAACGAGATTTCTTATTTGAATGCTTTGGATGAGGCAAAATATAATATCGCTCATGCTAGTATTTCTTATGACGTTGATAATGGCAAGATTAAGACAGATGAAGTTGAAGCTAGGGTTAAGACTAACCCTAAGTTGGCTCCTAAAGATTCTATTGATTATATTGACTTGTCTTCAAATCAAGCATTTAGTGTGGCTGCGAGCTTGATTCCTTTCCTTGAGCATGATGACGCAACTAGGACACTTATGGGGTCAAATATGCAACGACAGTCTGTACCTTGTATTTGCCCACAGACTCCTTATGTAGGAACAGGTATCGAAGAGAAAGTAGTGAGAGATAGCGGTAGATCTATCGTCGCAAGACAAGATGGTACTATTTCATCTGTTGATTCTAAACATATAACTATTCAATATAAAGATCTTGAAGAAGAAAAGTATGACCTTGTAACTTTTGCTCGTTCTAACCACTTTACTACTGTCCACCAGAGGCCGATTGTTAATGTCGGAGATAAAGTGAAGAAGGGCGACATTCTTACAGATCACTTCTCGAGCGAAGAAGGACATCTTGCTTTGGGGCAGAATGTTAAAGTAGCTTTCTTGTCTTGGAGCGGTTACAATTTTGAGGATGCGATTGTTCTTTCAGAAAATTTAGTGAAGAGAGATATTTTCTCATCTATTCATATTAAGAAATTTGAAGTTAATATTAGAGACACAAAACTTGGTCCAGAAGTAAATACTTATGATATTCCGAATGTTAGCGAAGAAAAATTAAAGAATCTTGACGAAGAAGGTATCGTCCGAATTGGCGCAGAGGTTGGGCCTGGAGATATACTCGTTGGTAAAATTTCACCAAAGGGTGAGGCTGACCTTACTTCGGAAGAAAGACTTTTGCGAGCTATTTTTGGTGAAAAAGTTAGAGACGTTAAAGATAGTTCTCTTAGAATGGAACACGGAAAGAGAGGAAGAGTTGTTGGCGTAAAGATTTTTGCGAGAGATAAAGGAGACAAACTAGAACCTGGAATTATTAAAAAGATTGTTGTCGATGTCGCTCAACTTAGAAAAATTTCTGTTGGAGATAAGTTGGCTGGACGACATGGTAACAAGGGTGTTATCTCAAGAATTTTGCCAGAGGAAGATATGCCTCACTTAGAGGATGGTACTCCTGTCGATGTTGTTTTAAACCCACTTGGTGTGGCCTCTCGTATGAACATCGGACAGATTTTAGAGACTCATCTTGGTTGGGCTGCAGAGAAATTAGGATATCAAGCGATTAGTCCTATTCTTAGCGGTGCAACAGAAGAAGAAATTAAAGAGGAATTGAAAAAAGCTGGTCTGCCTGAAGACGGTAAGGTTACTTTGTATGACGGTAGAACAGGAGAAGCATTCAACAACAAAGTTACTGTCGGGAACATGTATATGCTGAAACTTAACCACATGGTTCAAGACAAGCTTCATATGCGTGCGATTGGTCCTTATTCTTTGATTACTCAGCAGCCGCTTGGAGGTAAGGCTCAAGGTGGTGGACAGAGACTTGGAGAAATGGAAGTTTGGGCTTTGGAGGGATACGGTGCAGCCCATACTTTACAAGAAATGCTTACAGTTAAGTCAGATGACATTGTCGGGCGTGCAGCTGTTTATGACTCAATAATTAGAAAAGAGCCATTTAAGGCTCCAAACTTGCCTGCATCATTTCACGTACTTATGAATGAACTTAAGGGACTTGCGTTAGATGTTGAAGTTCGTCAAACTGAAAAAGAAGAAACGGTCGAAGAGAGAGGAGGAGGTGAAAGCGAAAGTTAAGCGTTACTAGTTAATATAAATAATCAATAAAAATATGGATATTAAAGTAATAGATGTAGATTCAATATCATTGAACCTCGCTTCACCAGAGAAAATTTTATCTTGGTCTCAAGGAGAGGTAACTAAACCTGAAACTATCAATTACAGAACTCAAAGAGCTGAAAGAAACGGTCTTTTTTGCGAAAAAATTTTTGGACCAGAAAAAGACTGGGAGTGTTATTGTGGAAAATACAGAAGGGTTAGATACAAAGGCATTGTTTGTGAAAAATGTGGAGTCGAAGTAACAAGATCTATCGTAAGACGAGAAAGAATGGGGCACATTTCTTTAGCTGTTCCTGTTTCTCATGTTTGGTTTTTGAAAGGGGTTCCTTCTTACGTAAGCATTTTGTTAGAAACACCAGCTTCTCAAGTTGAAAAAGTAATGTATTTCGCTGGATACATTATTACCAAGGTTAACGAAAGTGCAAAAGAAGATACATATAAAAATTTAGAAATAGAGTATAAAGCCAAACTAAAAACTGTTAAAACAGTTGCTGAAAAAGATGCTTTAAAGAAGGCTTACACATCAGCAAAGTCTAAACTCGATGGTATTATTTTGCATAAAATTATCGACCAAACAACATATCACTTGTTGAGTATTAAATTTGGAGATGTGTTTGAGGTTAGTATTGGCGCTGAGGCTATTTACAATATTTTTAAATCAATGGATTTGGAAAAAGAAATAGCTAGTCTTGAGGAGAGGTTGATTAAAAGTAGTGCTCAAGAAAGAACCAATGTTACCAAAAAATTAAACATCCTCCAATCTTTGTACAAGAATGGGTCTCGTCCGGAATACATGTTTTTGACAGTGATACCTGTTATTCCTCCTGCTTTGCGTCCAATGGTGCCGCTAGATGGCGGACGTCATGCAACTTCTGATTTGAACGACTTATATAGAAGGGTTATTAACCGTAATAATAGGTTAAAGAAACTGGCAGAAATTCATGCTCCAGAGGTTATTTGTAGAAATGAAAAAAGAATTTTGCAGGAAGCTGTGGACAGTTTGATTGATAATTCATCAGCTAAAACTGGAGGTAAAGCTGCTTTCAGCCAGTCACAAAGAAGGCCTTTGAAATCATTGGCTGGAATGCTTAAGGGAAAGCAAGGTAGGTTCCGTCAGAACTTGCTTGGTAAGCGTGTTGATTACTCAGGACGTTCTGTGATTGTTGTTGGCCCTGAATTACATATGCACCAATGCGGTTTGCCTAAGCACATGGCGTTGGAAATTTTCAAACCTTTTGTTATTGCTGAATTGCTTGAAAGAGAATTAGCTTATAATATCCGTGGAGCCAATCGTCTTATTGATGAAAAGATTGTTGAAGTGTGGGCTATTTTGGAGGAGGTTATTAAGGGTAAGCATGTTCTTTTAAATCGTGCACCGACTCTTCACAGGCTTGGTATTCAAGCTTTTCAACCTATTCTTATTGAAGGGAATGCTATTCAGGTTCACCCTTTGGTTTGTGCTGCTTTTAATGCTGACTTCGACGGTGACCAGATGGCTGTCCACCTTCCTTTGAGTGAGGAAGCACAAAAAGAATCTGCTGAGATTATGGCATCTGTTAAAAATCTTCTTTTGCCTGGTAGTGGGGATCCTATTGTGAACCCTTCTCAAGATATTGTGTTGGGTTGTTACTGGATGACGACAGAAAAAGCTGGGGCCAAAGGTGAAGGCAAGGCTTTCTCTAGCCCTAACGACGCTATCACTGCTCATGATTTTGAAGAAGTGGATTTAAGAGCGAAGATTAAAGTTCTTCCTACGAGTAAAGAAAAATATAAGATATTTGATGGAAAAGTATTTGAAACAACTGTTGGGCGTCTTTTGTTTAACAGTATTCTTCCTTCAGATCTCGCTTACATTAATAAATCTTTCGGCAAGAAAGATTTAGGTAAATTAGTTTTACTTATGATTACGAGATATGGAGTTGATGCTACTCCAGATGTTTTGGACAAGATTAAAAAACTTGGATTTGAATATTCAACTAAATCAGGTATTAGTTGGGGTATGAACGACCTCGTCATTCCAAAAGAGAAACCTGAAATTATTGCAGAAGCGAGAAAAGCCGATAAAAATATTCAAGAGCAATTTGATAGAGGTTTGCTTACTGAAAGAGAGCGATACAATAAGGTTATTGAAATTTGGCAGAAAGCTAAAGATGAAGTTGAAGCTAAAGTTCCTAGTGCTCTTGATCCCGAAGGTACTGTATATACCATGGTTAACTCCAAAGCGAGAAGTAGCTGGAGTGTTGTGGCTCAGATGGCTGGTATGAAAGGATTAATGGTTAACCCTTCTGGTAAGATTATTGACTTTCCAGTTATCCCTAGTTACAAAGAAGGATTGAGTGTTCTTGAGTACTTTATTACTACTCACGGAGCTAGAAAAGGTTCTGCTGATACGTCTCTTAAGACAGCTCAAGCAGGTTATCTTACTAGAAGATTGGTTGACGTTGCTCAGGAGATAATTGTTAGAGAAGAAGATTGTGGAGAGAAGGATGGAATTGTTGTTACAAAACACCAAGCTGATATCTGTGGTAAGGACTTTAATGACAGGCTTACAGGTAGAACTCTTTCAGAAGATATCGCTGGATTTAAGAAAGGAACTTTGTTGACAGCCGAAGAAGCTAAACAAATTACAGATTCTGGTGCAGAAGATGTTAAGATTTTCTCACCGATTACTTGTTTGTCTAAACGAGGTGTTTGCCAAAAATGTTATGGTTATGACTTAGGCTTTAACTTACCAGTCAAACTCGGTGAAGCTGTCGGTGTTGTTGCTGCCCAAGCTATTGGTGAGCCAGGAACACAGCTAACGATGAGAACATTCCATGGCGGTGGTATTTCGGCTGGTGGTGACATCACTATGGGTCTTCCACGTGTTACTCAAATTTTTGAGCTTATTACCCCTCCAAGTTCTGCGGTTATCGCTGAAGCGGACGGAACTGTAGCTGAAATTAGAGAAGAAGAAGGGCTGAAACTTGTAACCGTACTATCCGATAAGGGTTCTGAAAAAGAAAAAGAATCTATCGAATATAAAGTGAGTTTAAGAAGATTTATAACTGTTAAGGTCGGAGATAATATCAAGAAGGGGCAATCTCTGACAGATGGCTCTTATGACATCAAGAATTATTACAAGATTGCTGGTATTGAAGCAGCTCAAGAATATATCCTTAACGAGATTAACAAAGTCTACTCATTACAGGGTGCGACAATTAATGAAAAACATATCGAGGTTATAATTAGACAAATGTTCTCTCGTGTGAAAGTGACAAATGCAGGTTCGACTAAGTTCACCAAAGATGATGTCGTTGCAGATTTTATTCTTAATATAGAAAATGAGAAAGTTAAAGCCGAAGGAGGAGAGCTTGCAAAATCAACTCGCATGGTGATGAGTGTTAAGAATGTCGCCCTTACAAGCCCAAGTTTCTTGTCTGCTGCTTCATTTCAAAATACTGTTAAAGTGTTGGTTAAATCAGTTATCAAGGGGGCAAAAGATGACCTTCTCGGTTTGAAAGAAAATGTTATTATCGGGCGAATGATTCCGGCTGGGACAGGGTTCAAAAAGAAAGAGGAATAAAAAATTTAATGTCTTCTGTAGATCAAATTAAATCTAAGCTTGGTGTTGTCGATGTAATCGAGAGCTATCTTAAGCTTCAAAAAGCGGGAGCAAACCTTAAGGCTTGTTGCCCCTTTCATCATGAGAAGACTCCTTCTTTCTTTGTCTCACCGTCTAGAGAGTCATGGTATTGTTTCGGTTGTAATAAAGGGGGAGATATTTTTAACTTTGTCCAAGATATGGAAGGTATTGAGTTTTACGAAGCTCTTAAAATTTTAGCTGATAAGGCTGGTGTTCAGCTCGAACCAGTTAGTGGAAAAATAATAAGCGAAAAGACGATTCTTAACAGTCTCATGGATGAGGCTGTTAGGTTTTATCAGGTTGAACTAAAAAAGAATCAGAAAGTAATTGATTATTTAAAAAGCAGGGGAGTGGAGGGCGAGACAGCGAAAGAATTCAAGATTGGATTTGCTCCAGATGGTTGGCAAAATTTAATTACTCAATTAAAAAAAGGGAACTATACAGAAGCTCAGATGGAAACAGCTGGTTTAGTTATTAAATCTAACAAAACTCAGGCTGGTTATTATGACAGGTTTAGAGAGAGAATAATGTTTCCTTTATCCAGTTCTGCTGGACAGGTTATCGGATTTAGTGGAAGGATTTTTGGAGAAGATGACGGAACAAAAGGAGGTAAATATATTAACACCCCTCAAACAATTTTATATGATAAGTCTAGAGTGCTTTATGGGTTTGACAAGGCCAAGACTGATATAAGAAAAGAAGATTTGTGTATTTTAGTTGAAGGCAATATTGACGTGATTATGTCGCATCAGGCTGGGTTTAAAAATACTGTTGGGGTTTGCGGCACAGCGTTAACTGAAGAACATTTAAAAATGATTAAACGGCTTACAGATAATTTGGTAATGGCATTTGATAAAGATGATGCTGGACTAAGAGCTTCTCAAAGGGGAGTAGGGATGGCTTTAGCTTACGGACTGGATGTTAAGGTTGCGGACATACTAATAGGAACCAAAGATCCCGCGGATGTTGTTAAAAATAGCCCGGAAGATTGGAAAAAAGCAATTAATAATGCGAAACCATTTGTCCAGTTTTACCTTGATGCTTTGTCTGAAAAATACAACGACTCCATGCGACTTGAAAGGGCTATCAAAGTGGAACTGTACCCGTATATTTTGAAGATACCGAGCGAAACAGAGAAAGATCATTGGATAAGGAAAATATCTCAGAGGACTGGCGCAACTACAGAGTCAATACGAAGTGATTTAAATAAAATGTCTCGTGACACTGGGCAGATTTTTACAGAAAAAGATTCAGAAGAAAAGCCAAAAGAAGTTTATAAAAAGAGCAGATTGCAAATATTAAAAGAACGGTTGATAGGGTTTCTTGTTTGGCAGAAAAACAGTGAAGATAAAGATCTCTCTGACGAGATAATAAAAGTAACCGAGAAATTTGATTTCGATTTGAGCCCTGAAAATGAGGAGAATCAGAGGTTCGTGTTTGAAGTAGAAATTGTTTATAGCGGCGCAAAATCGCCCAAAGAAGATCTTTCTAACCTTGTATTGGAATTCGAAAAAGAGCTAATAAAGAGTAATCTAGAAAGAATTGCGATGGAGATTAGGCGTTTAGAATCCTCGGCGGGAAACGATGAAAACCTCAGAAAGCATCTCGATAAATTTCAAGAACTTACCAAACAGTTTAACAGCCTAAAGTAGAATATATAAATTTATGGAAAAGAAAATTAAATCAACCAAGGCAACTGATTCTGATAAACTACAAAAAACTACAACCAAAACAGCTAAAATTAAAAAGCTCAGTGTTGTTAAGTCTGCCGAGATCAAAAAGCCAGCTATGAAAAAAAATGTGTCTCCAAAGAAAAAAGTTGTTGAAAAAGCAAAACTCGCAGAAGAAACTAAACCTAAAAAAGAAAAGAAATTAACGAAGGCCGAAGAGTTGGAGCAGAAAACAAAGAGTCTTTTAAAGAAGGGGCAAGAGAGAGGATTTGTTATTTATTCTGAAATTTTGAATGAGTTCCCAAATATTGAAGATGATGTTTTACTTTTGGATGATTTGTATGACAGATTCCAATCTAGTGGGATTGACGTTCTTGAGGGAAAAGAACTAATAGATTTAACGGAAGATGATAATAAAATAACGAAGGGTCTTAACGCCGTTAGCCTTGATGCTGTTCAAATTTATCTAAAAGAAATCGGTAAAATTCCTTTGATTAGTGCTTCCGTTGAGAAAGAATTGGCGAAAAAAATTGAGGCAGGTGATGAAGACGCAAAACACAAGCTTATCAAATCCAATTTAAGACTTGTTGTTTCTATCGCTAAAAAATATATTGGCAGAAGTGCTGATATGACAATTTTGGATCTTATTCAGGAGGGTAACTTTGGGCTTTTTAAGGCTGCTGAGAAGTTTGATTGGTCAAGGGGATACAAGTTTTCTACTTATGCAACTTGGTGGATTAGACAGGCTGTAACGAGGGCTATTGCTGACCAGGCCCACACAATTAGAATCCCAGTTCATATGGTAGAAACGATTTCTAAATACAAACAGATTTCCAGGAAATTATCTCAAGATTTGGGTCGTGAGCCTTTACTTGAGGAAATAGCAACAGAGATGAATTTACCTGTAGAAAAGATACAACACATTAGAAAGATTGATCAAGACACCGTCTCTTTTGAAACTCCTGTCGGCGATGATGACAATTCAACCTTGGGTGAATTTATGCAGGAAGAAAAGATTTTGTCTTCTGACCAGCAGGCAGCGAGAAGGCTTTTGGCTGACCAGATTAGAGATATTCTTTCAGATCTTACTCTTAAGGAGCAAAAAATTATCCAAATGCGTTTTGGATTGGAAGATGGATACAGCCATACTTTAGAAGAAGTTGGACAAAAGTTCGGAGTTACCCGTGAACGTATTAGACAGATTGAGGCTAAAGCTATCGAAAAAATTCGCCAGCACGAAGAGATAAGGAAGTTAGAAAATTATTAAAAATAAACGGCTCGTCGCAAGACGAGCCGTTTATTTTTTCATATTTTTGCTATAATAATAAAATGTTCTACAAAATTCTAACAGCGGTAATTTTCTTTTGGATTTTTTATGCTGGGCTTGAGTTCGTAAAAAGAAAGGCAAATTTAGATAAAGTAGTCACTCGAAAGTTGGCACATACAACCTCTGCTTTTTTCGGGGTTTTTCTATATCTTTTTTTGACGAGAATTGAGTTTATGATTACCTCTTTATGCTTTTTGGTTTTCTTTATTTTATCTTATAAAAAAGATTTTCTGACCTCTGTCCACATAAGATACCCAAAAACTTTTGGTGAAATGTTTTATCCAATAGCCTTGTTGTTTCTAGCCTTTTTTTTCTATGACAACAGATTTATCTTTATAACATCATTGCTTGTCTTGGGTATACCAGACACAGTAACAGGCTTGTATAAATACAAAATAGCAAAAACAGGCTCAATCACAGGCAGTATTCTTTATTTCGCATCAACTTTAGTCGTGTTGGTGCCGTCTTATATCTTTTGGATTGGACCACTGGCAATTTATCCTATTTTTAAAATTATTTTCCTTTCCATAGTCGCTTCGGTTATCGAACATTTTTCTCCCATGGGAAGTGATAACATAACTGTACCGGTTTCAGTTTCAATATTGCTTAAAGCACTTTTTCTTTAAGTTTTTTCTGTCGTAATGTAAATAAATAGTTTATTATAAACATGGACTTAGATTCTCAAACTAATCAAAACGGCTATTTAGAAAAGGCGGTTGTTTTTATTATACCGAAAAACAAAAAACCCGCTCTGGCGGGTTTTCTTTTTGTAAGTTTTAAGATTAACGTATCCTTTTTTCGACAAAAGTTAACGCCTTTCCAGTTTTGCCTCCACGTCCAGTACGGCCAATACGGTGGATGTAATCCTCGTAAGTAGAGGGAAGTTCGTAGTTAATCACATGACTAACATTTGGTATATCGAGTCCACGAGCCGCTACATCAGTAGCAACCAAGACATTAACAATATTGTCTTTAAACATTTTTAATGCTCTCTGGCGTTGACTATGGTTTTTGTTTCCGTGAATTGACCCCACTTTAAGTCCTTGTTTAGAAAGAAGTCCAGATAATTTTTCAACTCCGATTTTTGTTCTCCCAAAGATTAATACTTTATCAAACTCAGGTTTAATTAAGAGTCCGTGTAAAAGTTCGAATTTAGTATCGTGTTTCGCGTAGACAACATCTTGGTCAACGCTACTTGCCGTATCTCCAGTTTTTACAGAAACATTAATAGGATTATTCAAGAACTCATCAATAATTCGTTTGATATCGTTAGATAATGTCGCGGAAAAGAAAAGAGTATGACGTTCCTCTGGCATAGATGACATCAAAAAACGCATGTCGTTGATGAATCCCATATCTAACATACGGTCAGCCTCGTCTAGTACGACAGACCTAAAATTGCCTAGTTTTAAATGTCCACGATCAATAAGGTCTTTAATTCGTCCAGGAGTTCCGACAACAAAGTTGTGACTACGGCGTAGGTCTTTAATCTGTCTGAAAATAGGCATTCCACCTACAACGCATACAGAAAAGATTCTTAGGCCAGTAGCGAATTTTATCAATTCTTGATTGATTTGAATAGCCAACTCTCTTGTTGGGGCAACAATCAATATATTTTGTCTATTGTCTTTCATTACCTTGCTCAAAAGAGGGATAACAAAAGCAGCTGTTTTTCCAGTACCCGTGTTGGCAATACCAACAACATCGCGACCGTTCAAAACATGAGGGATAGCTTGGTCCTGAATAGCTGTTGGTTGTTTGTACCCAGCATTCAAAACATTTTTCTTCAAACGTTCGTCAATAGAGAAGTCCGTGAACGAGTTCACTGCTTCGTAAGGCTTAGTTTCTGCGACTGGAACAGCCTTATTAACAAATTTAGAAACATCGCTAAATTGGCTTTGTCCAGATTTTTTACCTGAACCATAACGCCTTCCTCCTCCGCATCCACCATAATTTCTTTGTCCAGAACGGGAGTTACCCGAACCAAAACGTCTACCAAAGCTTTGGCTTCGGTTTGTATTCTTTTTATACATATATTTCTTCTAGTCTTTAGATATAAGGAATAAGTCGACTAGGGGTCTCTTGAATTCCTTACGTTCCTTAATGCCTAAGAAGAATATATATGGATCTAGAGATTTAACTTATCATACAATAGTATTATATTTTGTTTATTTTGTCAAGCAATTTCGGATTGAACTAATAGAAAACAGCCTCGCCAAAGACGAAACTGTTTTCTGTTAATTTGCACAAAATAGACCTATTTAGACTTTTTAGTTGCTTTTGCTGCCAACATCTCTTTTTTGATCTCAAGTCTTTTTTTAGTCTTTTTTGAACGTGTAGTTTTCATATTTCCTACACCTGTTGATCTTTTTGCCATATACAAAAGAGTATACACTATTTATCTGTAATTTTAAAGGGGAAGTCTTGTCCAACGCACAATTACATCCAAATAATTACCGATTCCAATTTAGTGTAAATCGTCGTATCATGATTAAGTTATGACGATAAAAATGAACGACGATAATATAATCAGTGTGGCACAACTGAGCGAGTTTGCAAGACTTGTAAAAGGTGTCAAATTTAAAAGTAACAACAAAGAAGATGTCTATGAGTGGGTCGGTAAAACACTTGGGAAGTTTAGATACTTTGGAGAAACCAAAAGGAACAAAGGAATAATTAAAAATTACATAATGCAAATGACGGGATATTCTGGAGGAAATGTAGACAAGCTGATAGCGAGAAAAAAAGATTCTGAAAAAGTCTTTTTAAAAGAAAGAACCCAAAATACTTTATTATTTTTGAACACCAAGATAAATGGCGAAAAAACCGAGATTTCATACCATAAAGCATTCAAAATGAT
>Ga0066639_10003717_pt1 | contig 13168 bp, 18 predicted proteins | sample CryGeyCG2114_010_2_FD_59504 | JGI IMG/M metagenome (GOLD analysis project Ga0066639, IMG submission 59504) | Groundwater microbial communities from aquifer - Crystal Geyser CG10_big_fil_rev_8/21/14_0.10 | ecosystem: Environmental > Aquatic > Deep subsurface > Groundwater | place: USA: Utah...
TCGCGATTATTTTCCACGCACCATTTTGCATTCTATAATATGTTACAAAACCTTTCCTGAAATAACTGTTTTTTTGGGGTGGCATAATAATCAAATAATCTCCTTCTTGAAGTTTGAAGCCGAAAGTTTCCAATTTTAAGTTTTTACCATCCATTATTTCGTCATAATTGTAAACTCTTGTTTCGTTTAATTTCAAAGTGTTCTCTAAAGTTAATTTTTTTGCACTCAGTTTAAAATCATCTGAGTCCATATATTGTCTAACATCTTCTTTGTAAAATTCAAAATGAACTTTTCCATCATTTTGGAAACCCCCTCCAAGATCGTAAGTTTCTTCAGTAAATTGGTTGGCAAGAGTTTCAACATCACCATCCAAAATTGCTTGCATGAATTCAAGAGCTCTCTCTTCAATTATTTTTTTAGTTTCAAAATCATCATACGTTGGATTCATAATTAAATATGTTGAAATAAGTAAAATACATATCAGCAGTACCAGTAAATAAGTATAATTTGTTTTTTTAACAGTTTTCTTTTTCATTAAGTTACAATAAAGTTTTTACAATTAAAAAATCTTTCTCTAAATCATCTTTAAGGGATCGTTTATATAACATTGCCGCAGGATGATACATTGGAACAACTAAAAATTTCAAATCATTAATTATTTTAGTTACAGGTTTACCATGCAACACGCTTATTCCTTCAATCTTTTTCATTTTATCAACATCAAAATTTGATAGTACAAATTTAGTTGAAAAATTACCTAAAGTTATAATTATTTTTGGTTGTATAATTTTTATTTGTTCAATTAAAAATGGCGTGTGCGCTTTTATTTCTTCAACATTTGGATTTCTATTATTTGGCGGGCGATATTTCAATATGTTTGCTATGTACACATCATCAATGCATAAATCAATCATGTGTAAAAATTCGTCTAATTGTTTTCCTGCTGTGCCAACGAAAGGAATACCTTGCAAATCTTCATTATTTCCGGGCGCTTCACCTATAAATAAAATGTTTGCATCGGGATTGCCTTTTCCAAACACTAAATTTGTTGAAGTATCTTTTAGAAGTATGTCTGCCTCTTCAACTTTTTGTTTAAGCTTGTCTAAATTTTCTTTTTTACTCACAAAAAGTTTTATAAACTTGCAGTTTATAAAACTTTTTTCGAAAAACATATAAATAAGTTCATACTTATTAGTAAGTATGAGGCATTAAAATGATGGAAATAATAAATGTATCGTCAAGAGGACAAATAGTTATTCCTGAAAAAGTAAGGGAAAAATTAAGCATTAATAAAGGTTCAAGACTTGTTTTACTTGAGAGAAATGGAGAGTTAATTCTTAAAAAAGAAGAAGAACTAGCTAAACATTTTGAAGAAGGAATGCATAAAGAAAATATGGGTTGGTTGGCTTTAGCCGAGCAATCATTAAAAGATATATGGGATAATGAAAAAGATGAAACTGTTTGGCAGAGATACTTATGAATCAAAGAGAGTTGGTATTACTACCGTTTCCATTTTCTGATTTATCTGGAAGAAAGGTCAGACCTGCTCTTGTTGTTTCTAATGATAATTTTAATAAAAATAGTGAAGATGTGATTGTTTGTGCCGTTACGAGCAATATTACAAGATCCAATTATTCTGTTTTAATAATTCAGAAAAATCTTGAAGAGGGAAAACTTTTTGTAAAAAGCATCATTAAAATTGAAAACATATTAAAAATAAAAAAATCACTTGTTCTGAAAAAAATCGGTAGAATTAACAAATCTACTTTTTCTAAAGTTAAAGAAAAAATTAATGAAATAATAAAATAAAAAATATTATGCTGTTTTGAACAGCCAACCTGAAAGCATTGCAAGCACTATTCCTCCAATCCAGCTAATCCATAATGGAACAAACCAAGTTCCGATAAATACTGGTGCTAGAAGAAATGCTCTTACTAAATGTGCTACTGCAACTATTCCAAAAATACTTCCTGCTGTGTAATGTAGCCATGAATGATCTGACATGTTATCACCTCTTTTTTTTGTTAAGATAAATTAAGCTAAGAATGATTTATTATCTTTTTAATACTTCCTACTAAAATATGTCAAAAGTATTATAAAATAAAATTTATGTGTTTGTTTATGGTAAAAAATTATTTAAAAAAAATTGGTGGTATCACAACAGCAGCTTTACTTGCAGGAATTATAAGTTCTTTCACTCCTGCTTACGCACAAGAAACAAATAAATCACAAAAATTGTTTGATTTAGTTTCAACAGTTGAAAAAGGAGAGCGCACAGTTACAAAAGATGAATACGTAACAATGACTCAAGTTAAATTTCAATTGGGTGATAATGGTTATGTTTTATTTGCAGTTGATTTTAATCAAGAAAATCCTGCTGTTAGTGATTTAACCGATGGATTGGTGATTGCTAAAACAACTATTTCTGAAGACAGAACAGAGTTTAACTACATTTTTTGTTCAGATGAAAACTTAGATTCTGTAGTTGACTTAGGAGAATCAGGAGTTTTTGAGAATCCTGAAAATAATGATGATCCTTTAAACTTTGATGAAATTGATCAATCAACTATAAGACTTATTAAAATTTACTCTGAATATTTTGAAGACACTTCAGAAAATAAAGAATACTTTCAAAACTTACTTAATCAAAATTTAGATAAATTAATAGAATTTTATGAAAGTGAAGAAGAACAATCATTACTTCCTGACACGTTACAAGTAATACCCGATGAAGGTTACGCAGTTAATGAACTTTTATCAAATAAATTAGTAGAACTGGGAAGATTTGTGTTGAATGATGAAATAAAAAAGGCGTCAGTAAAAAAATACGGATTATATAATCAAGTAAAAATAGAACATGAAGGAAAAACTTATACAGTTACGGTAAATGATGGATTGCAACACCGTGATGATATCAGTATAATTGTCGAGACTCCTTTAGAAAATGATATGGTTAATTCAAAAGGCGTATCTGATTATGGTTTTGATGGTAATGGTGATTGGGGTGAAGAATTAACTTACGAAAAAGGAGTATTAGTGCGAACGTGCGGAACATTTACTGAAGAAGAATTAGACCAAAAAAGAGCTGATGGACTAAGACTGCTTGTTGAATTAGAACCAGAAATAGACTTGTTATTAGAATATTATAGGAATAAATGATTGAGATTTAATAATTCTGTTGAGTTATTCTAATTTTTAATATACGAGCGACAAACTCACTTGTGTTCGTAGCTTACCTGCGGTAAGAATTATGCAGCCCAGAAGGGCTGAGAATAAATATTAATTTTGCGCCTTCCGGCGCACATGAAGTTTGTACAAACAGGTAAAATCTTATTTTTCCACTAGTGGTTTACGTAATAATCTCACTGACATTCAACAATCAAAATCATCCAAATGATTTGAAAGTATTTGAAACTTATAACTTTCCCGAAGAATTAAAAAAATTATTGTGCTTTGACTGCGATTTGTTCTGTTTGTTGTTCTAATTTTACTAATTCTTCTTTTATTTTTTCTTCGCCTTTTTTTACTGCAGGATCTTTGTTTTTGTTTTTTATTACTTCTTTTACTGTTGATTCAACACTTTTTTCTTCTTTTGTTGGTTTTGCTGTTTCTTTAACTGGTTTAGTTTGCACATTATCTTTTGTTGTTTCTTTTGTTTTAGGTTTTGTTTCTTTTTTTACTGTTTTTTTTGGTTTGTCTTCTTTTGTTTCTGTTACTTTTTTTTCAACTTTTGATTTGTCTTCTTTTGATTGAACAAATTTGTGTCCGAATAATTCTGCTTTTACTAATCCTTGATCATCTTTTGTTATGTTAACTTTAACTTTTGCAGGAGGATTTCTCATTCCATGTTTCCAAAGTTCTTCGTTTAATGCTTTTCCTATTTTTACATTTTCAACTGTAACTCTCATGTGTCTTTTTAAGAATCTTTTAACTCCCGTTACTGCTTTTTTTGCCCTTTTGTATTTGGGTGCTTTTTGCCATTCTTTTCTCAATGGAATAATATAAGTTCGTTCAATCATTAGTTTCACCTTTATGCTTTAGTTTTTACTCTTCTCCAAGTTCTTTTGACTGTTGTGTGTCTTCCTGGGTGTACTTTTCTTCCTTTCCCGTAAATTTTTGGTACTGTCCAGATAGGAGCCCATTTAGTTTGATCTGCTTTTTTCGCTAATCTTTTCTTTTTTGCTGGGTGTTTGTATCTAGCCATTTTTTAATAATAAGGTATTCATTTTTCCTAATAAGGATAATCCTTTTGGTGCGATTATTCGTCCTTTTTTAGTATTTGTTTTATCAACTTTTTTTATTAATCCTGCTTTTTCTAATTGTTGAAATGCTTTTCGGATAATGTTTCCACTTCCTTTAATAAATTTTGATGGTTTGTGACCTCTATTTTTTTTTCCACCATATTGAATTCTTAATTTCGATACTCCTATAGGACCTAATTTTTCTAATTTTACCAGTATTGCTGCTGTTCTCACATACCACCAATCATCTCTCATAGGCGGTCTTTCTTTGTGAGCTCCTGTTTTCACAAATTCAGCCCATTTTGGAGGTTGTATTTCTGGTACATTCTTTAATTCTTCTGCTACCTTCTCAATAAGGTTTGTTCTTGAAACATCAGTTAATGCCATTTTAAGTTTCTTCTTTAATAAGAGTATTCTTAGTAACTATGGTTGATTTAAAAAGGTTTCTATGGGTTAAACTAAAACACTGGCTGCAGGTATAACTCCTTTTACTGTTAATTCTAAAAGAATAAATAATAAAAACATTAAAATTAGTGCAACTCCTTCTTTCCATGAAAAACCATTGTTTGTTTCTAAAAAGGTAGCAAATAAAAAAGTAATAACTAACATGAATACGCTACTAGTTAAGAATATTATAAGATTTGCACTTATCGGATAAATTAACGCTGTTACTCCTAATACTAATGTGCTATTTGTTACTACGCTCCCTATTAAATCTCCTAATGCCATTTCTTGAAATCCAGTTAAAACTGCTTTAGTTTCAAACACTAATTCAGGAAGAGACGTGCCTAAACTTATAATGAATAAACCTATCAATATTTCAGGCAAATAAAAATAAACTGCTATGTTTGAAGCGTAAAATACTGTTTTATCAGCAGAAACATATAATATGAATAAACTGAATAAAAATATAAAAGGAGATAAAATTTTATGATATACATGTTTCTCTTGTTTCATTGATTTTGCAACATGTTTATGTTGTTTATACATAAAATATATACAAGAAAAAAATGTGATTAATAATATTATACCGTCTATTCTTGATAATTCTCCGCCTATAATGAACAAAATTACAGGCAACAATGCGATTCCGCACATCCACCACGCATTTTTATGTATTCCTTTATCTTTAACTTTTATTCCTTTAACAATAATTATTGTTATTCCTGCAATAAGTGTTAAATCAAGAATATTACTTCCAATAATTGTTCCTAACGCAATAGAACTTTTTCCTTTTAAAGCAGAAGTTATTCCAATAAATAATTCAGGTATTGATGTTGCAAACGCCATTAATATAAATGCTGTAAAAAACTTGCTCAATCTTAATGTTTCAGCTATATGAGTTAATGAACGCACACACCACGCACCACTAATTATTAAAATACTGCAAGATATAAAAAAGTAAAACAAGTTCAATATTAATTCATAATTCAAAACAATTCACCTTTTTTTTATTTGTAATTAATATTTAGTTGTTATACTTTTTAATAGTTTCTGTTTTAAAATGGAAACTTTTTTATAACTGCTGGTTTTAAATTAGTTTATGACACGATATATTTGTACAGGTAGTTGTGGTGGCAGTGTTTCAGAACAAGAATATGAATCAGGTAAAAAAACTTGCGGTGCTAAATCTTGTGAAAAACATGGTCAACCATTGGAAAAGAATGAGTGAACCGTTTAAAAATATACCTTTAGAATAAATTAAATTGAAAAATTATTGTACCAAAATATCAACACTAAATGTTCCATCTCCATTGCCATACATTTTTCTTATTTCAGGATTTTTTTGATCATTCATAAAAAACAATAAGTCTAAATTTCCATCACCGTTAAGATCTCTAATTTCAAGATCGGTAACTTTTTGATAATCTTTTGTAAGTTTTATCGGAGGATTATATACTGGTTTTTGAGTACCAAAATTCAACCTTTCAGACACGTAAATAGCACCTTTTTTTAATTCAACCACATCTTGTAATGAGTCTTCATTTAAGTTAACTTCTTTTCTAAATTCATTATAATGCACACAACCTGACAACGCAATTATTGTACTTAAGCTCAAAATTGTTTTTCTCATATTATCACCTTTTGTTTTTACAAATATTGAAGAATTTATAAATATTATTGTAAAAGAGTAATCACTCTATAATTTTTCTGAAGATATGAAGCATTTCCAGACCGGTATAACTTTTATTTTCTTTTTATTAATTTTGAGATGTTATTCAAACATTTCAATAACCTTTTTCGCAATGTCTTTTTTATTGTATGCTTCCGTGATGCTTTCTTTTGTAACAATGAATGCTTTATGATTGTCTTTCATATCTTCTTCTCTGTTTGCAACAACAATTTGGTAATCTTTAGTTCGTTCTTTTGCAACATTCAATAAGTCCTCTTCACTTATGTTTGATAAATGCTTAAAAGTTATCATAAATAAATCAGGAAATTTTTTTCTAACTTCATTAATTATTTTTTTTGTTTGCTTGAATTTTATTTCCAATTCTCCTAAAGAATGTATTTTTCCTTCAAACTTTTTTTCAGGCGCGTAATCTGCCACTGCCGCAGAAAATATTGCGAAATCATAACTCACACCATTCAATTCTTTAAACACATTGTCGTAGTAATCATCATAATCTGCATGATAAATCGTTCTTAAATAAGAGGGTGCTTTTAGTCCGGTATTTCCCAATAATAAAGTGACCTCATATCCTTTATGATATGCTTCTTTTGCTATTTCTATTGCTAAATTTCCTTTGAATTTATTAGTTATAATTCTTACATCATCTATTTTCACAGGGGTTGCTCCACCAGTTACTAATAATTTTTTATTATTTTTATTTAATAAATGACAAGTTTGTGCAACAATATCTTCTATTTTAGGAAGTTTTGCCTTGTGTTCTTCAAATCTTGGTTTTATTATGTGAATTCCATAAGTTGAATTTAATTTATTTTCTAAATTATTCTTCAAAAAAGGATTATTGTAAAGTGATTCGTGCATTGTAGGGGCTAAAAGTACAGGTTTTAAACATTCAATTCTATTATTGACATTAATTTCTGATTCAAGAATTTCTGAATTAATCGTTTTATGAATTTCATTATTTCCCAAAACACTAGCAATCAAAGTTGTTACAGGATCATCCGCAATGCCTGAATACATTTTGTTAATCGTGTTAAGCGTTGCAGGTGTAACTAAAACTATATCTTCAGTACAAATATGTTCTGCTAAGCCACTTAATTCTTTAACAACAGGTTTTCCTGTCGCCCATTCAAGAGAAGTTTCTCCAATAAATTTTAGTGCTGAAGAAGTAACATAAGCAGTAACATCCGCACCATAACGACGAAGATGCCTTGCAATCTTGGGGGTCTCAATAGAGGCAATACCTCCAGTAACACATAACGCTACTTTTTTCCCTTCTAAATAATTTCCTAAATTTTCAACTTGTAAGTCTTGATTCATTTTTATCTTTTAATTTTGTTTCAATTAATTTTAATCATCCTCACATAAATCGTCATAATCATCATCCAATTCATAACAACTCGCACGTCCATTATAATAATACTGAGGGGGTGAAATCATTTCCCTTTTGTTATCTAAAATTATTCCTTTAGCATTATCATAATACACTTTTTGTTTATCTTCATAAGAATAATCTTTCATAGCACTTTTAATCATATAAACAGAATCTTTGTGAGTTTGAACTGGAAAATCAGTGCCGAACAATAATTTGTCAGGACCGCACTCTCCCAAAACTTTTTCAACTAATTTTACTGCTTGAGGTAATTCATGTTTATCTCTATAAGAATCAATCAATCCACTCATATCTGCATAAATTGTTTCATTTCTTTTCACAACTTGAATTAATTCTTCAGTGAACGGCTTAGCTAAGTGGCACATTATGATTTTTTGACCGTATTCTGCAACAAATTCAATATCTGAAGGGGTAACTTTTTCAGCAATAAAAGGTTTATTTTTAATTCCTGTGTGCGTGTAACCCATGTGAAACATTAAAGGTAAATTGTGTTTTCCTGCTAATTTTCGCACTTGACTGAAATTTTCTCCTTGCAAATCAATATGCTGATAACTCGTGTAAATTTTTATTCCTCCAATTTTTCCCCTTTCTGCTAATTCTTCCAACTCGTTATAACCTTGATAAAAATATTTTTCAAAATCTAAACTTCCAAATAAACTAAACTCTTGCCAACCATCTTCATTTATCCAGTCAAGAAGTCTGAAATTTGTTATGCCTGTACCTCTATGAGGAAAATATGTTGCCAGTAAAACTGTTTTTTCAATATTATATTTTTCCATTTCTTCTTGTAAAACATTTAAAGAAGCATTTGGATAAATTATTCCTTCAACAGGTCTATTTGTAATGTGTGCGTGTATGTCAATTTTTTTCATTCAACATACCCTCCTGTTTTTTTTGCCAAGTCAAAGTTTTCTTCTATGAAATTTATGACTTCTTGAGAATTTATACTTGAATGAAAGACTATGTTTGGTCCATGATTGTCCAAATAAACTGCGCTTAAGTTTCCAAATTTTTTCAATCCCTGAGCAGTATTTTTGCCACACTCATGGCTCCCACATTCATATTCTCTTTGAGAGACTGCGGGAACAAGAGAATTTTTCTTTTTTGGACTGTGAAAGTGAACAATACAGTTGTACTTTTGGTTTTGACCGAAAATTATTCTTTGTGATTGACCTCCAACTGAAGGTTTACTTCCATAAGCAAGAACTGAATCAGGTCCATCAGTTACTATCTTAACTAAACCTATTTTATCTAAATCATTAAAATTAGTTTTTCTTCTAGATGTTAAAAAAGTTTTTTCATCAAGTTTAGCGGCAAAATGCCCTACTGTTGACCCCCTGAAAGTTTTATAAGCTCCTTGTTTTATGCAGTAATTTATCACCGTTCTTAGTGCTTCAGGAACTAATTCTGAATTCCAACTAACAGGTTCACCTGCAATGACTGTGCTTCTAGTGAATGTTAAGTGAGACCTTAGATAAGCCATTTCTACTAAATTCTTTAATGTTTCTTCTTGATCTTTGGTTTCATGATATTTTGTTTCTTCAGGAGCAATAATCATGCTTATTTCAGTTTTGTCGTCATAAGAATACACTAAATTGCTACTCGTTTCTTTAAGTAAATTAAGTCCGTGTACGTATTGATCTTTACCACTCAGTCCGCTAGTTTGATCGAAACCAACTAAGAAAATATCTTTTCTTTTTTGTCTTATACTTTTAAGTGTGCCTGCATAGTTTTCTGCTTCAGTCAAGAAAACTATTTTTGTTAAAAATGACTCTTTAATTTCTTCATTTAAGTCTTCATGAGATAAAACATCTAATTTTTCAGATTGTTCTTTGCATAATTGTTCTAATAATTCATTATTTTTTCCAATTATATGTATTTTTTTATTCACCATTTTATTTTCTCTCAATCGTCCCATATGGGTTTTTCAGCGTGCGGGCTAATCTTATCAGAGAATTTTCTCGTAATTCTGCTCGAATAGTGTATCCTAGTATGTAATAAAATTCAACTTCATCCCTAGTTACAAATCTGAATTCTCTTTCAATTAATCCAACAGTTCTAAATTCTGTGAGCATCCAACTTAGTTTTTGTTTCGAAACGTTTTCTAATTTAGAAGATAATTCTTCAAAGGTAGCATAAACTGGCAGTTTTTGTTTTTTTTCGTGATTATTAACAAGATCGTTTTCATAATGATCAATAAGTTCAACCAATCTAAAACCATCGCTCCCATAATCTTTAATCTTTCGGTCAATAGTTCTTAACGAATACATATCTGCTTGGTGTAAAATTAGTTTTAAATATCCAAAAAGTTCTCCATATATTATCGGATGATCTTGTTTAAACTGATCTCCGTCACAATCTAAATATTTTGCTAAATCTGTCAAATTGGCATATAGTTGGGTGGAAGACCCAGTTTCAAGATGTCTTGATAATACATATTTGAACAATTCTCCAACTAATTTAATATCTTCTTCTTCAGCTCCTTTATTTATTGTTGATTTTAATAAACCCACTAAATCTTTAAAGGGTTTGTACAAGTAATCTGATAAATCTCCTGGAAGTTTTGAATTGTTTTCTTCTTTCATAACTTTAAGCAACTAACCCATAAATATAAACATTTTCTATAAATCTTTAAAGTTCTATAAATTTTAGAAAAGTTTATATATTTGCAAAAATAACTCAAATTATGAAAGTTATAGAGCGTAATTTACAAGAAATAGGCAAATCATTACTGGTAACTCTCCCTAAATCTTGGACTAAAAGTATGCATTTAAGTAAAGGATCAAGTATTAAAATTAGTGTTAGCGAAACAGGCAATTTAATGATCGCGCCCGAATTCACAAAAAAAGAAACACGTAAAGAAACAATAATTACTTATGATGATTATTTTGCTAAAAGATTTTTTCAAGCATACTTTCAAGGTAATGAAAAAATAACTATAAAAAATCCAAAAAATATTCACGCCTTCTTAAACAAATTTATGAATGTACAAATTATTGAAGAAATAAAAGATAAAATTGTTGTTAAAGTTTTTAAAATTGACGAGTTAAGCATTGAAGAATGTTTGAAACGAATGTTTTTTTTATCACTCAATATATTTGATGAATCAGATAAAAGAAGATTAAAAGAATTAAAAAATTCTTTGATAAAATTTTATTACATGTTAGTAATGCAGATCAGACGGTTTCTTTCTGAAGGACAATTCACAGAAGCTAACCAGATTTCATTACTAAGAGCTACAGATTTAAGAATGGTCGCTGAAAAAATTGAAAGAATAAGTGAATTATTAATGAACATCGAACGGGGTAAAAATTTAGAACAAGTAAAAGAGTTTTACAACAAATCATTTAATGTATTTTTTAACAAAGAATTCGACAAATCTCTTCCTCTAATGAAAGAAAAGAAAAAGTTTAATTTCAAAAATAAAGATTTACAATTATTATTTTCTTATGCGAACAGTATTGGTATGTTGACTAAATGAATTATACAATTTAAATCTTTCTAAAGTGATACAATTTTTGTAACACTTTTAAATAAAAAATAGTCTCCTTTGAAATATTTACTATTTCGACAATCTTACTCCGGAAGAATTAATGCAATGTAGCGGTTACGACAAAAAAATTTATCGAAGCAATGCACTAACTGAGTCAACCAATTATCTTAATATCTCCGTAACCTTTTGTTTCTATTTGTTTGGCTAATTCTCCTGTTCCTTCTTTAACGATTTTTCCATCTCGCATTATGTAAACACGATTTGGTTGTATGTATTCTAGTAATCTTTGATAATGTGTTATGATTAATACTCCGCTATTTTCGTTTTTTGTTGAGTTTACTCCTTCTGCAACTATTTTTAATGCATCAACATCTAATCCTGAATCTGTTTCGTCTAAAATTGCCATTTTTGGATTTAACACTGCTAATTGCAATATTTCTGCTTTTTTCTTTTCTCCACCACTAAAACCTTCATTAATGTACCTGTTCGCGAATTCTTCTTTTATTTTTAATAATTGCATTTTTTCTTTTAACAATTTCATAAATTCCATAACGCTAATGTTTACGTTTTTAACAGAATTATACGCGGCTCTTAAAAAATTACTTAATGTTACTCCGCTTATTTCTGCAGGATATTGAAATGATAAGAACAATCCTTTTTTTGCTTTTTCATCAGGTTCTTGTTCAGTTATGTTTTCTCCGTTAAGTATTACTTCTCCGTTTGTTACTTCATATTTTGGGTGTCCCATTAATGCGTTTGCTAAAGTGCTTTTTCCGCTTCCGTTTGGTCCCATTAGTGCAACAACCTCTCCTTTTTTGACGTGCAAATTTATTCCTTTAACTATTTCTTTTTCTTCAATTTTTACGTGTAAATTTTTAACTTCTAATAACATTTTTATACCCCCGAATTTTTGCGTAGCAAAAATTCTATTATTCCTTTTTGTAATGCTTTTAATCCTAATAGTGCGCATTTTATTCTTACAGGTCCTAAATCCACTCCTAATAATTCTTTTATTTGTTCTGACTTGATACTTCTCACTTCTTCAAATGTTTTTCCTTTCGCGATTTCTGTTAGCATCGAAGCGCTTGCTTGGCTTATTGCGCATCCTTTGCCTTCAAATTTTACTTCTTCAATTTGTTCTTCTTTGATTTTTGCATGAATTGTTATTTCATCTCCACAAAAAGGATTGTGATCTGTGAAATTAATGTTTGCATCAGGTAATTTTCCGAAATTTCTTGGACTCTTGAAATGATCCATTATTTGTTGTCTATACATGTCCATTATGAGAACACCTCTAAAACTTTTTTTACACTTACAATTAAAATATCAATATCTTCTTTTGTGTTGTATAAAGAAAAACTTGCTCTTACTGTTCCGTTAATTCCTAAATTTTGCATTAATGGCATCGCGCAATGATGTCCTCCTCTTACTGCCACTCCCTCTTTATCCATTACTTGTGTTGCATCATGCGGGTGTATTGTTTTTATGTTAAAACTTACAACTCCTATTCTTGAACTGTCAGGATGATAAATTGTTACTTCAGGAATTTCTTGTAATTTTTCGATACAATATTCTGCTAGTTCAATTTCGTGTTCTAAAATTTTGTTCATGCCTATTTCTTCTAAGTATTGAATTGCAGTCTTTAATCCTATTGCACCGCTTATGTTCGGTGTACCTGCTTCAAACTTCCAAGGTATTTCATTCCATAATGTTTCTGTTCTTGTTACTTTGCTTATCATTCCGCCACCTAAAAGGAATGGTTTTAATTCATTCAAATGTTGCGCTTTTCCATATAATACCCCTATTCCTGTTGGTGCAAGCATTTTATGTCCTGAGAATGCTAAAAAATCGCAGTTTAAATCTTTCACATCTATTTTCATATGTGGCACACTTTGTGCTGCGTCAATTAC
>Ga0066639_10003718_pt1 | contig 13167 bp, 10 predicted proteins | sample CryGeyCG2114_010_2_FD_59504 | JGI IMG/M metagenome (GOLD analysis project Ga0066639, IMG submission 59504) | Groundwater microbial communities from aquifer - Crystal Geyser CG10_big_fil_rev_8/21/14_0.10 | ecosystem: Environmental > Aquatic > Deep subsurface > Groundwater | place: USA: Utah...
TTTTTAGGGCGCTTAGCTTTTCAGTGATTGCTCTATTTTTAAATTTTTTGCTTTTAGTTGTAATTTGTAATGATACAATAAAAAGTAATATGGATAAAAATGAGATATAAAATGCTTTTTTATAAAGCGATGAAAATGTTTTTGTCGGAAGGCAGTTTTTTTGGATAAATTGCAAAGACCTATTATCATTTTTAATAGTATCAATACAATAACCAATTGGAATTGCATATTCTCTTATTCGATTGTAGTCGGTATTTAAGACTTTTGGCTTTCCAAAAAATAAAATATTATCTCCGATATCCTTAAATAAAAATTTTTCCAAATTGGTTGTATTTTCGATGGTTCCAGCAATCAAAATGAAGATTTTTTCTGAACAATTCAAAGACATAAAAGTCTTAGTGATTTCTGCTTTGAATTTAGTCCAGATTATGGAGAGTGGGTCATCTTTTGATTCGTCGATTAATTCTAAATCTAAAAAATTATCAGGACTAATTTCTTGTAGAAGGTCATTTCTTCCAATTTTAATTGTATGTGAAAAAACTGGAAGATTGTCTTTTAGAAAGGCACAAATTGTTTTGTGTTCTTCAATGTGAACTATGAAACTTAGTTTATATGGTGGAAAATAAGCGTGAGCAAATCTTCCTAATGCTGCAGGCTCGCAACTGATTGCATGAAGAGAAATTCTTTTTTCTTCTAAGTCCCTTATTTTTTTTTCTACTTTACTGACTGTAGTCCCATATAAAAGATAATCTTTTGACTTTGTTGAAATAGGAATGACAATGGAGGGGTTACTCCCGAATGGAAACACCGTTTTTATTTGTAAGGAAAGTGCTTTGTTTACTATGGAGCTTTTTTTAGTATGTAGAGAAAATTCTTTTACAATAATGTTATTTGTTTCTAGTCCAGTAACAACTCTTTTTTTTTGAAATAAAAATTTTTTACTAAAAGTTAATTTTTTAGCACTAGAATCCTTATATAGATGTAGCGGTCTTAGTCTTGAAGATAAAACTGCTATTAAAAAATTGTTTCCTACTTGTTGTATGCCAAAGTACTTCATAAAAAAAACTTTTTTTTGAAAATATTTTAGCTACTTTCTCCTTTTTCAGATAGAAGAAGAATTTTTTTAGATATGAGATTTGTTTTAATTTTGACTATCTTCTAAAATAAAGCCATAAATTAGGAAAATAAATGGCAATATTAGCAAACATTATTCATTTATTATTTGTAAGCTACTCAGTGATGATTTTTATTAGGATAGTGGGTTCCTGGTTTCCAGCTTGGATGGATCACCCATTTATGCGTTTTGTTTATCATTACACTGAGCCTTATCTAGCTTTTTTTAGAAGATTTGTACCACCCATAGGTGGTGTTTTAGATATTAGCCCGATGCTTGGGTTCTTATGTATTGGAATATTAGAAAGAATTATTTTGGCGATTATCACGTGAATACTTTAAAGACTCCCTTTTTCTTAGGAAAACTAAAATTAAAAAATAACATCTTCTATGCTCCTTTAGCTGGATGTTCTGACCTTCCGTTTAGGAAGATGTCCTCTCTTTATGGACCCGGTCTAATTTACTGTGAAATGGTAAAAATGGATGCTCTAATTAGGCACGATCCAACAACCTTTCGCCTTTTGGACTATGAAGATACAATGCATCCTATTGGGGCCCAAATATGTGGCTCTAAGGTCAATATAACTAAAGACTCAGCTAAAATTATTGAAGATCTAGGATTTGATACAATTGATTTGAACTGTGGATGTCCAGTAGACAAAGTTACTAAAGACGGGAGTGGATCTGGACTTTTAAAGTATCCTGAATTAATCGGTGAAATTTTATCTGAAATGAGCTCAGCTGTTAGCATTCCTGTAACCGTAAAAATCAGAGCTGGATGGGACGATGATAGTATTAATGCAGTAGAAATCACTAAAATTGCAGAAAAGGCAGGTGCAAAAGCCATTACTATCCATGGTAGAACAAGACAGCAAGCTTATAAAGGTTTTGCAAATAGAGATGTGATTAAAGAATGTAAGCAAGCTGCTCGTGATATTTTAGTTATAGGAAATGGCGATGTTTTTGAGCCTGAAAGCGCCAAGCATATGTTTGAGCATACGGGATGTGATGCTATATTGATCTCTAGAGGTTCTATGGGAGCTCCTTGGATAGTTGAGGATATCATTAATTACTTTGAAGAAAAATCTTTTGATAGGAGTAAAAGCTTTATTAAAGAGCAAATGATAAAGCACTTTAACTTTATTTTAGAGTATAAACCAGAAAGAAAAGCAGTCTTAGATATGAGAAGAGTTGGTTGTTATTATCTAAAGCGTTACTGTGGTGTAAAAAGCCTTAGAAACATGATTAATAAAGCTGAAAATACTCTTCAAATGATGAAGTTGATTGAAGACTTTGATTTTAGCGAAACTAATTTAATATGAAAGAGATTTACATTATTGTATCAGGTAAAGTCCAAGGCGTATTTTTCAGGGCAACTGTTAAAGAAATTGCTGAAGATCTCAAGTTATGTGGATATGCAAAGAATTTAAAAGATGGTTCAGTTGAGATAGTAGCTCAAGGTCTTGAACCGGATTTAGAAAAGTTTTTTAAAGAGATAAAAAACAGCCCAGGCAACTCTCAGGTATCTGATTGTCAAGTAAAGATGAGAGAGGGACAAGTAGAGTTTTCAAACTTCAAGATTCTTTAAGCCTTTTCTCAAAAATTTCATTAAGTCTTTCAATGTTTTGTTTTGAGTCCTGAAAATCAAAGTTTGTTTGTTTGTGTTTCTTGAAAGATTTTTTCTTTATCCATCTTAGAAACTCTTTAATAGGTAAAATATTAGCTCCATAGTATTTGCACTGTCGATTTAAATTTTTATCAGATGACACAACAGTAATTCTAGAAGGGTGCAATGATACTGAAACAACTTCCAGTATATAATCATCTGCTGACATTTTTCCTGGAGTGAAAATTACTTGAATAAGATGAAAGCTTTCAAAGCTAATATCTGGTCCTTTTCCATCAAATACGATTGTTAAATCACATTCAGAACCAGAAAAAACAGTTTTTAGACCATTTAAGACTTCTCTTCTATTATCTTCTAAGACACCAGATTTGTTAGGTATATTAAAAGTCAGATTATATCCATCAATGATATAGTGCATTATCCACTTAATGTTTCGAGCGAAAGCGTAAGTCTATCCAGCGCTTTTCTTCTATGAGAAATTCGGTTTTTTACAGACTCTTCTAACTCAGCAAAGGTCTTTCCATATTCATGCTTTACAAAAAGTGGATCATATCCAAAGCCACCACCACCTTTTTCATGTGTAAGAATTGTACCTTCACAAACACCTCTTGCTGTCTTTTTGAGTCCATCTGGTGAAGCTAATGCAACAAAACACTCAAAATATGCATAACGGTCATCATCCAAAAGATGTTGCATGTCATTTAATAACTTTTTGCGGTTATCTTTATCTGTTGCATTAGGGCCTGCATATCTAGCAGAGTGCACTCCGGGCTCTGAATTTAATGCTGGAACAACAATGCCAGAGTCGTCTGCAATAGCCCAGTGATTTAAAGTTCTAGCTGCATGGGTGGCTTTTAATATAGCGTTTTCTTCAAAAGTTTTTCCACTTTCTTCCGGAGGAATATAATTTGGAAAATCATGTAAGCTTAAAAAATCAATATGAGTTAAGTGACCTAAGATGGATCTTATTTCACGTACTTTATGTACATTTTTACTAGCTATAATTATCGTAAGGGTTTTTAAAGAATTAAGTTTATACATGTGACTCTTTTTGTACGCATCGTTATTATTTATTTTCTTTTTCGTTAAAATAATTCAATATTTTTTTTATGAAAAATTTTTCACTTTGAAAATAAAATTCATCCCCAACCTTTTTCCCAATCATTTCTTGGGCTACTTTCGATTGGAAGGATAAGATGTTCTCTTCAGGTTTTGCATCCCATGGACCTAATATGGAGAAAGTTGAAAGTTTTCCTTGTTCATTCTCACATACTACTTTGCAACCAACCGATACTTCATTGGTGTTGATATCATCATCAATTATGATTTTAGCTTTATTTAACTGGTCTGATAATAGTTTCAACTCAGATTGTAATCGGTCTCTTTTTTCTAAAGCTGCCTTAAATTCCGCATTTTCCCTTAAGTCTCCAAGGGCTCTGGCATCTTCAATCTCTTTTGCATTTTGGACTGTTTCAACCGTTGCAATGTTAGATATTTTTTGTTTGATTTTTTGATATCCTTCTTCAGTAGTCCAAATAACATCTTCTTCTTTTTCAACCTCTGGGGTTTTTCTCATTGATGACAATGATGGGTGTACAACTTCTGCCAATGATTGAAATATCTTAATATCATGATCAGATAGCAAGTTACACTTTGTAGAAAGAAGAATATATTCTTTGGCCTCATCAATTGTCGATGTTTCAAGAACATCTCGTACTATTTTGTATCGATTATTCAAAATAGTATTGATCATTTTTTTTCCAAGATCTCTTAATGCTGGTCTTTCTCCTATTTTGGAAAGCAAGATTAGGAAATTTTCAAATATTTTTGCTTGACCATCTCTATCTGAAAAAGGAAGATCTTCTTGCTTGCCTATAACTTTATTAAAGTACCAGATAAGTGATTCAGGATATGCTATTGGGTGACTTATTAAATGACCTAATTTGTTCTTTAGCTTTTCTAAATTTCCAGATTTTTGCAGCTCATTTAATACATAATCTCTCAAAATATTTAGCTCTAATGTAAATAAAATTTCTAAAAAGACATCTTCCCAATCTTCTTTGAATTTTTTAACTTCTGTTAGGATTCTTTTCTTGAAGGCAATGATCTCAACTTGTTGTAAAAAATTTTGAAAGTCTTTTGTGCTTTGAATGATTTCTTTTATTGGCTCACTGCTAGCAGATTGTAGATCAACCAAAAAGAAATTTAGTTGAATCACTTGGCTTTCAGACAAATTTTCTGTAGCTAATACATCTTTAAGTTTTGTAATCAAAGACTGCTTAAATTCAGCATTTTTTAGTGTTTCAGGAAAATCTCTTAGGAAACTATAGACCATTTGAATTGTTTCGTTAACTTCAGGTTTTTTTTCCAAAGCTTCTTGGAATGTCTTCTCAAAAGAGATGGCACTTTCTCTTAAAATAAATGGTTCTTTTGTACTTTTAGGCGTCTGAATTTTACTCTCTTTTTTTAGCTTTGATCTAGCTGATTGCCACCAGCGGTTCCAGTCTTTTTCTGGAATAACTAGCTCTAAAAGTTCTTCTTTTATTTCATATGCAGTTTTTGGTCCTAGATCTCTTAATAATATTTGTATGATCTCAACTGGATTTTGTTTTGCTTGTTTTTCTAAAAGATCAGGATTACCAAATCTTCTAGATAAGAAATTATCATTAGAAAGAGGTACTAATGTATTAAATGCGTTTGCGAATGAAAGTATTTTCTGTCCTACAACAAGATCACACTCTAATTCTACTTCTTCTCTTATCATTGAAACATCAACAATTTCACATGTTCCCCAACCTGCTTTATGAAAAACAAACTTGCCTTTTGCCATGTGTGTCAGAAGCTCGTAATTCGCAATAGCTCCTTGGAAAGAGTTGTCTGATCTTAATCCAATTAAACGTAACTTCTCACTATATAAAGGATCATTTGGATATTTTTGTTCTAAATACTGCAACGCTATTTGGGAAAGTGTTTCAGAGTCTGTTTTTTGTATATCGAAAATAAGCTTTAAAATTTCATGAGAAAGAAAATTGTCTTGAACAAGCTTCCAAACTGCTAGTCCCTTTTCTACATGTTGTCCAAACGCAGTTGCAATTTCAGAGTCTTTAGCTAGTCTTAAAATTTTTAAAAATTCTTCATCATTTGGTACATCAATGTAGCAATATTCTTCCCAAAGTTTTAAAAAACTTGGGTAGTCACTTTTGTTAATTCTTTCTTTGAAATCTTTTAAATATGTCATAGGCTTAAATTTTTATTACTTTATACTGAGGAGTATAGAATTGAAAGATATAATGTTCAAATATATATATTAATAAAGCTGAATTTTTAGCGTTTTTTTTGGTTTTTACCTTTGGATATCTACTGAATTTTAAACCAATACTAGCTCAAAAACTGAGACACAATCTGTTCTTTAAAGTTTTTACGAATACTTTTGTTAAATTTATTTTTTTTATATCGATAAACTTTTTGGTTAAAATAGCATTAATATATCAAGCCTGATTGGAGCTATTTTCTCAAAAAATTCATATTACTTGCTTCTATTTTAAATTTTTATTTATTTCACAAGTAGTTGATTTTAAGTTTGTTTTAATTAGTAATTATATTTTATGAAAGTAAATTACTTGTAATTAGATATTTAAAATTAATAATAATTTTAAAAAATTAACTTGATGTTAATTAAAAATTAAATTACAATATTATTGTTTTATAAAAAGAATAATTGCTATTGGAAAATAGTTAATTTTATTAATGGGGGGCTAGCTATGTCAATTCAAACAGTATCTTCTAATCTATCTGTTATTGCTGAATTGCCACAGAAGGCATTTGATTTTGCGGCTAACAGCATTAAAAGAGTAGCATTAGTAGTTGCTATAGCGTTAAGAAGTGTGACTACACTTTTTCATTTTGCAGCGTATAAATTAGTAAGTATTGAATCTATTAAAAATAGAATAAGTCAAGAAAAGTTTGAATCATTTGAGGGTAGGTTTTTAGATTCTAAAACTCTTATTTTGATTGGAGCGAATTATTTTTCTGACAGTAGATTATCAGAACGTCTAGGTATTGCTGATGTTAAAGAATATTGCAGATTAAAAAATCTAGATATTTCTGGTTTAGCTAAAATTGCTTTTGTGTACAACGATAATGAGTAAATTTTTTTGATCATACCTGATCATTCAATACTTTAATTTAAAATTATATCCGAGACACTCTGTCTCGGATTTTTTTATTGAGTTCTTATTACAGTTTATCTCTTGCAAAAAAAATATTTTTACACCTACTCTTCATAAAGAAGAATAGTGAGCAAAAGATGCATTTGAAGATAAAAAAAGGACTAGATCTTCCTCTTTCTAATCCTCCTAAAGGTGAAGTTCAAAATTTGGAAAGACCTGAAAATATAGGTCTTGATTTATCTTCATTCAGTAATCTGAGGTTGAGACTTCTAGTGAATGAAAATGATTCAGTTAAGATTGGTCAGCCTCTTGTCGAAGATAAAGTTGTAGATCAGAGAACTTTTATTTCGCCAGCATCAGGAACGATTAAGGAAATAATTAGAGGCGATAAACGAAGCATTAAAACTATCGTCATTAAACTGGATGATAGCGAAAGTCACTTTGATACTAATCCTATAGATTTTAAAAAAGCATCTTCAAGTGATATCGTCCAAGCTCTTCATAAAAACAGTTTACTTGCTCACGTTATTTCAAGGCCTTTTTGTAGGATTCCAAATCCAGGAAAAATGCCAAAAAGCATCTTTATTAAGGCATTAGAATCAGCTCCTTACTTGCCTGATGTTAAAATGCAATTGAAGGGATACGAAAAAGAGTTTCAGGCAGGGCTTGATGTTTTGTCGAGAATCACGCCTGAAAAAGTGCATTTGGTACATAAAGTGGAAGATAATGATTTTTTTTCACAGATGAAAAATGTAAATATACATTCAGCAGCTGGCCCTCATCCTATTGCAAACCCATCACTTCATATTTATATGATCGATCCAATCACAAGTCCAACCGATGTTGTTTGGTCGCTTTCAGTAAATGATGTAATAACAATCGGAATGTTTTTTACATCTGGAAAGTATCATATTGATAGAATAGTTTCAGTAGCAGGATCTGGATGTATGGCGGAGAAAGTTGGCTTTTTTAAGACTAGAATGGGAGTTAGCTTAAAGACTTTATTAAACAATCGGTTAATCTCTCAAAGTAGTGAAATTATTTCAGGAGATCCACTTACCGGCGAAGCTAGAGATATTAATGGTTTTTTAGGCTTTTTTCATACTTGTGTAAGCGTTATAAAAAAAAGTGAAACAAGAGAACCATTTCATTTTTTCAGATTAGGTATGAATAAATACAGTGCAACAAAAACATATCTTTCAGGATTTCTAAAATCCAAGAAATTTGACTTTACAACCAACCAACATGGTGAACATAGAGCATTTGTTGATAATAGTGTTTATGAGAAAGTAATGCCTATGCGAATTCCTACGATGCAGCTAATGAAAGCAATTATTGTTGAAGATTTTGAAGCTGCTATAGAGCTTGGTTTATTGGAAGTGGCTCCTGAAGATTTTGCTTTACCATCCTTTGTTTGTCCGAGCAAAAATGAAATGATAAAAATTGTTAAGGAAGGTTTAAAAAAGTATTCGGAAGAAACAGGCCTATAAGTACACTCTCTTTTTGTGTTAAGTTGTGTGCTTGTAGTAAATGTTTTTCCTTCTTTTGGTAATTATTTCTGCAGTATCGAGTTTATTTTCTTTTTCAGAAGATTATGAATATGGATATGAAAATAATGTTACAAATTTATTTGATGATCTTGAGACAGTTGCAAAAGTCGATGAAGAGATAAACGATGATTTGCCACTTATTTTCAATTATCAAATGCAAGCTGGGTACTTTGCAATGCCTTCAGCTAGAATGGCAAAGGCTGGAGTTTTAGGTTTTAGTTTTTCCTATTTACCTCCGTATAGACTCTACAACCTGTTGTTTCAATTTTTTGATCACCTAGAAATTACTGGTAATTATTGGCTTTTCAATGGAATCGAAGACTGTGCACTAGGTAAAACTTTTGGGACATTTTGTGATAGAGCGGCAAATGTAAAGCTCGCTTTACTTCAAAAACAAGACGGCCTGCCTGAATTACCAGAATTTGCAATTGGGTTTAATGATTTTATTGGCTCGATGAGGTTTTCTTCATTCTATGTTGTCGCTACAAAAACTTTTTTAGATTATAACCTAGAAGCTACTTTAGGTTGGGGAAACGGTCGGATTAATGGTTTCTTTGGAGCTCTTGCTTGGTCTCCTATGCGAAAACTCGACAACAGGTTCTTTAAAAATCTGACATTTGTTCTAGAGTATGATGCCAATGACTATGAACACCACTCACAAGAGCATCCAAAAGGCAAAGATGTAAAATACCCAATAAACTTTGGTGTTCACTACAGACTATTAAAAATTTTTCAGGTAAAGGCCAGCACTATCAGAGGTAAGGAAATAGCAGCTTCAGCTTCATTTACATATAATATCGGAGAGACTAAAGGTTTTCTTCCTAAAATCAAAGACCCATTGCCATATAAATCACCAGTTAATATCGAACCTATTGGATTGCTAAGATCAAATAAAGAATTTGCTCAAGAAATTGCTTATGCATTCCAAGAACAAGGATTTGACCTATATACAGTAGTTCAAACTGTAAACTGCAAAAAAGAAGATGCACTTTGGATGAAAGTAATTAATGTTCGTTATCGAATTGAAGATGAAGTAAGAGACCGCATACTTCAAATATTAGTATCTTTGATGCCTGAAAATATTTCTGAGGTTACTGTTGTAATTGAAGCAGATGGAGTCCCAGTTCATCAGTATTGTTTTAACAAATATGAACTAGAACTTTATAGGGAAAAAAGATTGTGTGATGCAGAAGTTTCTGTAATTTCGCATTACAGTGATGTTACAAAATCTCCATGCGAATATGACGGAGCTATTTTATATAGAAGAAAAAAAAGTATCTGGGAATTTACTTTCAGACCTACTTTTAGAACCTATTGGGGAAGTTCTACTGGAAAGTTTAAATATGATGTCGGGCTTGTTGCCGGACCTCAAGGGTATTTGCCAAAGCAGGTTTATTATGACTTGCAATTCGAATATATTATTAAATCAAGCACTTCAGATATTGGTGACCGCGATAAACTAAATCCTTCTCAAATTATTAATGTCCGTTCAGATTCTATTAGATATGTCCAGGGCAATACATTTAAAGTAAATTTAGCTTATTTACAAAGAAGCTGGAACTTAGGCCATGGCTGGTTTGCAAGAGCTGCTGCGGGCTATTTTGAACTGGCTTATGGAGGCTTTGCTGGAGAATTTCTATATTATCCCGCAAAAGCTAACTGGGCTGTAGGTTTTCAAGCTGCAACTGTTTGGAAAAGAAATTATGAAGGAATTTTTTTTCAAAAAAAAATCAGGTTGTTGCAAGGGATTAATCCTACTTATGTTGACTATACCGGGGTTCAGTATTTCTTAGATTTATATTACGACTACAAACCCTTGAATATTGATTTGAAATTTAGTTTTGGACAGTTTCTAGCGAAAGACAAAGGAGTTAGAATGAACTTGGCTAGAACTTTTCCAAGTGGTTTAAGGGTTGGCGGTTGGTATACCTTCACAACTGCTAAAGATTATGTAAATCGCAAAAGATACCATGATAAAGGGATATTTTTTAGTCTTCCGTTAGATGTCTTTCTAAATAAAAGTAGTAGAACTAGGGTCGGTTATGCAATGGCTGCATGGCTTAGAGATGTTGGAGCTGTTGCATCCACAGGAAAAGAACTTTACCAAACAATATATTTTGAAAGATACAATCAGATGCCTTTATTTTATTAGAGCACTTTTAAAATATCTTCAGTGGCATAGGATATGATAATACTTGCTCCCGATCTTTTAATGCTTAGTAGCACTTCTTGAAAAACATCCATTTCGTTTAAATAGCCTAGTTTATGAGCCGCTTTAACCATGCAATATTCACCGCTAACATGGTATGCAGCAATCGGTTTGTTTGTTTCATTTTTAATTTTTGAAATAATATCTAAGTAAATACTTGCTGGTTTTACCATTAGAATATCAGCACCTTCTTTATCATCAGCCCTAGCTTCAATAATGGCTTCTTTTGTGTTTGCCGGATCCATTTGATATGATCTTTTATCTCCGAATTGCAAAGTTGATGAAACAGCATCTCTAAATGGACCATATAAACTTGAGGCATACTTTGCGGTATACGACATAATAGAAGTATTTAAAAAGCCATTTGCATCAAGTGCGTTTCTGATTGCTTTGACTCTACCATCCATCATATCGCTTGGCGCTACTATATCAGCTCCAGCTTCTGCATGAATTAAGGCCATTTGACACAAAATTGATACTGTAGCGTCATTATCAACTTCGTTTTTGTTGTTTAAAATTCCATCATGACCGTGAGTAGTGTATGGATCTAGGGCAAGATCAGTGATAATACACAGATCAGGAAGTTCTGCTTTAATTAACCTAATTGCTTTGTTATAGAACCCATTTGGGTTTAGCGCCTCACTTCCATTAAGGCTCTTTTGCATTTTTTCTATTACTGGGAAAAGAGCAATTGCCTGAATTCCTTTTTGGTGTAAAAGGGCTGCTTTTTTTAAAATTAAATCAATAGATAACCTGAAAATATTTGGGAATTTTTCAATTTCCTCGCATTTTTTTGAGCCTTCAATTAAAAAAAAAGGCATTACAAAATCTGAGGCAAGTAAATGATTTTCTTTAAGCATTGCCCTAATAGAAGGTGCTTTTCTATTTCTTCTTGGGCGCTGAAGTAATGATAAAAAATTTGTGTGGTTTGTCTGCATAATATTTATATATTTATTTTTTGAGTGATTTTTCTCTTGATCCTACTTTTCAGATTATGGCACCCTTGTTCTTTTAGTGGCTAACAATGGGGTTCACTTTATGATTCAGAACTACGAAGAGTTTTCTGAGAGCCAAATTAAAATATTAGAGCATTTTGTTACAAGCACCTCAAGTAATGTTTTTGTTTTACGTAATCTGCCAGAGGTGATTAAAGGAGCGCTTTTTTCAAGATACTCTAGGTCAAGTCTAGGCCTTCGATCATTACTTTTAAAAGAATTTATACTCAACGAAGATACAGCATTTTCTGCTATAGCTGGTGAAATTTCAGAAAATGACATCCCCGGAAATGATGATGAACAAATAATAGCTATTAAAAAAGCCCAAAATTTTTACGATAGAATTTTAGATGGCTATGGTGATGACTCTATAGGAGAATTGGGCGGCGCCCATCTTGCAGTTGAAAACATTTCAATGTTAGCAGCTAAAGCTATAGAAGATTGTCGTATTGGCGGATCTCCTTTAGAAAAATCAACTAGATATATCTACTTTGATCAAAAAATCAACGGAGAATATCTTTATTATCGAGAGCCGATCTTAATGACTTCCGCATATCGCGATCTTTATATCGAGACTTGTAATCATCTGTTTGAAACTTATAGCAAATTAATTCCTCCTCTTACAGCTGTTATAGAGAAAGATTTCCCTAAAGAACACCATATTTCCAAGGTGGCGTATACAGCCTCTCTTAGGGCTAAAGTATTAGATTGTTTGCGTGGCATTCTTCCATCAAGTGCTTTGACAAATCTTGGCGTATTTGGAAATGGAAGATTTTTCGAAAATCTTCTTCAGAAGTTAAATTGCCACAACCTAGCTGAGCTGCAAGATCTTGGTAAAAAAGGATATTCTGAGCTTAATAAGGTTGTTCCTTCGTTTATTAGACGTGCAGATCCTTCTCACAAATACTTTAATACCTTTGCTCAATTTAATGAAGAGATGCAAAGCGAATTAAAGATTTTGGTTGAGGAACACTCTCCTCAAATCTCTTCGATGAAAGAGCCTGGTGTGCGTTTGATTAATTTTGACTCTGAAGCCGTTGTTAAAGTTGCTAGTTCTCTTTTATTTGGAAATTCAGATATTGGTTTAAAAGAGACTCAAGAGTATGTAGCCTCTTTGAGCGATGAGCAAATTGCAAGAATTCTAGATGCTGGTTGTGTTTCTAGAGAAAATAGAAGGCATAAATCTCCAAGAGCACTAGAAAATGCGACTTTTACATTTGAAATATTGGCTGATTTTGGTGTTTATAGAGACTTGCATAGACATCGTATACTAACTCAAGAAAGACAACTTCTAAACTGTGACTCTAGCTATTTTATTCCTCCTGAGATTGTAGGCACTGAAATGGAAGAGCCATATGTAAATGCCATGGAAAAAGCTAAGCAGGCATTTGATACAATTCGTTCTGAGCTACCAGAAGAAGCTCAATATATTGTTCCAATGGCATATAACATCCATTGGTATTTCACTGTTAATTTACGCTCGCTTCAGTGGCTATGTGAGCTT
>Ga0066639_10003724_pt1 | contig 13153 bp, 9 predicted proteins | sample CryGeyCG2114_010_2_FD_59504 | JGI IMG/M metagenome (GOLD analysis project Ga0066639, IMG submission 59504) | Groundwater microbial communities from aquifer - Crystal Geyser CG10_big_fil_rev_8/21/14_0.10 | ecosystem: Environmental > Aquatic > Deep subsurface > Groundwater | place: USA: Utah...
TAGGAAGAACAATAAAAATTAACCTATATATAAACTGCTAAGGATTTCTACACCGCATTGTTAAACTAAAAACTTAAATAATAGTTTAATTATATTTTAAAGAGATGAAAAACAAGATTTTTTTAGTTTCAGTGGTATTGTTTGCACTGCTTTTTGGCTGTCTTTTTCAGCCTCCTGAACCACCAAAAGAACTGCCAGAAGATTTTGAAGTGGAATATGAATCAGGGGCAACTCATTTAGAATGGGGGCATTATGAATTAAGCATTGATTCAGAAGGAAAAGCAGTATTCACAAAAACAATTGAAACTGCAATAACAAAAGAATATAAATTTGAAGTAAGCGAAACAGAAAGAAAAAAGATTTATGACGCAGTTGTATTAAACAGTTTTTTTTCTTTGAATGACAATTATTCTGATCCATCAATAATGGACGGAGGATTTACAAAAATAAGCATTAAGGCAAACGGAGAAAGAAAAACAGTCACAGTAGTTAATTCTGCCGTAGAACAATTTGAAAAAGTTGAAAATGAAATTGGGAGGTTAATCAATTACAAAATAGGCGAAGAAGCTTTTTCTTTCAATGACTTGATGGATGAATGCCCGCAAAGAGAAACTGAATGCAAAAAAGAAACAGAAGAAAGCAATGAATGTTTGGACTGGAAATATTACTGTGGATGGGAATAAAAAATAGAAAAAATTAAATAAAACTAAAAATTAGATGATAAAATGAAACAAAAAATAATGTTGGGATTAGTGATATTAAGTTTACTTTTTATTGGGTGTTTGGAACCAAAATCAAAAGAACTGCCAACTGATTTTGAATTGGTTTATATTTCCAAATCAATTGATATGCAAACAAACTATGAACTTATAATTAACAATGAAGGAAAAGCGATTTTTACAAAAACACTTAAAACCAGTTTAAAAAAAACACAGGAATTTACTGCAACCAAAGAAGAACTGAATAAAATATATTTGACTGCAATGGAAAATAACTTTTTTCTTTTAGAAGAAAAATATATAGATAATGGCATAGTAGATGCAGACAATGAAACAATTAAAATTACTGCAAATGGAATAACAAAATCTGTTAATGTAAAAGGATATATTGTTCCTGAATTTCAAGAATTAGAAAATGAAATAATATTGTTGCTTGAAACAAAATTAGGCAAAGGATATTATTTATTTAATGACCTGAAAGAAAACTGCGATGACAAAAAAATAGAATGTGAAGAAGAAGAAAAAGAAAGTGCTGAATGCATAAAATGGAAAGAATTCTGTGAATGGGAACCAGAAATATTAGATGAAAATGGAACAAGTTTTGAAAACCCAATAATAATTGAAGCAGAAAACGAAGGAGAAGGAATAGAAAAAGAATATGAATACCTAAATGAAAATGCATGCAAAAACAACCAAGGCATAAAAGAAGTTGAATCACAAGAATTAGAAGAATATAAAGGGCATTGGTTTGATGTAATGCATATAATCTGCATCAATGAAGAAAAAGAAACTTATTATTTCAACATAGACAGTTTTTTTGGGATTTGGGATTAGAAATACTAATAGTATATAAAAAACAGGAAAACAAAAGAAGTAAATCAACCATACAAAATTATTCCCAGAACAACAAAGAAATCCATTATTACAAGCAAGGCATAAGAAAAAATAATTGGTTTTTCTTTATGCACTAAACCATAAACAAGCCAAAAAGAAACCGCAATCAGATATCCTGCCCAAGAAATTAGAGAAACCCCTGAAGCATTCTGATTAAGCCAGATTTCAAGCAATTGAGGAATAGTAACTATTGGAGTAAATATTCCAACAAAATAAATTAGTTTATCAAGAAAATTCTTTAATTTATCTGATGAAGGGTAAGCTTCATATTTTTCATGAATTCTTTTTCTTTTATGAAAATGATGCAGTCCTTCAGTCATTAACTTTCACTTGTCTGGATTTCAATGTTGTTTGATTTTAGGTAGGTTTCATTGAATTCTTCATAAGTTGTTCCTTTTGTGTCTGGTGTTTTTGTTGTTGGTTCTGAACAGTTTAATTCAGGTCCGTCTTGTACCATCCAGTTAACGAAGTAAACTAAATCTGCAATGTCTATTCCATATTCTCCGTCTACATTAGCAGCCCAGAAAGAAACTGGTTCTGGTCCGTCCTGAAACATATAATTAACCAAATAAATCAAATCAGAAATATTAGGAATTCCTGAACTGTTATCCACGTCACCACAAATTACTGAACTAACTGTTTCCTGTACAGGAATATAATTATGCTTAAATGAAGTAACCAAAATTTCTCCTCCTGTTTTTGTTAAATCAGCTAAATTAACAACAGCTTTTCCTATTATATCAGTTGAAGAAGAAATGAAATTCCCTTGATTATCAGTAAAAGTTACTGTTACGCCTTCCAATGGAATTCCTTCAGAAGAAACAGTTACATCAAAGGAATTTCCGTTAACAACAATATCCTGAATTAATTGCTTTGGAACAACAGTATAAAGTGTTGTTTCTGGGTCGCCGAAAAGATTGTTTCCGTAAACAAGATCCTCCGCAGAATAATAATAACTCTTTGAGTTTGCAAGGGCCACCCCGATTGGGGCAGGTTCTTCTCCTTCAAACTGACCAGTGGCTAATGAATTCTCTGCAAAATATTTCATTAATACATGTGAAGAGACTGTCCATCCCCATCTTGTGTTTCCAATAAAAGCAAAAGCCCCTTTGTCGCTGGAATCAAGCCATTTTTCAACAACAACTGGAAGAGTAAATTCAGGGTCAAGTTTTTCTGCATCAAACATTGCATTATAACAGGATGCACTATTAACAAAACTGATTTTATTGTAATTTTCTATTTCTTCAATAGACCTGAAATTATATCCATTCCCTGCATCAGTAACTATCCTGTGTTTAGGGAAATCCTCATTGCTTCCTTTGGTTCTTAATTCAAAAAGATTGGCACTTCCATGAGCTAAATAATAAATGTTCCCAAATCCCTGGCTTAAAGATTCAATTGCCTGCCCTGCAGTAGGAGAAACAGGCTCCTCAGAATCCCCTGACAACTCTTCCCGCAAACTCAGGTCCACATTAAAGTTATCCGGAAGTATGGCTGCTATTATTGAATCCTCGCCTTCATAATTTGAGTAATCCCTCATATGATCAGATGCAAAAACAGAAAAATCCAATACATAAGAAGCATCACCATTCCCAGGATTTTTTTCATATTCAATCATTTTGTGAACAATATCCTGAACCTGTTCAAAAGTATGGAATGGGATTCTTCCGATAAAAACGTCCACGTCTAACGGGTTCTGCCCTGGCACGAAATCATCATAAGCCCACTTATATTCCCCCCATACATTGTCATTGTCTAAGTCCCAGTCATAATCCAGTTCAGCAAAATAAATATCGCAAATCTGCTGATTATATAAATCAGGGACAATATCAGTGGAAGCAGGATAACAGTATCTTAAAGGCAGTACATCTTCGTCTCCTCCTAATAAAACCCAATTTAATGCACCTTGATTATAAATTTCTTTGATATAAAACCTTAACTTTTCCGCATCATCCCTTGGATTTAATTCAGGAATTGAATCAACAAAAGCATATGCGTCTTGCAAAGAAACAATTTTTGCATTTAATCCTTTTTGTTTTTTCCATTCAGCTAAAGGAACAAAAAAAGGTGCTAATTCATCATTTGTAATTATTAAATATTCAACAGGGCTTGATTCATCAAAATAATAAATTTCCCCTGATTTATTACTGCTTTCTAATTTCAAATCAGTTAATAATGCGCTTTTGTTTTCAAGCTTGGGCAAAAACTTCATTTTTTCTACATCAATAAAATTACTTTCAAAATCCTCTAAAACAAAACTGAAATCAATTGATTCAGTTACAAGCAATTTGTTGTTCCCATTATATTGAAAAGGCGAGTAATCTAATTGAATTATTTGAATTCCGCCAAACATTCTTTTAGACACTATTTCTAAAGAAGCTGCAGGAAACAACCCTTTTGCAAAAACAGAATCATCAAATTTCTCAGGAAACAAAACACCCTCAGGGTCACAACAAGGAACAGGAACAGAATTTACAGCCAAAGGAACCTTTAAAGAAATTTCACGCCGGAAATAATCATTAATTTTTAATTCACTGACTTTTTTTCCTAAAGGAATATAATAAAAAAGAACTTTATGTGGAAGAACAGGGCGACCTTCCTCAATGCCTGCGAATTTATCAAAACCGTCTTTGTTAATTACAGCAAAACCTGTACTTTCATCAACAGAAAAAGAATCTCTTTCTAAATTAATTTTGAAATTTAATGTTTCTTGTTTACTAATTTTTTTATCAGGAATTACTTTTACTGCATGACCATTAGATGTTTTTTCAGGGCAGCCTGCAGAAAAAACAATAATCAAACACAAAATCAAAACAATCAATTTATTCATAAATAAAGAAACACAGAACTTAAATATAAAGTTAACTTATTTAAAAAATAATTAAAAAATTTAATTTTAACCCCATTTTTCAAAAAAGATTTTTTCTTTATTAAAACTTTTTTCAATCAGAAAGTTGTTGATTAATTCAAGAACTTTTGGCGGGCCACACATATAAAAATCAACTTCTTTTTTTGGAACAGAAAACTTGTTTTTTTCAATTAATTGCTGAACATAACCTTTTGGAACATTCCAGTCTTGTTCAGGATCGCTTGGAATAAAATTTAATTTAAAGTTTTTGAATTTCCTTTGCATTTCAAGCAATTCTTCATGATACAAAAAACAACAACGATTTCTAAAACCATAAAATAAATTTATTGGTCTTGAATCATTTTCATTCAATAAAGTTCTAATCATCGAAATTAATGGCGCAATTCCTGTGCCTAAAGCAACAAAAGCAATTTCCTTGAATTCCTTGTTCAAAAAAAAGTTTCCAAAAGGCCCTTTGATTATTACTTCATCGTTTTCATTTTTGGTTCTTAAATGCTGGGTAAGCCCGCCTGTCTCATAAATTCTGATGCATAATTCTAAATCTTTTTGAAATGGAGCGCTGGCAACAGAAAAAGAACTCCATTTCAGTTTTTCAGGATTATTCCTTAACCTGAAATCCTCAAAGCCAATCATTACAAACTGGCCAGAAGAAAAAGAAAAATCCTTGGGTTTCTCAAATTTAATTATGCGAAAACAGTTTTTTTCATCTTCGCATTTCTTTATTTCTAAAATCTTTGACTTAAATTCCATTAAACCACTTTAAAATCACTGCTTAAAAGCTTTTAAATTTTTCAGTGTTCAAATAATTTATGGTTTTAGCTTATTCAAATTATACTATCTTGAAACAAAGAGAAAAAGCACCTGAATTCAGATTAAAAGGAATTGACGGAAAAGAGCATTCCCTGAATGAATACAAAGGAAAAATTTTGCTGGTTGTTTTTATGTGCAACCACTGTCCTTATGTGCAGCCGAAATTTGATTACTTAATTGAATTACAAAAAAAGTATTTTGAATTACAAGTGATTGGAATTAATTCAAATTCCCCTGAAATAGTTGAAGAAGACAGTTATGAAAACATGAAAAAATATGCAGAAGAAAAAGGATTTAATTTTGTTTATTTGTTTGATGAAACACAAGAGACTGCAAAAAAATATGGAGCAAAATGCACTCCAGATCCATATTTGTTTAACAAAAAACATAAACTAGTTTATCATGGAAGATTAGATGATGCGCATATGCAGTCACATAAAAATGCTAAAACAAAAGAAATAGAAGAAGCAATAGAAAAATTGATCCATGGAAAAGAAGTTTCCATTAAAGAAGAGCCATCAGAAGGATGCAGTATTAAATGGAAGCGAAATTCATAATTTTTGTGAATTAGTTTAAAAACTTTTTTGATATTAAATCAGAGTATAAAAGAGCAGTGAAAAGTGAAATAATGCAAAAAATAACTGAGATTAAAGAACTAAAATTAATGGCTAATACAATCAGGAAAGATATTGTTAAAATGCTGGAAGAAGCAAAATCAGGGCATTCAGCCGGTTCAATTGGAATGGCAGACATTTTTACAGCATTATATTTCAATATAATGAAACACAATCCGGAAAACATCAAATGGAAAGAAAGAGATATTTTGATTTTATCTCACGGACATGTTTGTCCTGTAAGATATGCTGCAATGGCTCGCGCAGGATATTTTCCAGTAGAAGAACTAAAAACATTAAGAAAATTAGGAACCAGATTACAAGGACACCCGCATAACCTTGATTTGCCTGGAATAGAAAATACTGCAGGGCCTTTAGGGCAGGGAATTTCAGTTGCAGCAGGAATGGCTTATGCAACAAAAATGGACAAAAAAGAAAACAAAGTGTTCTGTTTAATGGGAGACGGAGAAATAAACGAAGGCCAGCCATGGGAAGCATTTATGTTTGCAGCAAAACACAAATTAGATAATTTAATTGTATTAATTGACAGAAATTATATTCAGATTGATGGAAACACCGAAGATATAATGCCATTAAATCCATTAGATAAAAAATTTGAAGCATTTAATTTTGAAGTAATTGAATTAAATGGAAATAATATGGAAGAATTGATTTCAGGTTTTGAAAAAGCAAAAGAAGTCAAAGGAAAACCTGTTGTGATTATTGCCAATACTGTTCCAGGAAAAGATGTTTCTTTTATGGAAGGAAAATCAGGATGGCACGGAAGAGTTCCAAACTCAGAAGAAAAAGAAAAAGCATTAAAAGAATTAAATGAAATAGAAAAAAAAATAAAAGAAGGAGAATAAAAAAAATTAATAAAAGAAAAAAAGGTAACTGAAATGATTAATCCAGAAATGCATTTAATTGAAAATTTAAAAGAAGCAAAAGGAATTCCAAGCAGAGATGGTTATGGACACGGATTAGTTGCATTAGGAGAACAAAACGAAAATGTTGTTGCTTTATGTTGTGACTTAACTGATTCAACCAGAGTTGGATGGTTTAAAGAAAAATTTCCTGAAAGATTTATTGAAACAGGAGTAGCAGAACAAAACATGATGAGTATTGCAGCAGGATTAAGCGCAATGGGAAAAATCCCTTTTGTCAGTTCTTACGCAGTGTTTAGCCCAGGAAGAAACTGGGATCAATTAAGAGTTAGTGTATGTTATTCAGAAGAAAATGTTAAGATTCAAGGAGCTCATGCAGGAATTTCTGTCGGGCCAGACGGCGCAACACACCAGGCATTAGAAGATATTGCAATAACAAGATGCATTCCAAATTTGATTGTTGTTGTTCCAACAGATGCAATTGAAGGAGAAAAAGCAACAATTGAAGCAGGCTTAATCAAAGGGCCTGTTTATTTAAGATTTGGAAGAGAAAAAGTTCCAACAATGACAACAGCAAAAACTCCATTTAAAATAGGCAGAGCAGAAATTTACAGAGAAGGAAAAGATGCTTGTATTGTTGCCTGCGGGACAATGGTTTATGAAGCATTAATTGCAGCAGAAGAACTGGAAAAAGAAGAAATTGAAGTAATGGTAATAAATAATCACACAATAAAACCAATAGATAAAAATACTTTAATTAACGCCGCAAAAAAAACCAATGCAGTGGTTACAGCAGAAGAACACCAAATAATGGGCGGAATGGGTTCAGCAGTAGCAGAAGTTTTATCACAAAATTATCCTGTGCCAATGAAATTTGTCGGAATAAAAGACAGGTTTGGAGAATCAGGCCAGCCAGAAGAACTAATGCAAAAATTCGGTTGCACACACAAAGAAATCATTCAGGCAGTAAAAGAAGTGCTTGAAATGAAAAAATAAATATAGTAAGTTTTTTATTTAAGTAAAGCGTAATTTAATTGAATGAAAAAAGTAAATTTAATTATTTTAATCTTAATTCTTTTTTTTGCCTGCTTAATTATTTCTTTTGGCTGTTTAGAAGACAAAACAGGACAAGCAGTAAAAAAAACCACAATAAAAAAAACTCCTTTATGCAAACCAATAACAGAAATATGCGACGGAAAAGACAATGACTGCGATAAACTAATTGATGAAGAAGGAGTTTGTAAAATACAAGAGTTAACTGAAACCGGTTTTTTTAAGTATAAACCTGATTTGTCTATTCAGGAACAATTCAGGGAAACAGAAGAAGAATTTAATAAAAGAATGGAAAATTACAAAAAGTTTTTAGCAGGAGACACAACAATCAAAGAACAGGATTATGTTCCAATAACAAGATGGGCTGGAGAAGAAGGAACTGAACCAATGACTTATGCTGAATATATTAATAAAACAAAAAATTTTGAAGCATTTGAAACAGAAATGATTTATGGAGCCACTAAAGGAACAGGAGATTTAGTTTATGTTATTGTTGACCAGACAATTTATTCTGATATAGAAACTGAAATATTAACTTTTGTTTCTGATTTAGAAGCTGATGCTTATTTAGTTAATTTATATAGTGTAAATTACAGCACTCCAGAAGAATTAAGGGGTTTTCTGCAGTCTGGATTGCCTGACTTAAAAGGAGTAATATTAATAGGAAATTTTCCTGCAGCATGGTATCATGATGGACGAGAAAACAAAGATTTTCCAATGGATTTATTTTACATGGATTTAGATGGAATATGGGGAGACACTGATACTGATGAAATTTATGATGTTCATTCAGGAAACAAGGGAATAGAAATTTGGGTTGGAAGAATTGATGCAACAACATTAAATGGGGATATAATTAATTTATATCAAAATTATTTCTATAAAAATCATTTGTATAGAACACAAAATTTGAAACTGCCAAACAGAGCATTATTTTATATTGATGATGATTGGATTGATTGGGCCCCAAGTTGGCTTAATGATTTAGAAATAGTTTATGAATATATAACTTTTTTAAATAAAGCTGAAACTACAATGGGAACAGATTATAAAAACAGAATTAAATGGGATTATGACTGGGTTTCAGTTTTTGTTCATTCAAATCCTGCATTTCATGATTTTGCCCCTTCTTCTTTTCCTCCACCTGAAAGAAAAGTTTATTCAGCTGACATAATGAATGCAGATCCGCACGCATTATTCTATAATTTGTTTGCTTGTTCTGCAACACAATTCTTTGAAGACAATTATCTTGGAGGAAAATACTTGTTTGCAGACACTTATGGATTAGGAATAATTGGTTCAACCAAATCAGGGAGCATGCTTAATTTTAATTTCTTTTATAATCCTTTAAGCGATGGATATAATCTTGGGGATTCATTCAAAGTGTGGTTTAATATTATTGGAGTGACTGACCCATATTGGCATTATGGAATGGAAATATTAGGGGACCCGACACTAAAACCAAAACAAGAAAATGATTTACCAATAGCAGAAATTACTTTAGAAGAATATGCAGAAACAAAAGGGACAACATCAATTACAGGAACAGCAAAAAAAGGAACAACCCCTGCATCAGAATTCACTAATTATGAAATAAAAATTGGGGAAGGACTAAATCCAAGTTTATGGAATACAACAGGAATAACTCTTGCAAATAATGGAACAACTGAAATAGAAAACGGTGTTTTAGGAACAATTGATTCAACAAGATATTATGAAGGAATTTATTTAATCAACCTGACTGTAAACGCAGGCGAATTACACACAATATATAACAAAGCAGTAACAATAAACAACATAGAAATAAACACAAAAAAAGATTATTATGGAGCAGAAAACATTTCAATTACAGGAACAGCAAGAGGAACTTATTTCTCTAATTATATTATTGAATGGGGGATAGGAGAAACACCAACTCAATGGTTTACCACAGGAATAACATTAGAAAACAATGGCCAAAATCCTGTTCAGGATTCATTACTGGCAGTATTTGATTCATCAGTTACAGGGTTAGAAAATAGAAATAATTCATATTATTCACTTAGATTAAAAGTATTTTATTCCGATGGATTAATTAATGAAGAAACAAAAACAATAGTACTTGATTATGACTACAAAACAGGGTGGCCAATAAAAGCCAGCGAAAATTATATGATTTATGGGCACCCAATATTAATAACTGATTTAACTAATGATGGAACAAAAGAAATCGTTTTTCAGGAAACGAGCAGAATTAATACTGATTCAAAAATTAGAGCAATAGATTTTAATGGAAATGAAATTGAAGGATGGCCTTATACTAATTCAGCTGTGGTTGAAGAACAAAGAGCAACTGCTTCAGCTGGAGACTTGGACGGAGATGGAAACAAAGAAATATTATTTAGTTTTTATAACGAATTAGTTTGTTTTTCTCATGATGGGGATGTTTTATGGAGAAATTCAACAGGACCATTTCATCACATGAATGATTCAGTTCCAATAATTGCGGATTTGAAAAACGATGGATTAAAAGAAGTAATTATTTTTTCTCATCCTGCCTGCAACGGGGGAATCTGCTTAACTGACAAATTATTAAGTGTTTATGCAAGCGATGGAACGCTTAAATGGAACCATATTTTGCACGAAGATGACTTTGTTTTAACTGTCCCGCCTTTTGCTGCAGATGTGACCAATGATGGAAAAAAAGAAATTATTTTAGTTGGAGGAGTTGAACAATATCTCCCTACAGGATATGGAAAAATATATTTATTTGATTTTAATGGAAATGAAATCAGCGGATGGCCGATTGAAACAGAAAAAACAGGGCCTGCTGTTTTAATTGACATAAATGATGATAATTATTTAGAAATAATATTTACTAATAATACTTTTTTAGAAAACGGTGATCTTACATTACACGCAGTGAATTATACTGGGAATGATATTTTAGAATGGCCAAAGGTTTATCCTTTCTCTTTCTATACAAGAGAAATAATAACATCTGATTTAGATAATGATAATAATCCAAAAATAATTGTTTCAGGATATCATCCTGATAGAGATTTAATTATTAATAAAAACGGAGAAATAACAGCAGAATATTCAATTAATGGAATGGGAACAACCAGAACAATAACAGGAAACATTGACCAAGACCCAGAAAAAGAATTGTTTCATATTGGCTATTCTTCTAATCAGCAATATCTTTTTGCATTAAATGTTGAACCAGAAAACACACATTGGCCAAAACTTATTGACAGCTATAATCGAAGAGAGGGAGGAATTTCAAGCACTTATTCAGCTGACTTTTGGGATTTTATAAGTCCTATTTATGACGATATAGACAATGATGGAAAAACTGATTTAGTGATTGGAACAGACGACTATATTTATATATGGGATTTTGGAACAAATTACACAGAAAGTGACTGGCCAACGTACGGAAAAAGTAGTGAAAGAAACGCAGTTTATGAAAAAAGAAAAGTTATTTGCGGCGACATTGATGGAAGCGGGGAATATCCTCCGGATATTTCTGATTTAATTTATTTAGTTAATTTTATGTTTCAAGATGGACCAGAACCAGTTTTGTTCTGGACAGCAAATGTAGATGGAAAAGACGGAGTAGACATACAAGACCTTGTTCACATAGTAAACTGGATGTTCCAAGGAGGAAGCCCACTAAACTGCGCTCCAATAACAACAAAACTAAAAGACCCAACAAAAGGAACAACATACAAAGAATTCAAACAAAACTATTTGGATCCAAATAAAATAGTAATAGAAGAAAATGCTAATTAAGCCTTTTAACTTACAAAAACGAATTCTTATTAATAAGTTAAATCCAGTTAATTCTGTTGGTGATGTTTTATGAATAAGAACTTGAAAATAATAATTTCATTAGTTTTATTAGTTGTATTGATTGCAGGGTGCGCAACCCCCAAACCACCAGTTAATGTTAATGCAAAAGAAATTCCAAGATTTAGTTCATGCAGTGAAATAAAAGAAACATTTGAGAAATCAAACTGGAATATGAATGGAATATATCAGGATACCATGGCAGTAGGCGCCCCAATGAAAGCAAATGCTGAAACAGGAAGCGAATCCCCTCCAAGATATTCAGAAACAAATATTCAGGTTCAAGGAGTGGATGAAGCAGATTTAGTTAAAACAGACGGAAAATACATTTATGCTTTGTCAAATAAAAATCTGGTTATAACAGAAGCTTTTCCAGCAGAAACAGCAGAAATTTTATCCAAAACAGAAATAGGAGACGGAGTAAGAGAAATATTTATTGATAGAGACAAAATACTTGTTTTTAGCCAAACATACAAAAAAATAGAAAAAAGCTATGGAACAGGATATGAAAAGAAACCTGTAACAGGAGAACCAAAACCAGAGATTTATCCTTATTCAAATAGTGTTGCAGTAATTCATTTAATTGATGCAAGCGATAAAACAAAACCAGAAATAAAAAGAACAATTGAATTTGAAGGAAGTTATTTGACTTCAAGAAAGATTGATTCAATGGTTTATTTTGTAATAAACTCTTATCCTGATTATTATGGAATTGAAGATGAAGAAGGAATAATTCCATTGTATTCAGATACAAAACAAGGAAATGGATTTAATGAAATAAGTGAATGCAGAGAAATTGGTTATTTGTATCCTGTTAACCCACAGAGTTTTGTAACAATTGCTTCAGTTTCAATGGAAAACTTTGATTCAGAAATACAAAAAGATACAGTTGTTGGGTCCGCAGAAAATGTTTTTGCTTCACAACAAAATTTGTATTTAGCCCAGACAAAATATAATTACCAGAATTATATTCCAATAGTATCAGAAATAGTTGATGCAATTCAACCAGAAATAATTCAGGATACAGAAGAAACTTCAATTCATAAATTCTATTTAGATAACGGAGAAATAAAATATTTAGGGGTGATGAAAGCGCCGGGAAATATTTTGAATCAGTTTTCAATGGATGAATTTGAAGGAAACTTCAGGATTGCAACAACAATAGGGCATGTTTCAAGATTAGGAGGGGGAACAACAAACAATATTTATATTTTTGGAGACAATCTAAAAATGAAAGGCAAAGTAGAGGATCTTGCACCAGGAGAAAAAATTTATTCAGCAAGGTTTATGGGAAACAAAGGTTATCTTGTAACATTCAAAAAAGTTGATCCTTTGTTTGTAATTGATTTAAGTGATGCAGAAAACCCAAAAGTATTAGGAAAACTAAAAATTCCTGGTTACTCAGATTACCTTCATCCAATAGATGAAACTCATTTAATTGGAATAGGAAAAGATACAATTGAAGCAGAAGAAGGA
>Ga0066639_10003726_pt1 | contig 13149 bp, 9 predicted proteins | sample CryGeyCG2114_010_2_FD_59504 | JGI IMG/M metagenome (GOLD analysis project Ga0066639, IMG submission 59504) | Groundwater microbial communities from aquifer - Crystal Geyser CG10_big_fil_rev_8/21/14_0.10 | ecosystem: Environmental > Aquatic > Deep subsurface > Groundwater | place: USA: Utah...
CCGCCTTAGTTTCTCTCCCCGGCTTGACAGGAATAATAACACTGATTTTTGGCTTCTTTTTTAATTTCATCTTTTTTCCGCCACTATTAGTAGTGTGGCTCCTTTTTTACTAAAACCAAAAACTTTCCTTTTTTCCAAAAAAGGCAAAACCTGCTTTAATGGACCAATTGGCGCCAGCGGAAAAAAAATATCAGCCCAAGAAATAGCCGATTTTGAATTTGTCCTTTTAACTAAAACTATCTTAAATCCCGCCTTCTCTAGTCGCTCCTGCCATTCCCTTTTTTCGAAATAATTGATGTGTTGCCACAATCTTCTTTTAAACTCAGTATACCCAGGAATAAATTTTGCCCAAAATTGGTAATCAGAAACAAGCGGTGTAGGAACAGTTAGGGCAAAAACACCCCCTTTTCGTAAAACTCTGGCCACTTCGATCAAAGCCTGATTTAAATTGACAATATGCTCTAGAACACTATTAGAAAAAACAGAACCAAAACTGCCATCCGCAAATGGCATCTTGCTAGCGTCAGCAACGACAAATTTCTTATAAGCTCCAATTTTTTCTGCTTTGGCCACTTCTTTTTCGTTCCAATCCAAACCAACCTCAATTTGCTGGCGTCCGAAGGTAAAAAGAGCAAATTTCCCATCTCCGCAACCTAAATCTAAAACCGGAGCGGTGAGTTTCACTCTGCGTATTACCAGAGCCTCGTTAGCCCGTGGAATAGCGTGAGAGGGAGGAAAATGAGTAAAAAAATTACTAATAAGTGTCTTTTCTTCTTTTTTCATTTTTCTTTTCTAGCAAAGGCAACAACCGAGAAAAGCCCCTTTAGTAAGGCAGGCCAGAGATGGGGCAGGAAAATTGCCTTCTTTAAATGATAGTAAATGATTTTGGGTCGAAAATAAAATCTTTTAAAAATTTCCGAGGCTTTCTCTTTAAGATATCTTTTCGTTAAGCCAAAGGGTACAAAAACCGGCTTAATTGTTCCCTGGCCAAGTTTTGACCAGTCGTTTCTGAACTTAAATTTGCCAAATTTATCAGCAACTTGATGGGCCTGGGAACCGGGAAAAGGAGTAAAAAAGGTAGTATGAACGTAAGTTAAGGGTAGGGAGAGAATAAAATCTTGGGTCTCTTCAAGTGTTTTTTTTGTCTCTCCTGGATTGCCCAAAATAAAAAAGCCTTTAACCTCAATCCCAACCTTGCTCGTCGCCTCAACTGCTTTTTTAATTTTCTTTTTTGTCTCCCCCTTTTGTAAAATCTTTAAAATCTTATCTGAACCAGATTCAATCCCCAAGCCAATCTGCCAACAACCAGCCTGCTTCATCAAACGCAAAATCTTGGGATTGAGCATATCGGCTCTTGCCTGACAAGACCAAGAAATTCCCCATTTCTTCTTGATTAAACCCTGACAAATTTCTTCCAATCTTTTGGGATTTAAAGAAAAATTATCATCAAAGAATTGAATTTCTTTAACTTTATAATTTTTAACCAAATGTTCAATCATTTCCAAAACTCTTTTTGAAGAATGCATTCTCGGTAGTCGACCAAAAACGCTTCGGTCACAAAAAAGACATTTGCCGGTACAGCCCCGGGAGGTGACCAAGTGGGCCGCCGGAAGCTGGAGAAAAGAATTGGCTGAGGGACAATATTTTTGGGGAAAACCAGGCAAAAGATCCCAAGCGGGTAAAGGTAGCTCATCGAGGTTTTGGATAAATTCTCGAGGGCCAGTTAAGATCAACTTTTGGCTCTCTCTGATTATTAATCCCTTGACCTTTCTGGGATTTTTCCCTTTCCTCAAGACCACCAAAAGCTCCCTTAAAGTCTTCTCGCCCTCACCAATCACGCCAATGTCAATCTCCGAGTATCTTCTGAATGTTTCTGCAGGTGTCGCCGTTATATGAGCCCCGCCAACAAGAACTAAAACTTTAGGTGATTTGTTTTTAATAGCCGCCGCAATCTTGCTGGCGGCCTCGATTGTTAAGGTGGTAGCCGAAATCCCCACCCACCTCGGGTTTTCTTTTAAAATTTCTTTTGTAAGCTTTAAGAAAGAATAACCAAGAATGTTAGCATCAACAATCTTTACTGAAAAACCTTCATTCCTGGCAACCGCGGCCAGGAAGCTTAGCCCTAAAGACGGCAAAAAACTCCCGGCTTTGGCTAGTTTTCCAAAACGAGTCGAAAGCTGGGCAGGTGGATCAACCAAAACTAAATCAACCATAAATTCTGCCGAAAATTAAATATTTTAAAAACATAGGCCAGACCCAAGGATTTAAAAAGACATTGGCGGTATAAACACACTCCTGGGTACAGAAACAGCCAGACACTTTTTCTCTTAATTTTTGGGCCTGGGGAGAATGCCAAAGTTTGGCAAAGTTATAATTAACTTCTCGTAAGTTTCCATACCTCTCTTGCCTAAGCTCACAGACTGCCAAATCGCCATTGGGATAAAGCACCACCGTTTGCCTAGTAGCCAAACAGGGAATCACTGCTCTCTTCTCTTTAAATGATTTTAAAAAGACTTCAACCTGCATATCCTCTTTCTTGGTAATAAGATATGAAAGAATTGGCGTGTAATGAGCAAAACGATGGGTTTTTCGAAGATGCTGGTGGGCATGCCAATATTTTTTTAAATCAACATCTTTGGCCCCAATTTCTTTTGGTTCTCCCCGGACTAAGGAGATACAAATATTATCAATCCCAAATTTCTTATAAATGTAGTCATAAATTTTTATTATCCTTTCTTGATTGTAGCGACAAAAAACAATATTGGCTTGAATAGCCAAATTTTTATATTTTGCCTGCAAGCTTTTCAGTTTCGGCATTAACTTTTTAATTTTGGCAAAATTTCCCGGAAAACCTCTAATTTGGTCATGTCTGGTCCCTATCTCATCAATAGAAACTTGAATAACTATTTTTGCTTGGGGACAGGATCCGGCGATTTTTTCAACGTCTTTGATTATCTTTTCAACTAAAATTCCATTAGTAGGGATGATGATTGATTTTGGTTGATTATTTTTATAAAAAGTTTGGCAAATTTGAACCAAATCCTGTCTTAAAAACGGCTCGCCTCCGGAGACAAAAAACCAGAAAATTTTACCCATGGATTTAGAAATTTTTTGGATTTCGGCCAAGGTTAGCTCTTCTTTTATTTTTTGATTAAGTTCTCGCCAATAAAAACAGTGGCGGCAACGAGCATTGCAGCGGGTAGTGACAAAAAAGATAAGCTGTGCCGGAGTATTTTTATCCCAGATTTTGGTTAAACCAGTAGCGTACCTTAATGTCTCCTTAATTGCCTCGAAATTGGAAATTGGAAATTGGAACTTGGAAATTTTCTTCATATGTCTCTCTGCAGCAAATAATGCGCCCCGCCAGCAATGACATTGGGTAGATTTAGCCAAGTCTCCCTTCTTTTAATCAGTCTAAAAATTGTTTTTGGCCTTAAATAAAATCTTCTATAAGACTGACCGGCAAGCTTGGCTACTTCCTTGGCTTTCATCTCGCCGTAATCAAAATAACCTTTTTGATCAAACTGACTATATTGGTCCCAGTCAGTGACCTCAATCTTACTCTCCTTTTTAAGCAAATCAAAAATTTGGGTACCGGGAAAAGGGGTAGTCACTGAAAATTGAGCAAAATCAGGATCAAGTTTTAGAGAAAAACCAACGGTTTTTTCAATCTCTTCCTTTGTCTCCCCGGGGTAACCAATCATAAAAAAGGCCATCGTCAAAATTCCCAAGCTCCGACAGGTCTTAAAGGCACAAACGACATCTTCAAGCCGCAAATCTTTACCCATTAAATCCAAAATCCGCTGGCTTCCTGATTCCACCCCAAAAGAAATAAGATAACAACCCGACTCTTTCATTACCCGAAGTAGTTTTTTGGGAGCCCGGTCGGCTCTTATTCCATTATGGGCTCGCCAGGGAATCATTAAACCTCTTTTTTTAATTTCCTGGCAGATTGTAATTGCCCGTTTAATATCAATATTGAAACCATCATCCATGAGAGCAATTTCTTTGACTTTTAATTCCTTAACCAAATATTCCCATTCAGTCAAAACATTCTCCACTCCCCTCGGTCTCCAAGTCCGACCAAAGGTACCTTTGTAGCAAAACCGACAACCAAAGGGACAGCCCCTGGAAGTTAAAATTCCCACCGCTGGCTTGCGAATTGAAACAAGAGGTTGAGTACTGGTATATAAGGGCAGCTTAAATAAATGATGGGCTGGTTGTGGTAAATTATCTAAATTTTTAACAAATGGTCTGGGTTGGTTAAAGACAATCTTATTCCCCTTTTTAAAAACCAATCCTTTTATTTTTTCAAAATCGTGGCGTCCTTTGCTGAGGGTTTGGCACAACTCAAGCATGGTTTCTTCTCCCTCACCAATAACCACAAAATCAACCTCCGGCAGACTAATCGATTCTTCAGGCAACGCGGAAACATGGGGACCACCAATGATGGTAATCGCCCCCATTTTTTGGGCTTTTTGAGCAATTCTCCAGGCAGACTTAATCAAGGGGGTCGTGGCGGTAATCCCCACAATATCTGCCCTGGGAAGATACGCCTTAGGCTCAACATTATAATCAACAACTTTGATGTCAGTAAAGCCATTTTTTTTAAGATAAGCAGCAATATAAGCCAGTCCCAAAGGAACCAAGGCAGCTCGGGTCCAAATTTTTGGGGCTGGATGAACTAAAACAATTTTCATTGCTCTAAAAATTTAATCCATTTTGGCAAGATTTTCTCGCTTGAAAATTCTTCGATAGAAACAATTGCCTTTTTGCTTATTCTTTCAGCTAAACCAGGGTTTTTTAGAATCATCTCCGTTTTTTGAGCCAGACATTTAATATCTCCTGCCGGGCACAAAATGCCATTTTCGCCATCTTTTATAATTCTTTCTGCCTCACTTACCTTATTAGTTATAACTACCAATCCTGCTGCCAAATATTCCAAAAACTTTAAAGGATGGCGAGCCTGATGAACCGGGGTATCCCAAAGAGGAAGAATACCAATATCAGCCGTTACCAGAATCTCTCTAACTTTAGTCTGAGATATCTGTCCAGTTAAAACAACCTGCTTTTCTAATTTGAGATTTGAGATTTGAGATTTGAGATTTTCTAACATTTCTCCTCCCCCAACAAAAATAAGTTTGAGATTTTTATTTTCTCTTAAAACAGGCGCAAGATTTTCCAAAACTTCCATCTGGCCATGATAAGCCCCCATCTGACCAACAAAAACGAGCTTTCTTTGCCCCGCGAAGCCCCGCTCAGCGGGGCGGAGTGGGGTCCTCCACCAATCAACCTCAACCATATTCGGCAATAGCACCGAACCTGGATATCTTTGGCCAAGATAATGACTGCAAACTGCCACTTTATCAAAAATCTTAATCCAGGTTTTTTCAAAAAATCCATAAATCGCAACCAAAAATTTTGGATAACCAGCCGATTCCATCTGTCCAACAACCAAATCCTCAATATCAATAAAAGTTTTAAATCCCAAAATCTTGGAAACTAAGCCAGCCATCAAAGAAACTGGCATCGTTGTCACCACTAAGACTCTATCAGGTTTTTCTTTCTTTAAAATCTTGACCAAGCGAAGACAGGTTTTAAAATTTTCAACCAAAACTTTTCCTATTCCCAATCTTTCTCTGCTTGAAAATGGCTTTTCAGCCCAATAATGGGCCTGTCCAATAAACAAAACCGACAAACCAGAAACTTCTTTTACTTCTTTCTTTTTAAAATTCCCGGAAACGCTAGTAAAAAGAACTTGATGCCTTAAACTGGCCAGCTTTTTGGCCACCAAACCAGAACGGTAAAGAGTCGCCGCATCATCAATTGGTACGCCGGTAAAAAAGAGTACATTAATCATAGACATGGAATCTCCCAAAAGAAATTCTTTCCAATGAGGGCAAAATCTTTTTAACCATCATGTCAGAAAAAATTATTGACCCTAGCTTTCCCGGAAATGATGGCTGAGGATAAGAACAATCTTGGCAAAGATAATGTTTCTTCCACTCACCGGTTACCTGAATTTTTCTTAAACTCACCATTTTCCGATTATTCCAAATTTCTCTAATGGTTTGCTTATTCACATCACCCAAAGAATAATCTCCATCTGAATCCATACAGCAAGAGGTAACGATTTTTCCGTCCCAAGAAACTAAATTTAGCTGGCGCCAAAGATAAAAACAGGGTCGGCGGGGTGATTTGTTAATCTTTTTGTGTTCCCGCAAAAGATCAATTACTGGCTTCACCCGAACCACATCCGCCCCCGAGTTTTGCCACATTTTCCGAAACTTCTCCACTTCTTTTTCATTTTCCTCTAACTTAACAAATTGAATAACCGTAAAAGGTGAAGCTTTCGTCTTCTTTTTCAATTTCAAATATTTTTTAACATTAGCCACTACCTTTTTGAAATTTTCCCCTCCCCTAACTATCTTGAAAGTTTTTGGGGTCGCCGCATCGAGAGCAATAATTAGATAATCTAAGCCAGATTCAATTATTTTTTTTGCTTTTTCTTTGGTTAGTAATGTAGCGTTAGTTGAAATCCCAACATTCAGACCTTTGCTTTTCGCATATTTGATCATTTCAAAGATTTTGGGGTGAAATAAGGGTTCCCCCAGTCCGTGGAGATAAACCAATTCCAGGTAGGAAGCGATCTCATTAATGATCTTTTTGTAAAGCTTCATTCCCATAAACCCAATCGGCCTTCTCATCCTCTGACGCGTGCACATAATACAGGCAAGATTACATTTGTTAGTGACTTCAATTACCAGCTCCATTGGCAACCCCGAAACCCGCGTCCTTTTAAGATAAAAATCTCCTAAAAGTTTTAAGCGATTTATCAATCTCTTCATAACTTGGTAAAATGGTTCAAACCACTTTACCTCCCCTATAATCTTTAAGATGGCCTAAAAGCGAACCTGCTCCTCTAATAAGAAGAAGACAATCATTAATCGAACTAACTGTTAAACCAGATTTCAAAACAAATTTCAGTTCTTTCTGAATCGACCAAATTTTTTGACACCATTTTTCGGCCGCATATTGGCTGTTTAAGACTGGTTTGCTCATATCATATTTTTCGTATTCATGGGGTCCGACTTTTAGCCATCCTTTTCTTCTTGCCTCTTGCCACAAGGGTGTTCCCGGATAAGGAATAATCACTGACGCCTGAAGACAATCGCCTACTCGAGTCTTATAAAGCATTAATTCGCGAGTAACTTCCTCAGTTTTCCAAACATCATTCTCATCCTCCCAAGGATAGCCAACCATCACCGTCAGCATTACTCTTAGTCCTGCATTTTTGGCATTTTTTACTCCCTGTATGATGTCTTCTATTTTTTCTTTTTTATTAATCTTGGCCAATGTTTCATTTGAACCAGATTCAAGCCCTACTTTAAGCAGTCTGAAACCCAGCTTTTTTAAAAGCCGGCAGGTTTTTTTATCAAGCTGATCGCCTCGGGCATTGGATGAGAAAATCACCTTTCCTAAAATCTCCTTTTTCTTTAATAAACGATAAAACTCTTCCAACCATTGATAATTCCATAGAGCCCCGCTTTCGGTATCGTCAAAAATCTCTTTTACCCCAAGTTTGACCAAATTTTTAACCTCGGCCATCGCTCGCTTGGGACTCATCAGTCTTGCCGAACATTGCCAGAAAGCGTGTTGCCAAATACAAAAAGTGCAAGCGCCAGAATTTCCTTTTCTAATTCCACAGCCCCGACCAAACATTACGTAAGCACAAGGGCGATGGAGATAGGCTTCGCCATAATCCTGCCAGCAAGTCAGTTGGCGATCAATCACTGGGGTCTTATCTAAATCATGATCCAATTTAAATCTCCCTGAATTTTGAATTTTGAATTTTGAATTTTGAATTTTTTCTCTATACCAAATCCCTGGCTCAAGTTTCTCACATTTTTCGAGGTGTTTAGTCAAATTAACAAGTAAAAAATCATAGTCCCCTCCAGTTAAAATAAAATCCACTTTTGACTCTTTAAAAGACTCTTCGGGAAAATAACTGACATGGTCGCCAACTAAAACAACTTTGATTTTTTCGTTTCTTTTTTTGATTTTATTAACCTCTTCCCAAAGCTTTTTCATTATCGGCGCTTTTGCCTCTAAAACAATCAAGTCTGGATTAAATGAGGATAAATTATCCTCAAAAATTTTCCAATCCAAACGCCTAGTAATTCCATCTAACCAAAGAACCTTATGGCCCAAATTCTTAAGCCAGGTGGCGGCAGTTGCCATAATCACCGGATAAAGCTTAACCGCTTTAGAGGCCGTATAGATAAACTGTCTATTTTGGGGCAGGTTAGGAAATCGTCCGTTTTTGGAAAACGGCGGATAACAGAAAGCAATTCTCATCTTACTCCTCTTCGTCCCTCTCCCACCATCTTTTTACTTTTCGAGTAATTGTTTCAAGAGGAACACCTATTTTTTTCTCCCCCAAAATCTTTTTATCTAAAGCCAATAAGTAGATGAGGAAACCGATAAATGTGAAGGAAGAAACGCCATAGCCCAAATAGCCTGCCCAACTTTGGACATAACGCAAACTGACAACAGCATTTTCTGGTTGATATTTTTCCGGAAGATAAATTAAGACCCATCCTGGTCCCGCCCGGTAAATTTTAAGATCTTGCACCCGCCAATAGGGAGAGTATGATTCTTTCCACAAAAGCCATTTTGCCGGCTTGACTAAATTAAAAGTTACCTCATCTGGGTAAAAACGGGAATATGTCAGTTTCCCTTCTTCTGGAACAACATCCGTTACCAACCAAGACGCTAAAGACCTCAAGAAATTTACTTCTTCTTGATTCTCTTTATCGTAGGCATGAGCAAAAAGATTCATTCCTGACCAAACCACTCTCCCCCGACCATATTCTCCCACCGCGATCAATGGATAATCAGCAACCGACAAAACCGGTTTGGCCCAATCTTTTAGAGAATTTTTGCTACTTGAAAAACCCCAACCTGTCTCTTTCCACTGAAGAGGAGAAAACAAACTCTCATCAATTCCAGAAATGATTTCTTTGTTTAATCTATAATCGCCTCTGACTCCTAAATTTAGCCAACCTTGACTTTTAAGAGGAATGTAGGGGGCGGTCTCCTTTACCTGCCAATCTGGAGATCTATACTGCCAACCAGTCTCAATCCAAAGTTTTCCCCCTTTCTTAACATAGTCTTCCAAAATTTTCTCTCCTTTTGCCCGGTTTTTAAAATCATAGGAATATAAAATTACCCCGTCGAATTGGGCTAATTCTTCAACAGAATACTGGTCAACAAACTTGCTTTCTCCCTCAATTAAAAAAAACTGCTCGTAGGGAAAAGCGCCTTGGTTGGCAAGCCTAAAAATCTCCTCGTAAGCCCTAAGTTGGTGTTCGCCTATCACCAGTATGGTTGGTCGGGAAGAAAATTCAGCTAAATTAACTTTTTCCTTGAGCTCAAAGACAACCAAATGTTCAGGTTGGTCATGTTTGGGAAACTGCTCGTATATCTTCGCCCAATACTCTTCCGGGAAGTTTCCAAGATTATCTTCTTTAGGACCTTCCTTGAGAATCACCCGCTGAATCCCAGCCCACTTCGCCACCTCAACGATTTCTCTTGGATTTGAAGGTTCAGGTCCATAAAAAAGTCCCTGCTGATACCCCCACATCGCCCGAATCAGACTCAAGCCAAAGGCATAAAGACTAAATTGGGAAGTGTCGGTATAAAGATTCCACCGCTGCATCATGTTTCCCAATGAGGGCGAGATATCCACCCGCGAGGAAACACCGGGGTCACTTTTTGCCACCAGTTTGGCTGCTTTTTTTCCATCTACTATCTCCTCTTCACCTAAAGAAAACGGCGGAAGCTTCTCTTCTCCTTTTAAAAATTTCTGCATAAACCTACAATATTCCAACTGCGAGCTTGGACCAAGGCCAATATATAATTCTTTCCCGCACTCCTTGGTATCCCCGGGAATTCGGAAAAAATAAATTGAGACAGCAGCAATCGCAACTGCTGCTACAAAAACACCAAGACCAACAAGAACCCGCTGGAAAAATCGCCTGCCCACGAAGGAAAAAATAAGTCTTGGTAAAGCAACACATCCATAACCAGCCAAGACAGGAAAAATAAGGGAAACCACCAAAATGCCCCTAACGCCAATGCCGGCAAAATAATGGTAGAAAATTCTCATAAAGATAGAATTGATTGAGGGAGAAATCATCACCAAGAAAAACGCCAGGGCGACCCAGCCCCAAGAAAAAAGAGATTTTTTCTTAAAGGCGGCAATTAAAAAACCTAAAAGAAAAAGCACGCCCACACCGGGCCAAAGACTCACATGCCACATTTCAAACTCCTTGATATTACTAAAGAAGCCAAAGATATGGGGAATAGTAAAAAAGGGAATCTGGTGAGCACCGGCTAGGGTAAGTTTATCTCTGCCTGCTTCAACAAAATAGCGAATATAAGGAAAAATCCAAAAGGCTAAAAGAAAAAGACCTAAAATCACGGCTAAGACGCCAGTTTTTACTCCATCCCAAATTCGCAAAAGACGCTTTCGATCCCATTTTTCCAACTGGAAATAGAAAAGGGCATAAAGAGGTAAAACGATACCAATCATCACCCCAGAAACAATATGACTAAAAACTAAAAAGGCGTAAAAAAGAGCCGTCAAAAAGAGAAAGATTCTCTTTTTTGTCTCCTGTTTGTTTTTATACGCATTCAGGAAAAGATCAAAAAAGATAAAAACTGGTGGAACAAACATAAAAGAGACCGACTGGGCATAAAGCCCCATATCGAAAAGCCAGCGCCAAATAATATCAGAAGCCAGATAAAAAAGGCCAGCTAAAAGGGAGGCGGTCTGGCTTTTAGTCTTGAGCCAGGTAAAAAAATAAATTCCCACACAAGTTAAATAAATTGAGAAAAAGCCCAAAAGCCGAGTTCCTTGAATTAGAGTAAAGCCCAAAACTTTATGTAGAAAAAGAATAATAAAATAGGAGCCAATTTGATGTCCATAAACAAAACTTCCTCCCCCACCCTGTTCTGGCCACCAAAGGGGAATTTTTGGCCAATAACGATCAAGCCATTTTATATAAATAAAGGCATTGGGAATATCATTACCTATTAATGGTCCCTGAAGATATTGATGGGCAAAGAGATAAAAAAGAGCAAAAATCGCCCCTAAACCAACGGCTAAGTAGACTAACCGAAAAGTCCAAACGAATGGTTGAAAAACCTTACCTAAGAGTTTATTTTTCTCCATCTAAAGTCCTTTAACTTGATAAATCTCCAAAAATTCCGTCTTTTCTTTAAGTTCAAAATGTTGAGATTCTCTTTTAACCAACTGCTGATATCTTTCTCTGTCTTTATAAAAGGCGATTAAGCGAATCTCTTCTTCCTTAAGCCAAGAAAGCACTTTTTCTCGGTTTCTTGGCCAGTTTTGATAAGGATCCTCTTCCATATAATAATACGGGTCAAACATCTGACCAACAATATTTTCTCCTTTAACTTGATGAAATCTAACTAAAGCGTAAGTAAAAGGAGCCCTGTCTTCAGGAATTAGAATTTTTCCTCCTTGATAGTATTTGGCTACTCGTACCGCCAGATTAGCCTCTTGTGGCCAACCTTCTTGAGCTATTCTAAAATAAAACATAATTGGTTTCCAAAACAGAAATTGAGAACCAACTAAGAGAACCAAAACAACCACTACTCCAAGCTTTAACTTCGACCAAAACTTTATCTTTTGACCTAAAAAATAAACAAAAACTATTGCTAACAAAAAGCCAAGAAAAATATATGGTAGATTAAGGAGACGATCAACGTAATAACGATTGACCCAGGCATAAATATAAGCAGTAAAGCCAAAGAAAAACCCGTTAAAAATTAAAGAACCAAAACCCAAAAGAAAAAGTAAATAAGCTTTGGGTCTTTTCCAAAAAGTAAAAAGAGCCCCTACCATTCCCATTCCAAAAACTGCCTGAAAAACCCTTTTACCCACAAGAGCATCGGCTGACAGCGGCTTGATTACCTGCCATTCGCCAACAACATGGGCAAGATAGTTCCACCATAAAGGATAAATTGGGTTGCCAGTTTTATCTAATAGATATTTCATATACAAAAGACTGATGATAAACCAGGAGGCAAAAGCGACAACATTTTTATCAAAGTCCCTCTCAATAATAAATGTCGCCAAAATTAAACCTAAGCCGAAAAGCCAATATTCAGCCCGACCCATGGCTGCCAAACCCAAAAAAATGCCCGTAAGAGCCGGTTTTTTTGGCCAGAAATAAATTCCCAGCAAGAGAACCAAAAAAGCGAGCTGGTCTTGCATTCCTAAAGAATCGGTATAAACTAGAACCGGGAAAAAAGCTGCCCAAACAGCCACTACCAAGGCCGTCAATCTCCCAAAATAACGCCGAACGATAATAAATAAAAGGGTGACTACCCCACTTCCGCAGAAAATTGAAAGAAAGCGAGGAATAAGAATATCAACCGAACGGGTAATCGTAAAAAGGAGAGCTAAAACCAAGGGGTGCAAAAGTCCCCAGAAATACTCCATTCCCTTAAGATCCCAAAGTCGCAAGAATTCCTGCTTAAAGCCGATCTCTTTTGATAAATAAGCTATCTGCCAATGATGGTAAACATCCCCATACCAATTCGGTCCAGCATTTTGGGGATCATTGGCAAAAAGAAAGAAAAGTCTTGGTAAAAGAGCGATGAAAAAAACAACTAAAGGCAAAATTAAATCCTTCCAGCTAAATCTTGCCCCTGTTTTTGATTCCCTCTTCTCTTCTTTCTCAATCTCTTTCTCGTCTTCGTCTAAAATTTTATTAAAAAATTTCTCAAGCATTTTTTACCTCCAAATCCCCAAATTTGCCCTCTTCGCTTCCTCTTCTGCCTGAATCAGTTCATCTTGATGCTTTAATTTCTTCCTTTTAGAATACAAAACCACTTTCGCTAAGCCCTCATCAACCAAAGCTTTATTTAACATCAACTTTCCCTCTGATACCCAAACATAGGCTAAAATTCGACCGAACTTATCATCTTGATACTCATCGTATTCAAGAACTACCTTCTTTCCTTCAGTAAGTTTTATCGTCTCCTCCATAGCTTGACCATAAAGTTCCTCTCCTCTGTTTGGGGCATCAATTCCCACCATCCTAATTGTTCTTC
>Ga0066639_10003734_pt1 | contig 13132 bp, 11 predicted proteins | sample CryGeyCG2114_010_2_FD_59504 | JGI IMG/M metagenome (GOLD analysis project Ga0066639, IMG submission 59504) | Groundwater microbial communities from aquifer - Crystal Geyser CG10_big_fil_rev_8/21/14_0.10 | ecosystem: Environmental > Aquatic > Deep subsurface > Groundwater | place: USA: Utah...
TTCCTTTATCTTAAATACCAGTGTTCCATTTTTGTTTATAACCGATTCTTTATCGAAGTTTACCGAAAGAATTCCTAAGAAGTTTTCATTAGCCTTTATGATCCCTGTAATTTTTTCACGGTCATCAATTTTTTTCCCTTGAAGTTCAGCTAAGCTGTCTATATGCCGGTACGATAAAATGGTGGGGCTAAGGTCGGTATTAACAAAATAGACAATGGTAGTAATAACCCAAACCGATAATAATAAAAACGGTATCAAAATGCCACGTATAATAAATTTACGCATGTTCCTCCCTCATTTTTCTTACTAGGTGCCATAGTACATACACCATACAACCTCCAAAAGTAATGAACGAAATGACAATACCAATGAATGTAGACTGCTGGGGCATGAAATCAATAATAAAATGAATAGTATAGGTGCCGTCTGAATTTTTTATACAGAGGCCATTGTCGCATAGTGTGGACACATCAATAACCCATGTGTTTGCATACCCATAATTTTTTATATGATTTTCTGCTTCAATCGCTTTCTTACTATTATTCCGACTTAGCGTATATAGCTTCCATCCGCGGTGGAAATTTTCGGCAAAGTTTAATATAAAATTTTTTTGAGCCTTTTCAACGGTTACGTCAAACTTCGTAGGATTTATTTTTTTGAATGTAACAACAGGCAGTTGTTGGTACTTCCCTTTTTGAGCTGAGCTTTGTTTTACCAAGTAAAATCTTCCATTTGAAAAGTAGTCGTTATTATTGGTTCTAATAACTATGTTGTTTCCGGTAGTTTGAAGCGTACCAAGATACACCGTACCTTTTAGACCTGTGAGTAATATTGTTTGCAAGTCTCGGTAATTGCTGGGCAGCTGCACGCTTGTTCCGTAGGTAAAATTCTGTACACTGTTTTTTATGTAGTTGTTGTTAACTCCGTCATAGAACTCAAGCTTAAATGTGGTTTGTTTAGGCTTCCTGGAGCCAGGAACTGGGTAATGCCGATAGTAAATACCATAGTTTCCAGAGGGGATATTAGTTCCAAAGTAGATATTACAAGGCAAACCATTATCGTAGCAATCCTGAGTTACGTAGGGGCGCATGGTTAAAAAGACCTGCGGCATTGATTCACTATGGCTAAATTCTTTTAGATAGGTTTCAAAAAAGACTGCATTATGCCGTGTTGTAATATCGAGCATTGCAAGATCGGTAAGTACTATTGGGTTTTCTTGCTGCAAGTCAATAAATGGTTGTTTTTTAACCAAAACTGGTGATTGAGATGCAGAAATAAGAGGAGTAAACGATACATCGCTTACCTTACATACATATAGTCTTCCGAACTGCTTCACGCCCTGGCAAAGTGTTTTATTCGAAAGTAATGCAAGCATCTTAGTTAAACGAGGCTTGTTTAATTTATTTTCTGTTTCATCATTCGAAAACCGAATATCATCCTGGTAAATAATTTGTCCTATATTTCTATAGAGGGTAAGTTTTTTTAGTTCATCAAGTGAACTGTTTCTAAAAAGATTATTGTAATACGTGTTGTATAAATATTGTGTATCAGGGGTATATTGAGCACTGTTAACAAGGCTATTATTTTCAATAAAAAACGGAAGTATATTCATGCTGTCAATTTTTTTTGGCGCCCAGTCATATTGTGTTAACCAGTTTATTTGTGGGAGTAACATACTACTTCCAATCCTTGTATTTTTCTGTTCATTTGAGTATTTTTGTATTTCAAAATAATAATCGGGTATTTTGTATTGCCGCATGGTCCCCTTAAATTCGGCTTGGTGAAAATAAAATAAGGAAAAAAATGCATTCAGAGCAAGAAGTGCAAGATATATATAAAATGTTTTGATTTTTTTTTGTTTTGACAGTACAAGCGTCAATAATATAAAGACGCCATAGAGCAAAATATATGAAAATTTCATATGTGTTCTAAAGGTGTTAAAAAAAGGAACATATTTCCACAACACAGCATATATGGGTTGCGTAAAGGTGTGGGTTCCATACGAAAGAAAAATAGAAAAAAGAATCAATAGGAAGACGCTTAGCCATAAATAATTTTTTTTATTTTTTAGCTCGAGTATGATAATTGCTACCGGCACAATACTTAAAAAGTAAAGCATAGAGGGTACGGCGTTAAACACGTGATAGGATTTTAATCTAAAAAGCTCGCTGAGATAAACATTTGGAGAAATAAATTGCAGCTGCTTCCATCCCAAGTCTACATCATATTGAATAAGTTCTCGAAATGGGTGTTGTGCAATAAAGAATTGAGGGACGAGCGCAAGAATCCACGATGCGCTCAATAGTGTGCTTATTATTCCAACTACGATTATTTGAGTAAGAAAGACCCAGATATACTTGTAAATATATTTTATATGCAGTATTCCTAAAAAGAAGAGAGCGTATATCAATAGGAATAGCACTTGCATATAAATATTTACTTCTGCAATAGCGAGCGACATAATAATGAGGTACAGTGTGTTATTTTTATGGTATAGGTTGATATAGGCAATGTTTTTAATAAAAAATATAAGGAACACATTAAGCATAATTAGGGCAAGAATAAACAGTATTTGCCCAGCATAAATAATGAAGATTCCGTTAAATAAAGCACAAAAACTAAGTACGAAAGCAATGGTATTTGGGTTGCGATCCGACTCTGAAATCTCGGCTATTGTTTTAATAAGAAAATAAAACGTAATGATATAGAAAAAATAACTTAAGAAGAAATAAAAATAGCTGAATAAATAGAGGTTATTAAGTGCGAGGCCAATTATAAATATTAGTTTTTTGAGAAAAAAGCCTTGAAATTGATTCCAATCAAAAGATCCTGACTGGAATAAATCGTTCCATACGTATACATTGTTAAAACTAAAAAAAATCTGAGAAAAATGAAATCGTAGATCAGTATCCCCAAAAAGAATCATTCCATTAAAGTAAATCCCCAGAAAGCCGCTGATTAATACTACAATAAGTACTAAGTATGAAAAGAATTTTAATATTTCATTCATTGAGTCAATATATCATTGTAAAATACTATTAATTTTTCAGACAATTTATCCCAAGATAACTCTTTTTTAGCTTTCTGGGTAGCTTTCCTTAATTTTCTCTGATAATCCTCATTTCTAAGAAATTTTACCGTTTCATAAGCAAGGTCACTATAATTTAATTTCATAATAGCACATTCATATTTCCTTAAAGTATTATTAGCTTCAGAGTTAATATCGTTTATAATAATTGGTGATTCACCGTTTAAATACGTACCTATTCGAATGGGGAAATTAGCTTTTTCATTGTCGTGATTACCGGTGAGGAAAACTGTTGCATTTGAAGCTACTAGATAATAGTCAAGTAGATCAGAAGATATATATCCTGTTGTAACAATATTGTTAATAAACGGTAAACTAGCAGAAATTTTTCTCTCTAGTTTTTCAGTCTTAATTAAGTCTTTAGGATTCAAGTTAAACAGTAATTTTACCGTTGGATCTAACTCATATACTTTTTGAAAGTATTTGAGCAAAAAATAAGCACGATCATGAGTATATGTGTGGCCAAATGTCAATAAGTATCTTGTTTTTGTATCTAATTTGAGTATTTGTCGACATATTCTAGAGCTTTTTGATGCAAGTTTATGAACGTGTACTCCATTTATTATTTTAATTATTTTTTTTGCTCCTCTTTTTTTTGCGAGTCTATATAAGTAATCGCTTACCACCACAAAGTTTTGAAAGAATTTTGGCGCTAAGCGCTCACAAAATTCAACGTATTTTTTCATTATTTTATATTCGCCGTAAATTTTACTACCCTCCCAGTAGTCATCCCAATCTATAATCACCTTCTTATTAAATAATTTCAAAAAGAAAGCCGGGATATTAGATTCTAATTGTACAGGTACACAAGCATGAACAATGTCATACTTACCAAGTAGGCCAAAAAATAACCCTATTATTCCCCTTAGAATTCTTCCATTGATAAAAAAATGAAAATAAAACCTCGGTAATTCAAACATTCTTAAATTGCTGTTAATATCTGTCTGTTTAATAGCAAAAGAGAATTTTATTTTGCTAGCTACTAATAGGTCGACCTTCACATTCTTACTTGATAATGCCATACAGATGTTTATTGCTCTAAAATAGCCACCAAATCCGACGTGGCAGGGTTCTATAAAAAGTACCTTCATACTTTTTTTATTACTAGAAATATGGTGTCACCTTTAGCAAGTAGATCGCTTATATAATCTAGTGGAGCAAATAAAAACACTAAAAAAAGACTATTAACCAGGTTACCATTATAGCCAAAATATCGTCTCAATATATGAGAAATGCCACCCACATATGAGGCAGCCGATGCGTATTGTATTTTGGTTATCTTCATGTTGTTTTTTTGACAAAGGTACTGAAGCGTTGTGACTGAGTAATTTATAATGTGGCGTGGCACGTCAAGCGAATACCAGTTGCTCCGAAATAGCTGTTGCGCAAAGCTGTTAGTGTTGGGCACTGCGAGTAAAATTTCTCCGTCATTTTTTAGTATTTTTTTCATCTTTACAAACGTATGGTGTGGGTTAGTAAGATGTTCAAATACATGCCACATACGTATGCAGTCGAATTTGTGCTTAAATCGAGCTTTCTCAAATGAGCTTCGTGTTACGGCAAGTCCTTTCTTTTTTGCAAACAAGACTGCCTTTTTGTCAAGTTCTATACCTTGTGTTTTCCATCCATATGTATTAAGTAGTGCGAGGTTAGAGCCGTTACCACATCCTATATCAAGAAATATCCCCCCCCCTTTTTTATAAAGTGGAATGCCCGAAAATTTATTTTTAAATAACCGTATTAAAAGTTGATCAATGAGCGTTATTTTCTTTTTGGGTTCAAAGCTGCTCGTGATGATGATTTCTTTTATTTTCTCAAAAAACCCCTTTGATGCTGCGATATCGTACGCGTAATACGTATGAGGATAGTACTTCATTGTTTCTTGAGTACTGGGAAAGGGGTTTAAAAATAAAGCGTTACATTGAGCGCATAGGAAAATAGGAAATTTTTTCTTAACCACTCTATACAAAATATCCTTGCCAGTATAACAATACTGTATCTCCTTTGATGAACATACGGGACACCCTATTAATAGTTTCATCGCGTCTTTTGTGCAGTTATTTTTGTGAAGTACGCAAAGTGTTTGGGAAACATTAAAAAAAGGAATGCCTCAATCGATATTATGACATAGTGTAGCAGCGCCCTGCCAGTGCCATAGTTAAGTACCGATATTTTTTTTTCATACGTAGTAAATTTTTTCTTGCCAGTTACTATCTGAAATATACCTATGATTTTTTTCCAGCTTAATTGAGGTGCAGCGCTAAAGTGGACTAAGTTAAATCCTCCCCTTTCAAGTATATGCAGTACGTTTCTATTTTCAAGAAGTAAAGGATGAAAATCATCAAGTGGCTTTTTATAACCCATTTTTGCTGCTAAAACCGACAGCGGTGATGTGTTTTCGTATTCAAGGTACAGATAGCCATTTTTTTTGATGAGCGACATCATTTTTTTGAGTGCCTTTACATAATTCTCCATATGATCAAGTGCATTGATACAGAGAGCAGCGTCAAAAGTACTGTTTTTATAGTTAATTTTTTCTGCTTGAAGATCAAGGTATTGAATATAAGGTGTCTGACGGTATTTTGTTTTGTATACATTATTAAGCGAATCAACCGCTACCATGCGTTTAATTTTTGGAAATACACTTAATACGGTTACCGGCCCACTGCCCACGTCTATTACTGAGCTTGTGGCTTTAAGATTATTTAATATTGTCTTAAAATCATTGAGACGTGACTGCCAAATACTTTTAAGTTTCTTTGTATTCATGTCGGTATCTATCCATGAGGCAGTTTCCGACTTTTGGGCTCTTAACCATTTTTTATTCATGTCTGCATTATATCGCATCTGTATAATATTGAAGCCCTTTTACCAACATAACATAATAGCTTATTCTTGGCTCTTTCCGTATGCGACGAAACAGTATACCGTCAGATAGCTTCCTCAGCTTTTTTTGTATATATTCCCTTTTTTTTAGAGTACTACTTATATTAATCACATTCCAGTACAGTGCACGATAGACTGAAGCAAAATATGAAAAATCCCTATTCATAAGCCGGTAGAGGCCCCAGATAAAGGTAAGCAGTAGATACCAGGGAACAACTACAATCATTTCTTTTGTTCCCAAATTTTTTAGGTATGAGCAAAGTCTATTTTTGAACGAATGAAACTGTATAAAGGCCTCACTTTTTTTTAACCGGGTACCACCCAGGGCATGCAACAATGAGGTTTTGGGGTAATACCAGCATTCATATCCGGCTAGCCACACCCTATGACAAAAATCAGTTTCCTCAAAATAGCACCAGAAGTCTTTATCGAATAAGCCAACTTTTTCAATGACGGTACGCGGGATCATCATGCATACACCTTTTAGGCTATATACTGGAAATGGCCTGTTGTATATTGGCAGCTCTTCATTTTTGTAATTACCCACATGATAGTTAAACCCGGTATTGGTCCAATATGAGCCGCATGAGTCAAGCGTATGTGGGTTATTCATTAATTTAACCTTGGGTTGTACGGCACCCAGTTTAGGGATTGATGTAAACGCGGTCAGCAATTGAGAAACAAGATTGGTTTCAAGAACAGTATCATTGTTGAGAATCATAATATAGCTACCTTTAGCGTGGCTATAGCCAATATTGTTGCCCTGTGCATATCCATGATTTTTTGACTGTTTTATTATTACGACACGGGGATAGTTTTTTTTAACAAATGACACGCTTTTATCGGAGGAATGATTGTCAACCAGAATGACCTCAATGGAGGGATAATCCTGCTTCACTATTGAAGGCAAGCATAACGTAAGATGATTAAGCCCGTTGTAATTGGTAATAATAATAGAGACGAGCGGCAGGCTATTTTTTTCTCTCATATATTTTTGAATGAAATAGCCGTGAAACCGAGCTTAAATGAGCCATACCAAATAGCAGTCCCACTATTGCTGAGCTGTATTGGACGACTTTAAATACAATAAAGCCTAAGGTAAGATGAGGGTGGCGAAGAAAAAGCTGGTAATGCCTGAAGTACGAAACGCGCACCGGTGAAAGTTGTGCGGTAGCATAGGCAGGGTTTCTTTTTATATACTCCCAGCTGTTTAGGCCATAATAAAAGCTTTTGAGGAATGTCTCTTTAAGGGAATCAATTTCATCTATATGAGTTTCGACTGATGGGATCCTTCCTGTTTTATACCCAGCAGCATTGAGCCTGCGTTGCATATCGTAATCATCAGAATGAATCGTCAGTGTTCCGTCAAAGCCACCCAGTTTAAGAAAAATTGACCTGCGGAAAAAACGGGCAGATTCAATAAAATCATCACCAATATAACATTCGCGCTCAAGCGCCTTTACTTTAGACCAATAATTGGTTGTTCGTGAGCGAACGGAAGCATATATAGCGTCGTATCCTTTTTTTTCGCATTGGCGAACGCACTGTTCTATATATTTTTTATCAAGCACCATATCACAACCAGTTATGAACACATATGTGCCCTTAGCCTTTCGCACTCCGTAGTTGTCCTGAGCAGTTCGCTCGGGCCCTTTTCTATATACCGTAGCTCCTAGTTTTTTTGCGATAGACAACGTGTTATCAGTGCTGAAATTATCAACTACAATCATTTCTATATTAGGGTAACTTTGTTTGCGAATAGAGGTTAGATTATGGGCTATATATTTTTCACCGTTAAGCACGGCGGTAATCGTTGATACTAATGGGTATTTTTTGTTGTTGCGCATGAAATGGTTTATAGGATTAATGATGAATCTACATCCCAAAGGATTTTAGCAGGGTTGCCCAAAACTACCTTTTTAGGAGGCACATTTTTTATCACTACTGAACCACCGGCTACCAAGGCATTTTTCCCAATGGTTACGCCGGGCATGATTGAGGCATTGGCTCCAATCATGGCTTTGTCTTCAATTACAATTTTTTTATCTGCATTTTTAATGCGTGCAAACGAAGGGTCGGAGCATAGTGATACGTCTGGCCCAATAAAAACGTAATTTTTTATTTCGGAATATTCAGTAATCTGCGAGCAATCCATAACCCTACTGTGGTGTCCTATGGTGACATGGTGTTCGAGAGATACCATTTTGCCAATCGTAGTGTCATGATCGATATGGCATCGGTCCCTGATGTTTACCATATCTCCGATATAGACATTTTTTTCTATGAGAGATCCTCGGTATATAATTGATCCGCTTCCAACAATGACTCCATTTTTCAGTATTAATGGTCCGGGCTGGGTAATTTTTCTTGCGCTATTTGCACCAAATCGCAATGGTTTACCAATAATGCAGTTATCGAGAATGGTAACGTTATCACCAATAATGGTATCGGGGTAAATAACCACGTTATTGCCTACAGAAACATTATTACCAATTGTTACGTTTTTGTAGATAACTACATTATGTTCATATATGAAATTTGTTCCACACTTCACTTTCGACTCGATAGTAAGATTTTTACTTCTCATGCGGTTAGATCTCTATTAGCTCAAAAATTTTATAATCGTTACCAAGAAAAAAAACGACAGGTTTCTTATCCCATACAGAGGTAGTGATAGGAGTAATCTGTTTTGCCCTATGTTGGTTTTTTAAATTATCCATGGTTTTTTTGAGATCGTGGGTTTGATAGCCAATATGGTATATACCCCCACCCTTTTTATACAGATCAGCAATTGGACTACCATTGCTAAGCGGTTCCAGCAGCTCTAGAAGTAATGGGCCAAGTTTCACGGCTCCCACCATTACTCTTTGCTCAGTGTCTTTTTTCGGTATTTCGAAACCATTAACCACCTTAAAACCAAAATCTTGATAGTGCTTATAGGCATCCGCAATATTCTTTACGACCTCCCCAATATGGTGAAACTGTATGTCCATTTTTATTTATGTATAGTAACCCAACGTACTAACCGGTCAAAAACAAACATACCGTCCCATGGTGATTCAAAAAAGGTAGCAAACCCCAGATCGGGGCAGCGATCAATGCCTGTGCGGGTTATCATATCGAGGTATTGTAGCTTATTTTGAAGAGTCATGCCCACGGTTAACGTTTGTTTTTGTCTATTGCTGTATGCGGTAAGTTTTGCAATATTTTTGATGGTCTTAACAAAAATAACACGAGAAAAGCAGCCCTTAAAAAGACCTTTTTCATCAGTATACACTACGGTCCAATCAGTTCCTTTTGAAGAAAATACCTTCCCTTTGATGGCGTATTCACTTCGAATATCAAGAATTTCCATTGCTTTTGCTGCACTGGTTTCACCCTTAGGAATCAAAGTTCGGTTAACAAGCTCAAGTTGTTTGGCCAATATCTGTGCAAATTGTAAAGCTTGTTTTTTGTTTGCCTGAATAAATACGGTATGGGGTGAAGAGCAAGCGTATTGATCGAAAACAGAGACGTCGATGGCAAGTCGTTGTGCCGATTGCATCAAATGCGTGGTAAGTGTTTCGTTATCGATAAGCGCATATGAATACTTCGGACCAAAAATAATATCCTGGCAGTCTATGCTTTTTTTTAGATTGATAATCGTCTCTACCGCATCTTTGCCGCCCCATGCGACTCTTACATCACCAGCAAGTGATAATAATTCATGAGTGGCTGTATCAGTTCGATCAATCAGCACAACCGCAATGCATTGAGCCAACTGTTTCCCGCTAATTTTTTTGGTACTTATTTTGGATAATGTTTCCAGAAAAACAATCAAATCTGAGTAGCCTCTTGACGAGGCTTTTATCAACGAAACATTTTTGGTTAGGAGTGCGCTAAAAATAGAAAAGAGCCCCAAAATGGCTACATTGCCAGCCAGCCATTGAATCGTTAGCCCTCTGGGTTGTGCGTGGAAAAGGAAACAGGGATCGCCTAAATCAATAAAGGTATCAAGCGCCTTATAGTTGCCATGCAGTGCAATGGTAAGGCGAGGAAGTAGGTTCTTTTTTGACAAAAAATCAGTGATATTTTTTAGATATGGATATTTCTTGGTGAGTCCTTTTGTTTGCCAATATAGGGTAAGCTGGTTAAAGAAATCAATTAAATCATCAATGGGAAGCGCGTGAAGATACTCTCTTTGTTTATGCAGTTTTTGAATAAGTAAATCAAGCTTAAACGAGGTGGTGTTTTTTCTCACACCATGAAAAATAAGAGTTTGTTTCATAGGTTTAAGGTATCTCCACAGCCCTTTAACTCTGCGGCTTCAGACCGCTTTTCAAAAACAAAGTACTTCCCTTTTCTTCCACAGGGACAGCTGTCAGTGCCCATTATTTTACCCAGATCATCAGATAATATAGATATGCCGGGGTAACTATGGGGGAGCGGACTTACCAGCTGGATAAACCCGATTGTATTGTTACCAACGGGTTCCAGTGTATTGGTGTTGCGAATAATAATGTCGGAATAAAAAGGGACATGTTTATAGCCATAGGGGCAGTCGGGATAAATGGTACCCAGCTGTTCCGTCATACCATACACGTCTATAATTCGGTTTTGTAAGAGTGAAAAACTTTGCGCGATTTGGGTATTGAATAATTCTTTGGTAACGGCAATATCAGTTAGTTTTTTCCATCCTCCAATATGTAACACGGAATTGTTTTGATTTTTAAGTTTTTTAAAGAAATCTAAGAATTGACGCTTATCCTTATTTTGTTGGAAAACAGTATACAGCAGCCAGGTAAAGCCAAAGTAGCATACCGGCTCTTGACTATTTGTGGATGCAATAACCATCTCTAGTTTTTGAAAGTCAAGTTGCAGGTTTTTATCAAGAATAAACGAAAACTTTTTTGCAACAGGGAGCATGCCCCGAATGGCGGTTCCTCGTGAGCTTAGTTCATTTGCAATACTTTTAACTGTTGCTTCAGTATCGAAAATAATAAAATTAAGGCGTTGGTTATTAAAAAAATGGGATAAGATCTTAATAAGTGCATTTCTTTGGTTATTGATGGTTTCATTATCGAGCGGTATTTTGCTTGGTGTACCTGAGGTTGAGCTTGAAAACAGTGTTTTGACAATAGCACTTTTGGGCACTGAGGAAAACAAGAATTTTTTGAACATGGCTACTGGGATATAAGGAATATCCTCAAGGGTATATGTTTTGTTTGGGCTAAAGCCCTGGCTTTGACATATACTTTTAAATTCGGGGCAATTTTTATAGTGAAACGAAACGGCTGGTTTCATATGCTTCATAAACGGTGCATTTTTATCTTTTTGGGCCACGTCATAGGGTGCATAATCGAGTATGGGATGATGATTCATGTGCGTTGCTTAATTATTGCAATAATGTCAGCAATATCAGGAGACCAGGGATTAGTAATGGTACAAATATCAGCCTTAATTTTTTTAGCAGCAATCTCAATTGACTCATGAAGTGCTACCTTGGGTAAAGGCACGTTAAGTTTATGTAGCAATAGATCTAATTTACTAATGAATTTTTTTTCACTCAAATTTTTAAGTCCATTTAGTTTTTGATACCTATCAGTATGCTGGGCATTGAGTGCCAGTACGTCCAGTAAAAACACAGATATAGCTTGTGCATGGGCAATTCCGTTGTGTGCTCCGAAATAGTGAGCAAACGCATGAACAAGTCCCGTTGCAGCGCTGCTTTGAGCCAAACCCGCAAGCGTTGAGGATATCTTGATTCGTTCGAGCAAGCTGTCGGTCATTGCTACATTATCTGAAAGTTCAGTAAGCTGTGTATATAAGTCATTAAGTGACGAAAGCGCAAGTGTATCTGACAAATGATTTGCGCTGCGCGAAACCAGGCTTTCTATAGCATGTGATAATGCATCAATACTTTGGTAGATGATTTGTTCGCGTGAGAGGCTTTTAAAGAAGTTTGGATTTATAATGACGACTTCAGGCAAAAGAAGGCTTGAAGCGGTGACTTGTTTGCTGTTGGCTCCTATTAATAACGAATACTGGCTCACTTCGGCACCTGAGCCGATGGTGGTAGGGATGGCAACCATAGGGATGTGTATATCTTTTTTGAGCAACTTAACGAGGTCTATCACCGACCCTCCGCCGATAGCTATTAAATAATCTGAATCATGCTTTTGTAATACTTTTTGGAAATGCTGGAAGACCTCAATCGTAGGTTCGCCAGTTTGGATAAATAAGGGCGAGTCGTTTACCAATTGCTTAACCAAATCATGGTTTTTTTCATGAAATGCTTTAGACACAATAAATGTTTTCTTCTTGGTACTGATTGCCTTAAAAAACAATAAGCTCTTCTGTCCCGTGAGGATCGAGTGGGGGAAATGCAATTTGGGTATAAAGGTTAGCAGTTTCTCATCCATATGCGTTTTTTAGCTTGTTTCTCATAAGTTTTCCATTATCGGTTCTCGGTATTTTTTCTATTGTTTCAATGGCTCTAGGAAGTTTGTAGCTTTCGAGCTTTAATCTCAAAAAACGGAGTAATGCTTCATTCTGGATCGCCTTACTGTTTTTAAGCTGAATATACAGCTTTACCTTTTCACCTAATAACCGATCGGGTACGCCAATAGCCGCACAATCCTGAATTGCTGGATACTGTTTCGTAACCTCCTCTATTTCCTCGGGCATTACCTTTTCGCCCGCGACATTAATAACGTCATCTTTTCTTCCCTTAAAGTACAAAAAATGTTCTTTATCCATATATCCAACGTCGCCCGTATAGAGCCAACCGTTCTTAATGGTTCTTGTTGCCTTTGGGTTTTTCCAATAGGTTTGTATGACATGCTTTCCCTTGATGCATATCTCACCTATCTTACCTGCTGGAAGCGTGCGTTGTGTGTGGGGATCCGCAATTTTAACTTTGACATGAGGCGATGGTTGTCCAGAACTTTGCCATTTGCTTTTATGTTTATTAAGGGTAATAAAGGTAGATCGTGAGGCCTCTGACAACCCGTAATAGTAATTAAAGTCACAATGTGGCAAAAGCGTTGTAATAGTGGTAATAAGATTTTTTTCCAAGGGCGATGTATTGGTTTGGATAAAGCGCAGGTTTTTTAGATATTTTTTGAGCTGCTGCGGATAGTTATTGATAAGAAGTCGAAGCACGGCGGGGGCGGCACC
>Ga0066639_10003736_pt1 | contig 13125 bp, 31 predicted proteins | sample CryGeyCG2114_010_2_FD_59504 | JGI IMG/M metagenome (GOLD analysis project Ga0066639, IMG submission 59504) | Groundwater microbial communities from aquifer - Crystal Geyser CG10_big_fil_rev_8/21/14_0.10 | ecosystem: Environmental > Aquatic > Deep subsurface > Groundwater | place: USA: Utah...
TCAACTGATTCTTCAAAGTAAAGCAAGTAACTTCATGCCCCTTAGCTCTCAGAGACTTTGCTTCGTCGTTTCTTGCCTTAATAGCATCCTTGTCTGTCGCATATCCTTCCCAAAGCCTTGAAAACGATTTTTGCATAATATCTCCTTTGTATGCGCTCATTATGTATTATTCAGTGGATATAGTCAAGAACTTTCTAAGAAAAAATCGAACAACATTTTCAATCACATTCAAAATATTCTCCATCAAATGCTTTGGGATCTTTCTTGTATTCAATTAGATGCCACTTGTCAGGAAATCTCCATCGAAAATAAGGGTCAATAATATTTCCTTGCTTAGTAATACACCAAGCATGATCGCCCCACTTATCCTTCTTACCTAACCTTGTCCTCCCAACTACAAACTTCAACTTCTTGTTCTTAGCCATCTTTTCTGCATGAGTCAAACAACCAAACTCTTCGTCAATTTGGAAGTTCTTTGGCGTCCATTTTCTTTGTAGTTTTAGAGATGCAGCTTTCATGCGTAATAGACAACAGGTATCGTTTTGTCTCCTCGCATCTTGGAAGTTCTTTGTAATGCGCCTACTATATGATCATTCAGTGGAAGAGTCAATCGTAATGAACAAATTTTATTAGAGGAATTAGTTATCGTTGTAAAGAATGACTATACATGAAAACAAAATACGAAAAGAACAAAACGCAATTCAACTTTAGGGTAAACGAGCAAGAATATGAAGTGATTAAACTTCTTAAGGAAAAACACGCCATATGTATCTCCGGAGCCTTCAAAAACTTTCTCAGAGAACTTTTAGAAAAATTGGAGAAAAAATGATAAAACCAGACAATATGGGAAGTATATATAAAATTACAAATATTGTCAACAACAAAATCATTATCGGACAAACCAAATATCTGAGGATAAGATGGAGTTCTTATCGTTCGCTTCTTAGAAAAAATAGATACTCCAATGGTCACTTACAAAATGCTTGGAATAAATATGGCGAACAAAATTTCAAATTCGAAGTCATATTTACTTGTCCAGTTCAAGATTTAGATTTTCACGAAATTAGACTTATAGATCTCTATGATTCTACAAATAGAGAAAAAGGATACAATTTAGACAGCGGTGGAAAAAGACCCGAGCACTCAGAAGAAACGAAAGAAAAAATAAGACAGTGGAATCTTGGAAGAAAAATGTCAGACGAAGCAAAAGAAAAAATGTCCGCATCAAGAATGGGAAATAAAAATCACGCTTTTGGTAAACATCAATCCGAAGAGCATAAAAAGAAAAGAGCACGAAGTGGAGAAGAAAACGGCATGTACGGCAAAACAATTTCCGATGAACACAAAAGGAAATTATCAGAAGTTCATAAGGGAAAACCACTTTTAGAAGAACATCGAAGGAAAATAGGAGAAGCTAATCATCGCAATATGACTCCAGAAATGAGACAAAAATTAAGAGAATTAAAATTAGGAAAACCTCGAACTGAAGAAGATAAACAAAAAATGAGAGAGGGATGGCTTAGGCGAAAGTTACAAAAGGAATCGTTAAATCGCCACGAATTAAATAGTTGTGGAAGCGATGAAATCCATCAATTACGCTCCCCTTCGAATCCATTATGACCGGCCAACGATTATTCTTGGAATGATCGGGAATAAACGTATTCTCCTGTATCCACTCCTTATATTTAGCAAGAGTATTGATCTTCGGATTCGGCCAACCTTGCTTCAGAATCTCTACAGCCATAACATCTGTCGGAATCTCACCTACCCCAAATTTCGTCTTCCCATATTCCTTGACAAAATGAGGAATAGCCCGAACCATGACCCTGTAAATGTAGGCGTCATACTCTTCCCTGTCTTTATCAGTAGGACAATCCTTATTCCAAAACTTATGGTTACGCCAATTCTCATTCGTGTTGTGCCATGCTTCTCCGTCCAGAAACATATAATGACCAATCGCTAGCTTATAAGTTCTAGGAAGATCCTTATAAGGAAGAACCACTGCACCATGCTTTTTCGCCAATATCTTATTTTTATTCATAATGTTCCTTTCAATACGGGCACTTTACTATACACCATAACCTTAGTCAAGAAATTTCTAAAGAATTTAAAGAATTTAATATGATGTTTTGTAAGTGACGTTTGATCCTGGCACGGTGTCGATGTCGGTTTTTACAACAGGGCAATAAAAAAGGCGTATGGATAAAAACCCATACGCCTTTTACTGCCCTACCCCGACCTACCTAATGGATAAAATAACAACAAAAACAACTAAAATAACAACATAAATCCCAATAAGGAATATGTTAGTCCTTTTCTTTATAGTCTTACGCGCATTAAAACCCGACCAGATATTGCTGTTTTTCATTATTATGGCAATTCGAGTTTTTTGGCATCCTTGAAATATCGAACACAACGACCCCCGAATGCCCGAATCTGTCGCTTAATACAGTCGGGAACAGGAGTAATAGTCAGATGAGAAAGATTCGACCTCTGTTTAGCAATAGCAATTCCAGGGGCGGGAGCAAATTTATCTCCAGCCTTTAGATTGCACTTGCTCCATCCAACCCGAATAACTCCATTGACCAACGTTCCCAAGACGACTCCAACCTTAAGAGTCTTACCCGCCTTTCGCCTACGGATATACTCAAAAATCTCGACTTCTTTCTTGACGACTTCTTTCTTAACCGGCTCTTTCTTAATCCTCTTCATATGTTCTCCTTACTTATTACTTCCTGCCTTTATTCCCCATAGTTCTTTCTTTTCTATGAGCGTTCTAATATCCTTGGGTTTAATAACACATTCGCAATTAATGTTCCAATCTATTTTCTCATTACTGGCAATATTATGGATGAATACGGACGGCTCCCATTTTCCGGTAATGCAGTATTCCCACTCGTTACCATCAACAATAATCTTTCTACGCTTAAATTTCGGTATCATTTCATTCCTTATTACGCGCCAATCATATATTATTCAGTGGAGAGAGTCAAGTATTATTTTTCTTCCACATCTAATACCGCATCGTTATATTTTCGTTTAAGCAATTCTTCAAGAGCGGCTTCCTTAAATTCTTTTCCCTTCCCGTCACAAGTAATTAAACTTTGCTTCAGGGATTCATTACTGGCTTCTGGGATTTGCTTTGAATCCGTTAACCACTTGGAAGACGCTTGTTCAATCATATTCCACTTTAGATTAAATTGGTACGCCCTGCCGGGTACGATTCCAATTAGCAGTAAAAGTTAAGCCTTAAATCATTGTTTATACAAAGCTAATAATTCAAGTTATAAGATTGATTTTCTTCTAACTTACTAATTATTCTTTTCGCTTTTGTATAATTGTCACCTTTAGCCGCCAATCCCATTATCAGTAATATTTGTCTAATATTTTTCCCACTTTTATAAAGTTTGTAAATTTCTGTACCCGCCAACCATTTGCTATCTCTCTTTTTATTTCTACCTCTCCAGTTGGGCGTTAAGCTATGACAATTTGGACATAGGGCAACCATATTACTTCTGTCATTGTCGTTGTGATTTCCATTTTTGTGTTCTATTTCTAACGTTAATTTTTTACCTCTCCATTCACAAAGTCCACACTCGAAGCATTTTCCTTCTTGCTCAAGTATAATTCTTTTCTTTTTTCGGTCGTATGAAAGAGATAAAAAATTGCTTTCCAATAGAACTTTTTTACAAAATTCTATTCGTTTGAGTCCTATTTTTTTTCTTTCATCTTCTGTAAGTTCAGGAAGTAAACCTCCCCAAGATCCATTTTCTATATATCTTCTCTTGTTGGCTTCAGATTTCTTACGTTTACTTTCTTCACTGAAAACCTTACTGTTAGCGCAACTCCTCGAACAAAATCTACCACTTCCAAATTTTCCATCATGATCTTTTTCACACTTCTCGCATTTCATATTGAACTCCTTTTAATATTTTATTCTTAAAAGGAGTTCAATATTCCTCTATTTTATCAGATATTTTATTATAAAGTGGTACTCCTGTCGGGACTCGAACCCGCTTCCTTAGCTTAAAAGGCTAATGCTTCACCATAAAAGCTTCAGGAGCAATTATTTTCAAATCTTTTCCGGAACATCAGCCCATTGTAACAGTAAAACGTCATCAGGTTCAATATGTTTTGAAAGGGACTGTAGCTCCGCAATTTCTCCGTAACTAATTTGCTCTTTCTCTATTTCACCCCGAAGATATTCCAACCGCGCTTTAATGCTCATAGTATCTCCATTTGTTACACGCATCATATGTTATTTAGTGGAGGAAGTCAAGCCCCAATTACAATTACAAGAAATGGGTTCTTATCGTCTAATACATCGCAATCAAAACGATAATCAACGACAGGAAGATATTCGTCCCATCCCTCATCATAGACAGTGACATTACAATCCTTTTGTTCATCAGTCATCTTAGTAATTGCTTCTTGAAGTTCTCGGTAAGTCATGCTCATAGTATCTCCATTTGATACGCGCATCATATATCATTCAGTGACTGTTTTTATTCTTAGTCTAGTCCTTTTCAATTACAGCCACAGCATGACAAGTTTTACAATACCAACAGTTATCAGGATCTGGATTCGCAGTAACTTCAAGACAATGAACATCCTTAATAAACTCTCCAGTCTCATCAACAACCCACTCGTGTAGCTCATGGGCCGTTGTAACAAACTTCTTATGCTTCGGGTTCTTCGGACATGTAGCTTTCATAGTATCTCCTTATTGTTCGACCATATTAACACATTGGTTAAAGAAGTCAAGAATATTTTACTTTTTACAATTACAAACTTATCCGCACCTTCTTATGAATTTCCAAACAAATCCCGTTCTCTATAAATATCTCGGTACATTCCCACTTATGACAATTCTTTTCAATCCAATCGTTCATTTCTTTGCGATCCTTGAACTCTATCTGATACCTGTCCAAACCAACGAACCTTTTATTTTTCATGCCAGCCTCTAAGATAATTTCTTTGCCTTATCTGCCACTTTCTGCATATACCACTCGTCACAATTATCACTCATACACTCAGGAAGCCCCTCGCCATTGTAAGGATGAGCCTCATACTCCTTAATATCTTCATTCAATACTGATTTAGGAACAAACCGCCAACCAAAAAACTTATATTCAGTATGCCCATCAGAACCATAGTCAGCCCAAATCTCTACCAGATAGATAGGATTACTCGTCCTCGTTCCCTCAAACCCTCCAGTCTTTTTGATTTGCCTCTGAACCAGTTCGTCGTAAGTAAGCTGCTCATCTGCGTCCGTCAGAAACAAACCACTATCAAAGACACGAGCGACTTGAATGGGTGCTACAATTTGAGGCTTGTTGATAACGATTTCGGTTGGGATGTAGATAGTATATGCAACCACTCGTTGAAGCATATGAGTATAAGGGAACGGCTTATCGAGAGGAATCATCTTGTAAAGTTCAATATTCATATTACCACCAGCTTTACGAGTTTTGCGAACGAGAAAGCCTACGGTCTTTAGCTGTATGCGAGCACTATACCAGAATCACTAAATAAGTCAAGATTATTTTAAATAACTTTTGTCGTGCCAAACAAAACATTTCGGACACTTTCTTCCTCTTGTCGGACCCTGTTGAACACTCTTAATCTCAAATCCACAGTTTCGACAAACCAAAACCCATTCTGGAATTATTTTGCCACCTTTATTAACTGTCTTCATTATGCCCCTTGCCTCTCCTATCGTCCCAGTACATACTCGTAACCGGCTTAGGATTCTTCTCCGTAACCGACCCAACAATCACATGCCAAGTCGTTACTCCACACTCCCGCGCCTTGGCTATAATAGGTTGAAAGTTAGTATCATACGGCAACTCAATGTCCCAATCCTTCAAAACCTTATGAGGAACATCTTGAATCATCTTATCAAAATCTTCAAACTTCATAGCACACCCCGTTTGTAATCCTTATCCAACAGACCCATAAGAGCTTGAGCCAGAGGTATTTCGAATTGAGCAATATAATAGTCAATCTTCTCTTTGTTTGGATTATTTGCAAGTAATCCAGTTCTAAGCCGGATTCGCAAATCTATAATTTTAGTATGAACAAGATCGTAAATCTGCCCACGTTTCTTTGCGCTTAGTTTCATGTTTCAATTACTCCCAAAATATCAATCAGATGCAAATACTGTTCCTCATTCAAATACCCACCCATTTCCGAAGTAGCAGGATTATGCCATTTATAAACCCATTTATCTTCCATTGGCTCACGTGGACTCTTACTCAATGACAAACTCGAAATTGGCACAACCGTTTCGCTGCCATTTCCTTTTCGAATAACTACATGTGTCTTCATATAATTTTTCCTTTCTGCCTGATTGTCGCAAATCAAAGAGGATATGTCAAACTAAAGTTTAAGTTTTTTTGATAAGTGACATCTTATAAAAAACTTTTTGAAAATTAAAGGGCTCAGAAATTAATCTGAGCCCTTTTCTGCACCACCACCGCCAACGATTATCAATGAGGCAAATCTCCAAGCCCAAGATTGATCATTTGTTCCTTAAAGTCCTTTATATTTGGGAACTGTTCTTTGAACCATTTCCCAAATTCATCATCTAACCAACATTGATCGCATGAGTTTGCCCTGTTATATTCCTCCCCAACTTTAGTAAACTGATCAATGAATGCCGCTTTAAACTCAGGATTCGATTTCAACTCATCAGTACGATTTGAAAAAGTATCAACAGAATCCATCATGAGGGCAAGTATCTGTTCCTTTGTCATTCCTCATCCTTTAACTGTTGCATGGCGGTAAGTATTAATGGTCAGCTTCTTACTTGACCGATGAACAGTAAAAGGAATATCACCCGTTGTTTTAGTGTCACTAGAAACTATAAGAATGTTGCGGGCCACTTCAATTGCACTTTCTCTGCTTAAAACGAACCCAATTGTTTCATACGTAGATCTTTTTGGCGAAATGGTTTTTACAGGAATTCCAGAATTAACTTCGATACCCGCCGCCGAACAAAGATCCCAATCGTTTCTGCGCTTCTTACTCATAACTTTCTCCTTTTGTTATTCCTCATCCTTTTCCAAATAATCATTGTTGATAACCTTAAAACTTGCGCGACCACTTAGTACCTCGGAATTACCTTCAACTACAGGGCGAATTACGATACCCTCCCTAAACTTCCCACTCGTATACTTCCCCTTAGCCTTCTCCAATAATTGATCTATAGTGAAATCAAACGTGCATTCTTCAATTACCGGAACCGTAGGAAGATTATGCTCCTTACAAAAACTTACAAAGTCCTTGTAGTCCAAATACTTATGATTATTTATATCGTAGACGTTGAATACAAAGATCTCATGCCCTTTAAGTCCAAGGCGGTTCTTTTGGATACCTTCTCCGCAGCATTCAAATTGGCAAGCATAATTTCCAACCTTCTTCAAAATATTCTCAAAATTATACTTTTTGAACATTTCCCAATAAACGTTATCGGACTCCTTGAAAGAAAGATTGCGGCTACAAATATCAAACTCCCCGTCTTTATGAATAACGGTTCCAGAAGTTCCATCACACTTCACCGTAATATAGACATCCTTCCCCTTGAACTCATTTACAATATCAGGGAAAGACTGTACCCTTAATTCATCTGTTTTAGGCACTAAATGAGTAGGAAATTGACGCTTAACCTGTCCAGCTAAACAAGTAGGAACGGGCAACTCATATTTAACAATACCAAGTGCTTCCGTAACATCATCCCCAATGTTATATGCATTTGGTGGAAGAATTGAAAGAGGAAGAACTAAACCCTGCGAAAGTTGACCCCTGAGCCTACACGTTTTAAGTCTTATTGGCTTCTCGGGATTCTTCTTGTCCTTTAAAAAATCAGACCAAGGAGCGAAAGGAATAATAGAATCCACTTCACAAAAAACACATAGTTCGCCAACTTTATATTCATCTTTGCGAATAACCGTCTTCCAAGCATTGATCGTGGCTACTTGAATTCGGTCAGCATTAGGAATATTACCGATCTCAATGATTTTCTGAACCGTTGCTAATTTACGTTCCATAATTCTCCTTTATTACTCCTTTTGCCCTTTCGATGTCGGGGTGGCATTCCATGCAGTACGCCTCTTCCCTGTAATGGCTGTCAGGGAATCCCTTCCTTCCATTCCAGATTTCCGCCAAGTATCGCACCCGCACTTTGTCGCACCCCGTGCATTTACCACGGGGGAGGCGAACAAGGCGTTGGAGGACTACCTTCATTCGCTCGCTTCTCTTACTCATTTCGGAGCCTCAACTTCCTTTGTTATGCGCCTACTATACATTATTCAGTGAAAGAGTCAAGAACCTTTTTCATATTTCTTTTCCCAATCCCACTTCTCTTTAGGATATGAATGCTCTTTCCCATTCTCATCTGTCTCAGTCCAACCTCTCTCTCGCCCCCAGTCCAAACTCTTCTTAGCCCGAACCATCTCATCTTGTTCCTCACCACCAATAGGAGAATTAATAGAGACCCGCTCGTTGGAAGTAATAATAGATTTACACTCGTCAAAAGAAAATCGCCTGTCATTTCCCATAAGCGTAAACCAATTGAAAGCTGGACGAAAAATTCCCATTGAACCCTTTATAACTTCACCACTCTTTAAAGTTACTATGGTCTCATGCATTATCAACCCAATCTCTTAACCTCAGCACATAAACCCTATCATATCATTCAGTGCAAGTCAAGTAGGTTTCTCAGCTTTAAATATGCGCTCAATCAGTATCATTCTCATCGTATCCAAATCATGCTGCTTAATCTTAATATCTTGCTCCTCCTTAACAATCATTTTCTCAAGTACATCAATAGGAACCTCTCGCAATTTATCTATCCATGTTTTCATTTCTTACCTTTTTTACCCCATACTTGTCGCCGTAAACACCTTGGACATGTCACACCTCCCCATACCCTACTAACCATTGGATACTTATAATTATAAACAGCATCCCAACAAGCAAATGTATAATCTGGTAAACATATCGAATTGGCATGTCTTGGATGACCTTTATGTACGAGCTTCTTCATGCGCATACCCTATCATATCATTCAGTGCGAGTCAAGAACTTTTCAATAAGTTTACAAAATTTCTTTCTAAAATCCATACCTTATGCCAGAATAAGGAATGTTGAGAGTATAAGTGGGAATGTCTGCCATCGCTTCCTTCTTTGACTCGTTTTCTATATTATTTAGACTTGCTTTTGCGCCCCCTTGGTGAAGGTTTACATGACTGGCAAGCGTATCCTTCAATAAACTTCTCCACAGTCAACCCCTTCTTCTCCGCAAACTTCAACGCAACAGAAGCAGGATATATAACCGACTTCCCACACCTACACTTCAACTCTACCTTCGGCGGCAAATTATGATCCTTCTGCCGCCCCCTAAATGGCTTGCATGTACGACACTTATAACCCGACTGATACTGCTCCAACGTAATCCCCTTCTTCTCCAATGTCTTCGAAACAATAGAAGCAGGATACGATACCCTATTACCACACGAACAAACCAACTCTATCTTCGGAGGTAAATTATGTTTCGCCCTCCTTCCCTTCGTTGGCCGGCATTTCTGACATTGAAAATCCTTCAGAAAATCATCCAACAAATATATGCCCCTCTCCGAAGCCAACTTGTCAATACGAGCCGCAATATTACCCGGAGCCATCTTCTGAACTACCCCACAATTATTACATTTAACTTCTCGTGGAATATCAGGATACTTATTACGACGATGTTGACGAGCATGATCCATCCTTGTCTTTGCCTCATTTTCCCCATCTATGTCACCCTTTATCAACTTCTCCTGCATCTCATTCGGCAACTGATCCCATACCCCAAGGAATTTCAAATTGTCAACATCAACATCAGACACTCTCATGTTCCAGAAATATTCGCTATGTTCCCCACCCTTAACTATGTCTTGGTTGACCCTTAACATGTCAGGAGCTTCAAAACAAATAAACCGAAACTCTTTCTTACTCCGAGAGAAAAAAGTAGGCCAAAAACTAGACCCACCACTTAACTCATCTTTAACTTCAGTTGCAGGAGTTTCCATGAACCCCTCCTTAGTAACAACGCTCAATAGACTTATAAACTTCGGCCGACACCTCAGCAAGCTCAACCCTCTTCTGATGTTTGTCCATCCACTCGTAATCAACAAACCCCTCTTCCCCAACGTACTCTACCGTATTGTCCTTACCGTCACTCATAACATAAACACGACCATTCTTCAAAACGGTATAACGATCTGCCGAAACACCACCATTATCCCAAATACCAAACTTATTCATACTTCTTCTCCTCGTTTGACTCGTTCGACTTATTAGCCTTGTTCTGACCCACCTTATTCTTCATCAACTTTGTCAACTCTTTTACATTATCAAAAAATACAGCCTTCTCGCTTTTTTCCATAATACCCCATCGAGAAAATACCGAATCCTCCAACTCAATCACTGTAAAACTTCCACGCATGACTAATTTCTTAAATTCAATGAACTTATTACCTAAATCCTGTAGGGTATATTGTTTGGTCAAACCTTTGCTAACTTCATAATGAGCCGCTTGTTCCAACCTGATATCATTATCAATAGCTATGTTTTTTTCGTTCATACCAATATCCTACATGTTTTTAAGAATAATGCAAGGAAAAAATAGCCCCTCTCTCATATTTCTATAAGGAGGGGCTATGAACTCGTTCCCTTTACACCTTGGCCGTAGCTTCGGTCTTGACTTCAGCCTGAGCCGGAGACTTCGTGGACTTCGCCGGAGCAACCTCGATCTTTTCGGTTCGCTTCCGAGCCTCCATGGCGACCTTGCGCATGCGGAAGCGGAACTGCTGCTCCGAATCAGCAACCCTTGCCAGCTTCTCGTTGTAGGCGACATGACCCCAAGGGCAACTCATATTACCCCGAGGATCGCATCCATCCCGAGCTGTCAGCCGAGGGCTCAAAAGCACCGTGGTGCTCGCATCGGCTGCGTCTTCCTTCAGACCCAGATTCGTGAACTGCTCGAACACCTGAGCCCGAGTATAAACCCGAGCCTTCCGCATCCAAGCCGTAACCTTACCATAGTTAGAACTTTCCCGACCCGGCAGTGTAACTTTCTTACTCATTTATCACCTCATTTGTTTTAACGTTTACTTTCTATTTCTAACAACTACTACTCTTACTACTTGCTTACTTCTCTCTACCTGCGCCTCCTTTCATTTGTCATGCGCCTACTATACATCATACTGTGTGTAAGTCAAGCACTATTTTTATTTTATTTTTCATTACCAATTTTCTTCCAACGCCAACACCTTAATATATACGAGAGTGACTGTCAAGAACTTTCTTACTTTTTCTCACTCTCTTCATTCCACTTTCATCCGAACAACGACACCTTATAATATATCACTCACCATGTCAAGCGCTTTCTTTAAAAAACTTCACAGATATATGAATAATATCACTGCAAGAGTTTGTAAGTGAGATGTGCTCTACGACGACGACAAAGATCCGGAGGGGGATGTTACGACAGTGGGATGAGTGGAATGGGTAGAACGAGTTCGAAAGTGAAATAAAAAGGGCTATTGAGAGTCGCATTGGCTGTATGATGTAAAAAGCTTATTGCCTTTTACACAGCCAAAACCCAATAGCCCTAAATGAAGACGAGTAGCTTAGCCCCGAATTTTGTAGATCTCCCCGTTAACAGCAATCCGAGTAACATTTTCTAGAGGTACTGAACGCCAATCTCCTCGACCATTCATCTTACCCTTCTTATCATATCGTATTTTGTTAACATCGAAAACCGTGATCTGCAAGTTGTCCGAATCCTTAGCTCTATTTTCTTGCCACTTCTTACCATTGGGTTTATGAGCATACGAAGGGGACTTTACATGCAATCGATATGACATTCTTCGCTTTAGTCCGTCAGAGCGCTTAACAAAATGAACTGAACCAATTTGATGACCGACTGACTCCAATAGCGAACGAACTTTACGGATCCTCTTCGGCAACGACTTAAGTACTATTTCTTTCATTATATGTCCTTTGTTTTGTTATTCATAAAATTCTATGCCCCGTTGAGAGTTTTAGGAGCCGGGGCAGAACTTACTCCCGCAGTATATTATTCGGGCGAGTAGTTAAATTGAGAGATGGACCCGAATAAAGGCATAACTCTCTAATGCATCGAAATAACCATCTCTCTCCAAACAACATCATCTATATTATACAAATTATCTAAAATTACAAGCATTTTTATTTGCCTTTATGGATTCAGTGTAAATGGTTTAAGTCCGTCTCTAATGGGGCGTCTGACTTGATTCCTAACTTTATTCTCGCCTTTATTAAAAACTTGATTCCTGACTCGATTCTCTACTTGATTCCTGACTTGATTATAGACTTGATAACTGACTTGATTCATGACTTGATTACTGATTTTATAATAAACTTTATCATAGACTTGTTTCCAGATTTGATACCATACTTGATTATTAGTATTCATAACCATCTCACATCATTCCGTGTAAAATTATTCCTAAATAACTATCTCACATCATTCCGTGTAAAATTATTCCTAACTTGATTTCTGACTTGATTCCTGATTTGATTAAAGATTTGATCAAAGACTTTATCACAGACTTTATCATAGACTTGATTACTGACTTGTTTCCTGACGTGATTAAAGACTTGATTAATGATTTGATTTCTGACTTGCTTCCCGACTTGATTCTCGACTTGATTAAAGACTTGATCATAGGCTAGATTATAGATTTCTTTATTCATAATTATATGTCATTCCGTGGAAGTTAAAATATCATTGGCTTGCTTCCCGACTTGATTCCTGACTTGGTTTCTGACTTGCCTCTCGACTTTATTTCTGACTTGATTAATAACTTGATCATCTACTTCATTCCTGACTTGATTCCCGACTTTATTCCACACTTGTTTCCTGACTTGCCTCTCAACTTGATACCAGACTTGATCACTGACTTTATTCCAGATTTGATACCATACTTGATTGTTAGCATTCATAATTATATGTCATCCCGTGTAAAATTATTCCTGACTTGATTACTAACTTTATTCCATATTTTATCATAGACTTGATTAAAGACTTTATTACTG
>Ga0066639_10003738_pt1 | contig 13123 bp, 10 predicted proteins | sample CryGeyCG2114_010_2_FD_59504 | JGI IMG/M metagenome (GOLD analysis project Ga0066639, IMG submission 59504) | Groundwater microbial communities from aquifer - Crystal Geyser CG10_big_fil_rev_8/21/14_0.10 | ecosystem: Environmental > Aquatic > Deep subsurface > Groundwater | place: USA: Utah...
ATTCAGGTCTACCGTGTTGATTGGAAACTCTCCGGTCGCGATCAGGAAATGCTTTATAAAGATGATGTTTCAGAACAGATGCATGTTGTTATGGTAGGCAACAATGTATACCTAAAAGATTATAGTGACGGGCGTTGGTGGGAGCAACCAATGGAGATGCTGGAAGAGTATGAAACACAGCTTCCATTTGAACCCGCTGTCTTTATGGGGAACCTGAAAACGTATTTTGAAAACGAAAATAATAATATTTATTTCATTCAAGAAGATGTATGCGGAGCAGATACCTGTCGCAAATATGCATTGACACTACAGGATAACGATATGAAGAAAATCTTTTTTTACTTGTCAGAGAGAGATAAATCTCTGAAAAAAATACTGGTGGAAAAAGAAGAACTTACACAGGAGTTTATGATCTCAGATAGCAGTCCTACAATCGAAAAACCTCAACACGATGTAAAAGTGGCAAAAGCCGGTGAGAATATTTTTGTCGAGAATTTTTTACAAAGATCCCAACAGTCAAAAAAAACGCCGGAATATGTCAGGGAGTTTGAGCAAATTCGCTTACAGGAAGAAGACACTGACATAATCAATCTTCCCGAGTATTCCGCAAGCCCTTCAGCATTATAATACTTACTCTTTTTTTACCGAACGCTGCACTCCTGTTTATTTATCTCCACTATAGTTGAATTACTTGTAGCTGATAGTATCACCCGTACAAACGGTAATGAACTGTCAGCTTACTTGTTTCTAACCATACTATTAGTTGTCTCATAACAGAGAGGCGGTGAGAAAAATGAAGCATACCGTATTCGCATTATTTAAAGACAGTAAAGCCGCAGGAGAAGCAGTCCCTGAACTTAAAAACATGGACTATACCGAAGATATCTCATTGGTTGCGCAGAGAAAAGATGATAATGCAGCAGATACTCATCAGATTAAACAGGATGCCACTGATGGTACCGTTGCCGGTGTTGCTATTGGAGGAGTAACTGGTGTACTGGCCGGAATTATTGCGGGGCTAACATCAGTAGCACTTCCGGGCTTAGGTGTACTACTTGTGGGAGGACCACTACTTGCAACATGGGTATCACAGGTGGTGTCCTCGGAGCTTTAACCGGGGGACCGGTTGGTGCATTGGTCGATCTTGGTATTCCGGAAGAAACAGCCAAGGTTTATGAAGATCGTATTAAAACCGGAGAAGTACTTGTTGCCGTTCAGATAGAACACGAAATTGAGCATACTGTTCAAGACACATTAAACAATCATGGAGCAAGTGAAAGTTTTATTGTTCACGCATGATGAATTACTAGGAGATGGCCCGTTCTTCAGGGCCATTCCGTATCTCTACAAGAATGATATAATTTTCCCATGGAAACAGCTGTTATTTTTTTCCACGGTAATCTATCCGATACATCGGATCTGAAGTATTATATTTCGACCAAACCATTGATTATCTGTGCCGACGGAGGAACAGTACATGCTTTAAATCTTGATATAATTCCGGATGTCGTTGTTGGCGATTTCGATTCGATTTCCGATCACGATAGAGAAATTCTAAAGAAACGAGACACGAAGTTTATCTCATATCCTAAAGAAAAGGATTACACCGATGCAGAACTTGCTGTGCAGTATGCTATTAACCATGGCGCTAAAAAGATTATTATTGCCGGACTTCTAGGCGACAGGATTGATCACATGTTGGCTAATATATTTTTTCTGGCGAGTCTCTCACAGAGAATAGATATATGTATTATTGAAAAGGACCAGGAAATACGTTTTGTTAAGAAGAGTATTGAGATCAAAGGTCACAAAGGAGATGAAGTATCTCTGATTCCGATCCAAACGGACTGTACAGGAATTAGCACAGATGGATTGTATTACTCTCTTATCAATGCAACTGTTCCGTTTGGGAGTACAAGAGGAATTAGCAATGTAATGGTATCTTCAAAAGCAAAAGTTATGCTGAAGCAAGGTCTCTTGATGGTTATTTACCGCCGTCTCAAACATTAGTCTGAGTATTCTTCGAGAGCTTTTTTCAGAAGCTCTATCGATCGTTCCAGTTGTGGTATTTCAAGGACGTAAGCTATTCTAACCATCTTCTTTCCGTCTTCGGGATTTTTATAAAAACCATATCCGGGAGCCATCATGACGGTTTCTCCGTTGTCACGGAATTCTTTCAAAAGCCAAATACAAAATGCTTCAGCGTCATCAACAGGGAGCTCTGCCATGATATAAAAAGCTCCTTCCGGAAGCGTCACGTTGATACCGGGAATAGTTTTTAAGCCTTCATACATCACATCTCTTCTTTTTCGATACTCCTTCTGTATTTCTTGAATGTATTCATCAGAAACTTTTGTGAGTTGTGCGCCTATATACTGATCTATCAATCCTCCCGAAAGACGACTCATCGCGAATTTCAGTGATCCCTTCAGAATATCACTGTTGAGTGTGACGAGTGATCCGAGGCGTGCACCACAGAGGTTGTATCTTTTTGAAAGACTGTCAACCAGAATTGCCTGCTCCGGAATATTTTTCATATATTCCAGAATCGACACATGAGGACGATCAACAAACGTGTATTCACGATAGACTTCATCAGCGACAAGATATAGATTATGCTTCTTAACTATATTGATAAGGAGCTGAATTTCATCTTTTTTGTATACCGTTCCGGTGGGATTTGATGGGGAGGAATAAAGGATGGCTTTTGTCTTTTCGGTGATAAGGGATTCAATCTCGGACATAGATGGCATATGAAATCCATCTTCGATTTTGGTAGGGATAGGGACAAGAGTGATGTCCCAAAGCTGTGCAGACGTCTGATAACTGCTGTAATATGGTTCAAAAATAAGGATTTCATCTCCCGGATCGCAAACGGCAAACATCGCCATATTTATGGCTTCAGATCCGGCTATTGTTCCGATGATATTTTTCTTATCGATAAAATCAAAGCTCAGTTTTTGATAATACTCTTCAAGCGCTTCAAGGTATTCAGTTGTACCTCCTGAAGGAGCGTATGCAATCGGATTTTGTGTCCAATTTTTTAAAGCGGATATCATCACTTCGGGACTCTTGACATCCGGTTGTCCCATGTTGAGATGATAGATTGTCATGCCTTCTTTTTTTGCCTCATCAGCAATCGGGATAAGTTTCCGAATAGATGATATGGGTAGGTTATTTATGCGCTTAGAAAGAGATTTCATTAGAAATTATTGTAACATGTTATGCAACGAGTATCTCAGCCTTCGTTTTTTCAAAATAGGCATGCATTAGTTGATAGTTGTTGTCGGCATAATCTTTCAATAGAGGGTTCATTTTCATCAAATTATGTACCATTGCAGCACCCTCATATGCGCTCTTTAATGCACTGTTTACCCGAACTTCCTGTGTTGTTGCTCGTTGCTCTTGTATAGTGGCTGTTATGTCCTCAACACGAAAATGTGGTGCGCTTTCCCGTAATTTCACAATTTTTTCTACACCTGCAGGAGATCCCAGTGCCAGCATATCGGCTGCAAGCAGGATAATTGAAGGAGTATGTGTTGGATCAATTTCATCTAGGTGGATTGGGGTGTCAGTATGACTGTTGTAATGGTCAAGACGTGACTGCATAAACCCGGGAATGGGACCGCTATGGCAACGTATGGCCTCCGCTACATCAGCAGTGTTGTTGCCTTCGACAATCTGGTCTAGTTTCGGCTGATTTTTAAAGAGTGAGCTCGCTAGACTAGCACCCATTTCCGGATGCATGAGAAGGATATACTCGGATTTAAGAGCATCTGGTATATTCGCGGGAGCAGGATCAGCTTTTGCGATATCATGAAGTACCGCAGAGGCAGCAACGGTGATATGTTGACCTTCAGAAAGTCCGAATAAGTTCGCGTAGAAAACAGCTGATTCCAGTACTTCATTATTATGCTTGTAAAAACTTTCCATGAGAGAAAGGTTCTCACGAATTGTAGATTGATCTTCTTCATACCGATTTGACACTGCCTGGAGGAGTGGTTGCATTTGTTTCTTTGTAGTGTCAATTTCTGTAGTGATATGACCAGTATCCATGGGTTTGAAGAACCGGCTTGACAGGTCTGCTAGAGTCGCAATATGAGTTGATGTTTTAGGTTGTTTTTCAATATTGGGTGCAGCTATTCCTTGTTCTGATTGTCCGTCCATATCTCACATTATAACGTTAATCATGACATTGTAAATGATTTCTACGGCGATAGAAGAGGTGTATAATATCCCGTATGTCTACAAAACGGAAAATTCCGGCTACGATGGTGACACAGCATCCGGATCATGCGCACACGCCATACTGGCATTATCGTCCTTTCATAAGTACACAGGAAGAACCGTATGAATTATATCTTTCCTTCAAAGAGCTCGGAGCAACTGAGTACAAATGGGATTGGGAAGGGAAGCTTGTTGATGAAGCAATCGTTGAGCGCATCATGGGAGAGTACTATGATTACTTTAAAGATACGCAGATAGGTAAAGATAAGTTTATTACCTTTCGTCTTCCGAATCCGAAGGTAGAGACGGAGTATCGATTAGGCAGAGCATTTATGGGCATCATTGCTGCATCAGGTCTTGCAAATAGTATAGGGCTTTCTGGCAATCCCTTATTCGAAGTAATCTTGCCGATGACAGAATCTGCCAAAGAGATGTACGATGTTCAGGCTGCATTTCGTGAGATGGCTTCAATCAGGCATCCACTTCTTAAACGAAGAGATGAAGATATCGAGCATATAGAACTTATTCCGCTTTTTGAAGATATTAATACCATTGCAAACTCCGATAAAATTCTGGAAGAATACATGCAGATGCATATTCAAGGTTTCGATTTTAAGCCGGAATACCTGCGTCCATATGTCGCCAGGTCTGATCCCGCATTGAACGCGGGGATTGTCCCGACAGTTTTAGCTATAAAAATTGCCCTTTCAAAGTATGACGATTTTTCAAACAAACATGAGATTCCACTTTATCCGATGATTGGTGCTGCTGCTTTACCGTTTAGAGGTGGCATCTCACCATGGACTGTCGATGCGTTTATGAACGAGTATGCAGGTATGAGAACTACGACTATCCAGAGTGCCTTTCGATATGATTTTCCAAAAAAAGATGTGATTGAGGCTCTACAAAAGATAGAAAATGGTTTTCCAAAAACAAAAGCACGTAAAGTAACAACAGAAGAAGAGGAAATTATTCGGGATATTATGAAAATATTTTCACAGTACTACCAACAGACGGTTGTGAAAATAGCGCCTGTAGTCAATCTAATATCAAAGCATATTCCTAAAAGGAGAGAGCGTGTACAGCATGTCGGACTCTTTGGTTATTCACGTGGAGTCGGAGAAGTTAAACTTCCTCGCGCAATAACTTTTACAGCATCACTATATTCGATTGGAGTCCCACCGGAGCTCATAGGTACGGGAAGGGGTTTAATGAAGATGACAAGAGATAAAATGCAGAAACACTTAGACGTACTTGAAAAGCATTATATTAATTTGAGATCAGATTTATTGAACGCCATATCTTTTGCAAATCCAGAAGTTTTGCAGAAGCTGGCAAAAGATACTATAGGTTTTGATGAAGTCTTGGAGGATTTATACGGCTTACAATTGTTTTTAGGAGAGGAAGCAAAACTTACCGACGCCCAAAAGGAACACAGAGTGATTACTTCAGACATTTACAAACGCCTAAATGAAGGAAAAGATGCCGAAAAACTTATTGAAAAAGCAGCTCTTCTGAGAAGAAGTCTTGGATAATTGATCTTACTTTCTCTTTATAGTCTTCTTATACTATTTTGACCTTCGGGGCATATCATAGCCTTATGATCAAAATTCAAGAGCTGATTACAAACCCGTTTCTTATTACTTTCTTTATGATTACCGCTTTTTATTTTGCCGTAAGACCGGCCTCCGCTTAACGGGCAATAGAGAGTTGTTACTTTCTGTTTAGATTATTGATCCTGTATACTATCTTCATGTCAATAAAACCTGATCGTTGGATAAAAAAAATGGCTAGAGAACAGAATATGATTGAACCATTCGAAGAAAAGCTTGTCAGAAATGGTAAAGTATCTTACGGTCTGTCATCATTTGGATATGATCTGAGAGTAGCAGATGAGTTTAAGATTTTTACAAATGTTCATTCTGCAGTAGTTGATCCTAAGAAGTTTGATGAGAAATCTTTTGTTGATTTTCATGATCAGGGATACGTACTTATACCTCCCAACTCATTTGCTCTTACCCGCAGTCTTGAATATTTGAAAATTCCAAATAATGTTTTAGGCCTTTGTATAGGCAAATCAACTTACGCACGATGCGGTATTATTGTAAACGTTACACCGCTTCAACCGGGGTGGGAAGGATCCCTTATCATTGAGATATCTAATACAACCCCTTTGCCTGCAAAAATATATGCAGGTGAGGGAATAGCTGAAATACTTTTTTTTGAGTCTGAAGAAGTGCCGGAAAAGTCATACCAAGAGCTTTCCGGAGCGTATTCTCACCAAAAAAGCATAGTACTTCCTAAAGTCTAATCTTCATCATCAGAGTTTTATATAATATATGCATGAAACGATCGTTTAGTGTATTTGTCATCTTTTTAAGCATATTTTCCATTTGGACCTCTCCTGTATGGGCAGAATCTTATCCAAATAATAAGTTCGGAATTCACCTTGCGCAGCCTTCTGACGAGGATATTGACCGAGCACAAGAGTTGGTTAACTCCCACGGAGGAACCTGGGGATATGTGACTATTGTCATACATGAAGATGACAGAAACATTGATAAGTGGCAGCCGATTTTTGACAAACTCAGAGAACGGAGCCTTATACCAATCATTCGTCTTGCAACTAAGCCTAATGGCGGGTACTGGGAAAGACCTTATAGTGATCAAGCGGATGAATGGGTAGATTTTTTGAACAACTTAAATTGGGTTGTCAAGAATCGTTACATTATTTTGTTCAATGAACCGAATCACGGAACGGAATGGGGTGGTGAAGTGGATGCGGAACATTTTGCTGAGGTGACTGAGATGTATGCGAGGAAATTAAAAGCAGCCAATAAGAGTTTTTTCATTATGCTGGGTGGGGTAGATCTGGCAGCTCCTTCCTCAAGCCCGAATTATGAAGATGCTGCGATCTTTCTGAAGGAAACCATCAATGAAATCGGAGTTGATGATTATAATACATACTTTGACGGACTCGCATCGCACTCGTATCCGAATCCGGGGTTTATCGGATCTCCTCTTGCAACAGGTAGGAAATCAATTCGAGGTTATCAATGGGAGCTGTCTCTGTTGAGAGAAATGGGTATTAAAGAATTACCTGTTTTTATTACTGAGACAGGCTGGAATGGCGATGTTTTACCGAGAAGTCAAATTGCCGAGAACTTTAAATATGCTTTTCAAAACATATGGTTGCCTGACGATCGGGTAGTGGCGGTGACACCTTTTGTTTTAAATTATCAGGGAGAGCCTTTTCTCAAATTTTCCTGGGTGCAGCTGAATAATGTTGGCGTTTATCCTGAATTTGAGACGGTACAAGGTATGACTAAACAGCGAGGACGGCCTGAAATCGAGGAAAAAGGGCATATTGAGTTCGAACTTCCGCGAGAAATCGTAGAAAAATCAACATACCATTTTCGTGTTGAGCTAAAGAATACAGGACAGGCTATATGGAGTGAAGATAACGGTTATTCATTTATTTTAAACGGTATCCCGAAAACTCAGTACCTTGTCTCATCACTTGGAACAATCAAACCGGATGACTCACGGCTGATTGATGTATATTTCTCAACGGAAGCGGCTGTGGGATCTTCTCAGACCACATTTGTCCTCAACAGAGATGACCAAGTAGTACTTGAAAGCGGTGTGTGGCATTATGAAGTTGTTCCTCTTCCATCTTTAAATCTCGATGTATCTGTCTTTCCCAAGCTAAAAGCCAACGATGATGACTTTGAAATCCAGGTGTTTGATCAGTATGAACAAATAGTTTTTAAACAGAAGAGTATCAAAGTTGAGGGTGGAGTAGGATATATTTCGAAAGTTGAAAACATTGCTTTAGGAGATAAATATCGAGTTGTACTTTTGAAAAAGCACTATTTGCCGAGGCAGGAGTACATAATCTTTAAGAAGGGGAGTAATGAAATTGAATTTGAACGTCTGCTTCCTTTTGATTTTGACGGAGACGGAGCACTGCGATTTCAGGATATTCCGGCATTATTCAAAAATCTGAAGCTTCTTGGTATGTGGGTACCATAATGTACGCTCTCCCCCGAAAAACAGACAGAAGAGAGGAGTGGTGATATTGACTGTCATATAAGGCTATCTATAAAATTGAATAACAGAATACTCCGTCAAAAGTGAGTAAAATCGCGTCGTTTAATGTAAAAATATATCATTTTCTGGTATTTTGGCCGTGATTCATATTTTGTATATTTATGCATTTTTTTCTGTTTTTTTTCGTAATTAATGTTCGTTTTTTATTCAAAAATTTAATTTTATTGACTAGGGGAGAGGCTTTTATATTTTTGCGGGAATTATGAGGGGACTACGGAGAGGATTTACAGGTAGGGAAGACTTCTCTATTGAGCCGATTCTATATTTGGCTTATTAACAAGCCAAAATGCGAATGATATTTTTTCTGATATCGACTAAAATAGTATCCTTGTTCTTCAAATATTATTAAAGATTACAATGATTTATTATGTCACGGGTAAAACTTACTGAATGGAAAGCAAAACAACTTCTCTACGCAGAATTGGGAAAAAAATATAACGGTATTTCTGTACAAGTTGATAAAAAATCTTATATCTTTTCCTCTCCTCTTTCCAAACTCTCGACAAAGAAAGAATATGTTGTAAAGGTAGATCAAGGTGTAAAAGGACGCATGAAAAAAAGCCTTGTCCTTCTCGCAGTCAAAAGAAACGATTTAACAAAAGCATTTCAAAAACTTTCTCAGAAAGGATACACACAGTATATTATAGAAGAGATGCTTCCCCACCAGTCACAGCAGGAAAAATATTTATCTCTGGAGCGAACCCGTGAGGGCGTACTTTTACGATATTCAGTACAAGGCGGTATTGATATTGAACGTATGAAAGAGCAAGTAAAGTCCGTAACAATAACGGATACTCTCCCCTTGTCAGCATTGAAAGAAATGGGAGTAATGAAGAGTGAATTTGAGGCTATGCGGGAATTATTCGAGAAAAATTATGTTTCTTTTATGGAAATAAATCCCTTAGTGATTACCTCATCGGGAATGCAGGCACTGGATTTAGCAGTAGAAGTCGATAGTACAGCCGAGTTTTTTATAAAAAATGGATGGACAGGGAAAGATATTGTCGAAGAACAGGTAAAATCGATTGAAGAACAAAAGGTAAAAGAGCTTAACAGTAAAAGTCAGGCAGCGTTATCGTATACTCTGCTAAATAAAAACGGCTCGCTATGGTGTCTTTTGTCAGGTGGAGGTGCGAGCATCACGCTTGCAGATGAGATTTATAATCTCGGATTTGGACCTGAACTCGGGAACTACGGGGAATACTCCGGGAATCCTAATCAGGAAGAAACCTATTTATACACAACATATGTTCTTCAATCGATGCTAAAGAGTAAGAGCAAAACACTCACTTTAATTGTAGGAGGCGGTGTTGCTAATTTCACTGATATTAGAACAACATTCAAAGGTGTCCTACAGGCACTTGATAAATTCAAAACAAAACTACTGAAGCGTCATGTTACATTGTTTGTAAGACGCGGCGGACCTTATCAGGAGGAAGGTCTTGCTATGATTGCGTCATGGGCAAAGAAAAACCGCATGTATGGGTATGTGGCCGGTCCGGAGCTGCCCCTTCATGAAATTGTCCGACTTGCTGTTAAAACATTACCGAAAAATAAATAATTATGCTCGACATATCGTATCTTAGAAAAACAAATCATCGAATTATTTCAATCGGTTCACATCCTGGTATTCTTCAGTCTATGATGGATTTTGATTATTTATCAGGTAAAAGTGAACCTGATCTAAAAGCTATTATCGCTTCCGGTAAAAAATTTCTCAGACTTTTTTGGGGCGGACAAGAAAAACTGATTCCAATATATGGATCGCTTCAGGCTATTCCGGATGCTCTTAAAAGAGAGACTTCTCTATTTCTCAATCTGACTTCGGGAAGAAGATCAATGTCCTCTACTCTGGAAGTTCTTTCGGGATTTCCTCATCTTGTCGGAGGAACTCTTTTTGCTGAAAATATTCCCGAAAAAAACACATTAGATATTTATCAACATATCGGTAAAAAACAATTTATCGTGGGTCCGTCATCGGTCGGATTGCTTATTCCCGGGCATTTGAAACTCGGCGCAATAGGCGGAACCCAGGCGAAACAGCTACTGGGGGCAGATCTTTTCGAACCAGGTAATATTGCTGTGTTTTCGTCATCCGGAGGGATGACCAATGAGCTTATAAACTTAGTGACAGGAGCCGGTAAACGGATTTCATTCAGTCTGTCATTCGGTGGTGATAGGTTCCCGCTACTCACGCCAATAGATGCCTTTAGGGCTGCAGAAAAGGATAAAGACACCGAATCGATAGTCTACTTTGGAGAATTGGGAGGCTATGATGAGTATGATCTGGTTGAACTTATCAAGGCAAAGAAGATTACAAAAAAAATCATAACGTATATCGGCGGTACAATCAGTGAAATGTTTGAAACACCTCCGCAGTTCGGGCATGCCAAGGCAATGGCCGCAAGAGGAGAGGAAACAGCGCAGGCAAAAACAGCTGCGCTAAAAGCTGTCGGAGTCCATGCAACAAGTTCCTTTACCGAGTTTATTAAACTTGTCCAGTCTCTACCTGATGAAAAGAAAAAGCCCAATAATGAACGTGAAAAAATGGTGAAAGAAATGTCACATAGGACTGCATCGTATTTTATTAACGGAATATCACATGATAAAGACGGGTCGGTTGAGATTCTGGGAAAAGATCTCCTATCTCTGGCGACAGAACACTCGTACGGATATGTGGTAGGATCAATGCTGCTGGGAAGACAACTTAAATCTAAAAATACGGCAGAGTTCATTGATCTGGTGATGAAGCTGTTGGTTGACCATGGCCCGTATGTCTCAGGAGCCGTTAACACGATGATTTCTGCCCGTGCAGGCAAAGATCTGGTGTCTTCCGTTGTATCCGGTCTTTTGACAATAGGACCACGCTTTGGAGGTGCAATTAATCAGGCAGCGAAGCACTGGCTTGAAGGTGTTGAAGCACAAGTATCACCCTACGATTATGTTGAATCAATAGCAAAAAAAAGAGGTATTATTTCCGGCATTGGGCATAAAAAGTATCGTGTAGATGCGCCGGATCCGCGTGTTTCCTTGATCATTGGGTTTACCAAAGAACTAAAACAAACATCTTATACAGATTTTGCAACAGAGGTAGAAAAAATAACTACCGCAAAAAAAGGGAATTTGATTCTGAATATAGATGGTGCAATTGCGGCAGTACTGCTTGATTTGCTATCAGAAAAAGAAGGCCTTACGGAGAAGGAATTACTGGAATTAGTTGATGCGGAGTTCTTTAATGCCTTTTTTGTACTGTCACGTGCCGTTGGATTTACAGCTCATTATCTGGATCAAAAACGAAGAGATGAAGGACTGTTTAGATTGTCTCCAAAGGAAATAAACTACATTGATAAGCTCTAGCATTTCTCTGTAATAATGAGTTAAACGCATAGTAAGACGCAGGTAGATTATTCGTCGTACTTGAAAGCCAATGCATTGATGATGAGTGTGTAATCCTGGGAATCTACCACTCCATCAAAATTAATATCTCCACGGGCAACAATATCAGGATCATTCCTTCCGACAAAATTTCTCACATAAGCAATATCAACGGCATCAACTATTCCGTTTTGAAGTGGTAGGTCACCTGAAAGTAAAACAACATTGGTAAAGTCCAGTGTATTATCACCTTTTTTAAAGGTTATATTTGAGTCTTTGCAAAGATAGGTTCCGCTAATGTTCTCACGGGGGGAATTTGCGCAAATACGTTTTTGAATATGCTTCGGACCTTTTATCAGGAAAGAATATTTTTTAGATAGATAAATCTTGTCGTAGGTAGTATTGGCGACATATGCGCCATCGGCTTGCGGAGAAAATTCGACCTGTTTTGTATTGACAACTTTGTTTCCTTCAACGAGTTTAATTTGGATTGAAACAGGAGATGAGTTCTTCGGTTGAGAAGTAATACCCTGAAGTTTTACTCGGAAATTAACACCTACTTTATTTGCAGTATCATCCTGAGATCCGGTAGGGTTTTTACCCGGCGGGATTGATACTTTATCAGGAGCCGGTGTGGTCTCGGACGGGAATGGGGAGTTATTATAAGAAAAACAGTATAGTCTGTGCTTTTCAGTACAACTTACACCATCGTACGATACCCATGATTTATCTGTTGCATATAATGCTCCTATAATTGCTTTTCCTTCATCTGAAGTCCAATTATTACAGCTACTTTCTGTACCAGGATAAGGGTTTGTTGTCATATGAACGAGAGTACCGGTCCACGCATTAAGATCCGTTACACCTGAAGCAGGTGTTACCTTTGTATCTCCGGAGTTTGTATCTGAAATAGTAAACAGGTTTTTACCTGTTTCATCCACACCGATAGCAGATTGGATACAGCTAGTTGAGTTTCCGTCACAAGCTTTTAGTTTCCCAACGTTTTGGGACAGAAGTTCACCGTTAATTAGATAGATGGGGATATCTGCAAAATTGAATCTGTCAAAAGCATTCCTTGAATATGTTTCGTTCTCAGTTGATGTACTTAAAAACGCAAACCAGTCGCCGTCCAGTCCCGCATCATCAGCGTGCTGTTGACAAATGCTATCTCCACCTTCCAGCCCACCAATCTCATCACCAGAATAAGAGTGTGATGTAGCAAAACCTTTGTATGTATAAGGAGTTTCTCCTCCTTCTCTTACGGTGACATCAACCTGCTTCGGCTTTGTCCCTTCCAGTAGGGCAAAGTAATTTCCAGCAGGACCGGAGACATCGAACTTCCAACCTTCAATAGCATTAGATTCAAAGGTGATTTTGTCATTCCCGGTATTTTTTGTAGCAAAAAACA
>Ga0066639_10003746_pt1 | contig 13105 bp, 10 predicted proteins | sample CryGeyCG2114_010_2_FD_59504 | JGI IMG/M metagenome (GOLD analysis project Ga0066639, IMG submission 59504) | Groundwater microbial communities from aquifer - Crystal Geyser CG10_big_fil_rev_8/21/14_0.10 | ecosystem: Environmental > Aquatic > Deep subsurface > Groundwater | place: USA: Utah...
TGAACAAGGAAGACAGTTTGTTGTGGATTTTTTTCAGGCCTTAGACAAGGCAAATGAGCCCTATAGAACATAATCTACTACCCCAAACCCGGCCTAAAGCCGCGGGTTTGGGTTTTGAGTTGAAAAAAGCCGGAAAAAGGGCGATAATGACGGTAAATCAGCTACCCTGCGTGTTTGGGGTGGGCGACGGAGAGAATTGCTCTAAGGGGGGGTGCGAATAAATTTATGAAAAATTTACCCAAGATTATAGACAATCAAAGAAAGAAATTATTAGATTCTTTAATTGAAGCTAGTAATAATTTTGATGAGATATCAATAGCGACTGGTTACTGGGATCTTGAGGCGACGGCGCTTCTTTTGCCGTATTTAAAGAACTATAAGAAAATCCGTCTTCTAATAGGGAGAGAGCCATTGATTCCTCGTCATCAATTAAACGAAGTGGAGCCGGATTTTCCAGATAAGGATATTTTCGAGGATTTACAGAAGTTAAAAATTGATAGCAATTTAAAACCAACGGTTAGAGAGCTCAAACTATTGGTTGATAATAAAATTCTTGAAGTAAAAGTATTTAAAAAGGCTTTTTTGCATGCTAAATGTTATATTTTTGGAAATTTTGAATCAGAAAATGCTTTAGGTATTATTGGGTCATCAAATTTTACAAAAAATGGCCTCACAATAAGTCGTGAATTAAACGCTGGCGAAGATGATCAGCGAGTAGTTCAATTTAACCCCAAAAATGAAACCCAAGAACATGGTCATTTGTCTTGGTTTGAGGAGGTCTGGGCGGATGATGGTTGTATCGAGTGGACTGGAAATTTTATCGAATTAGTGGACACTTCAATCCATGGTGAGCTTCTTTTTAGTCCTTATGAAATGTATATCAAGACACTCGATTTTATGTATGGCGATCTTTTGAAAGAGGATAGAGAAATCGAAGCCCTTTCTGATCGCAAGCTACAGAATTTTCAAGAAAGAAGCGTTAAACAAATACTTTGGCGGTTGGATAAGAATGGCGTAGCTATGCTCGCTGATTCTGTTGGTTTGGGCAAAACCATTACCGCTATTGGTGTTATTCGCCAATATACGGGCCGAAGGATAATTGTAATTGCACCTAAATCACTTATAGGACAATGGGAAAATGAAATAGCCAGAGAGAGGATTTTGGGGGTTACGGTTGTTTCTATGCAGAATAAAAATCAAATAGATGAAGAACGGAAGAAAGATCGTTATATGCCGATTAGTTTGTTCGTTATAGATGAATCTCATAACTTGCGATCCCATAATAGCAAGAGGTTCCAGCAAATAAGCGAATGGTTAGTTGATAATTCAGACGCCAATACTTTACTGCTCACAGCAACGCCGGTAAACAACTCTATTGACGATTTGACAAATCAAATTTTACTAGGTACTCGTGGCGAGCAGGACATTTTGCAAGTTAATGTCCGTAATTCCGAAGGCGTAATTAAGTCAAGGTCTTTTTTTGATGCTCTTTTTGAATTAAAAAAACGAATTAGCCAAAATCGTGCGCAAGGCAATGATATGGCACCGATTTATAAAGAAGCACGCCAAGTAATTGATCCGATCCTGCGCGAGTTTGTTATTAGAAACACCCGCCAAAGCATTGAAGAGGAATTGGCGGGTAAAGGCTTGGAAATTGATGGTAAAGAATTTCATTTTCCAAAAATTAAGGTTTCCAATGAGACTTTTAATTCCGGGGACTATCAAAGTATTGCAATCTCCTCTGTCATTGAATCAATTGAAAAAACTTCTGTTGAAAAAATTCAAGAAACTACGGATATTCTTGTTCATCCACTACGCCAATTAGTAGAATTAAAAAACGAAGCAATTGATACTTCTGATAAATCAATCATTTATCGCTTGTATCAATATATCCTTTCCTTGTCCTTCATTCCGTACAGAACGGCAATGTATGATCATAAAGTGTATGGCAAAACTCTTGAAGAAATAAAAAATACTAAATTTACCAAAGAAACAAAGAAAAATCTTGGCTGGCAGTTAAGCATGTATGGCCTTTTACGCATAGTATTGCTCAAGAGATTTGAATCCTCATCATATGCATTATTGGCATCGGTCAAAAAATATCAAAGAAGGCTAAAAACATTTGAAGATATTTTAATTCAAGAAAATTTACTATTAAATCTCTCTGATATTGATGATATTTTAGATGAATATGAGGCAGAGGACGGTGAAAATTTAGATTTAACTGATGATGAAATTATAGAAAAGGCTAAAAAGCTCGGGACAAAAATATCAAAAGATTCACACAATATTACTGCAATCAAGGAAGATATTAATTCGGAAAATAAAATACTTACGGCAATAGTAGAGCTAACTGAACAATTTAAAAGTAAAGACAAGAAATTGGAAGTATTTTTGGGGAAAGTGGTAGAGATCGCCAAAAATGATCCGAAGAAAAAAATACTTATTTTTTCTTTCTTTGCTGATACGGTTCGATATTTGAAGGAAAATATTTTAGATGGCTCTGAAAATATATTCACTGACGAAAATACCGAATTTGTATCTGGTAAAGAGCGAGTAAATGCCATGCAATCAGCTGAGAGATTTGCCCCTGTCGCCAAAGATGCACGCGAGCGTGTTGCCGAAAAAGATGAACTGACTTATTTATTCAGTACTGATGTTCTAGCCGAAGGTCAAAACTTGCAAGACTGCGGATTGCTGATAAATTATGATTTGCATTGGAATCCGGTGCGTATGATCCAGAGAAATGGCCGTATCAACAGACTTGGTTCGCCTCATCCCGAAATAGAAGTGATCAATATTGTCCCGAACAAAGAGCTGGATCAGTTTCTTGGTTTGGTTACCAAATTGGAAGATAAGATTAGTCTTATCAATGCAACTATCGGAAGTGATTCATCTGTCTTGGGTGAACAAATCAACCCGATTCATTACAAGGGGATTTATGACACCGACACCAACACCGCTACCGCAGAATATTTGCGGCTAGAAAAAGAATCTGATGTTTTCACTGATGACCAATTTATTTCAGATCTCAAACATTTTAGAGAGCAAGCAACACCGGAACAACGAAATGCCCTAGAAAAAATCCCCGTATCAAAATGGGGTGTTGTTGATCAGTCAACAATTCTGCAATCACCAGAAGTTCTTGTTTTTTCTCAATCAGAGTTTTCTAATAATCAAAAACAATTTACTTTCTATCGTAATAACAAAAGCGCGAACGCTCTTGATGTTTTATTGACCGGCGAAGCTTTGCAAATTTTACGATCAAACGATCAAGAAAGAAAAAAAGACAATATTTCTTTGGATAAAAAACTGCACCTAGAATATGTATCAAAAAATGGTCCGCAGATTACTAGATTTGAACGCAGCGCAGTTGGATTAACTAATTCCCAGCAAACTGTTCTTGATCAGGCGATGTCTGCCGGCTGGTCGGCAGCTGATCGTCAAAGACTGGAAGCTTTATTAACAACCCGTAACGTTTTTCATGGAAGAATAGCGCGAAAATTATCTAGGCAAATGCGTGAAGTTATCAAAGAAGGCAAGCTGTCAGAAAGAAATGAAATCTTAGAAAAAATTAAAAAAATGTTACCGGAGGAAAAAGCGCAGGTAAAAGTAGTTTCAGTAAGTCCCATATTTGGATTTTCTAGGGATAATAATTAGTCCATGAGTACCATTGAGATAAAAAAGCGACTTGATCCGCTTCTTAGACAACTTTCAACCGAAAGATCTTTGGATGTTGCGGAAAAGATCATTGCTGAATTAGTTGGGTTGCTCGATATTAAAGTCGGTGACAGATTTTTGGTCAATATTCCACGAGTAGACGCCGAATTATCCAGATTCCAGCTTGCGCCGGGTTTTGCACGCCAAGCGGCTGCTTATGAGCTGCCTCACGAAGACAGTAAACCAATTGACTTGAAGCTTTTTTGGGTTAAAAAAGCTAGTAAAACGAACCTTTCTTGGCTTATCGGTCTTACTCCAAACTTTGAAGATGCTCTTTCAAATGATTATAAAAATATCGGGATCGATTTTGTTGTGCCGGAAGCTTGCGACAGTATCACGGTTTTGCTTTCCAATCGCTTCAAAGTTCGTGCGCTTGAACTTAAGGATCACATCACACCGACACAGCTGGAAATATTTGCCCAGTGGGCGAAGTTGTCTGAAATGGAGATTGCCGATCAAAACGAATCAAAAAACAATTTGCACGCCAAGCTTTGGGAAAGTTTCAACTTTGAGCCGATTAATCGCAAATTTTATCTTGAATTGGTTGAACATTTTAGTATTTTGGTTCATCATCTCGAAAAGAATCTTGGTCGCAAGCCAGCAGTAATGTTTACCACTCGCTTGATCGGGCGCTTGCTTTTTACTTGGTTTTTAAAAAAGAAAAATTTGGTAAATAATGATAGTGATTATTTTTTTGTATCTGATCCAGGGAAGCAAGGTGAATATTACAAAAGTCAACTGGAAAAATTGTTTTTTGAAATACTAAATAGAGATGAGTTAGAGAGAAGTAACGGCGATAGGATAACGCCATATTTAAATGGTGGCCTTTTTGATATAAGCACCACTGATTTTTACGGTGATCCAAAACTCACTTTCCCTAACGGATATTTCAATCAGCTTTTTAATACTCTCAATAAATATAACTTTACGGTTGATGAAAGTAGTCCGGAATTTCAACATGTCGCTATTGATCCAGAAATGTTGGGTCGTATTTTTGAAAGTTTACTTGCCGAGCAAATTGACGAGAATACTGGCAACAGCAAAAAGAAAGCTACGGGAGCATTCTATACACCACGAGATATTGTAAGCTATATGTGCGAACAATCACTTATTGAGTATTTAAAAACAAAAATTTCTGATTCGCCAGACCGTGATCGTCGCATAGATGAGCTCGTGCGCATGCCAGAGGCGATTTTCCGCGATCAGGATCAAAATAAGCGTCGTGACTGGAAGCCTTATCGCGATTCAATTATCAAGGCATTAGAAGGCTCAAAAACCGAGTCTCCACTTACCGTACTTGATCCTGCGGTTGGCTCGGGTGCATTTCCGATGGGAATGCTTCATTTGCTCGTGAAAGTGTATTCTCGCCTTGATCCGAAATTTGAAAAGGATATTTCAAAACTCAAGCGTGATATTTTGTCACGATCTTTGTATGGTGTGGATATTGAGCAAACTGCCATTGAAATTACTCGTTTGCGAGCTTGGCTTTCAATTATTGTGGATATTCCAGAAGGCGAAAAAGTTGAGCCACTTCCAAATCTTGAGTTTAAATTTGTTTGTGCCAACACGCTGATCCCTCTTAATAATACAGAGCAAGCCACATTTTTTACTGATCATAGCCTTAAAGACAAATTGATTAAAATTCGGGATGATTATTTTAGGACAAGTAGTAAAACAAAAAAAGAAAAACTGCAAAAAGATTATTTAAAACTCACGCAAAGTGCGAGCTTGTTTGATAATAAGAAAACTCAACAGCTAAAAAGTTATAAACCCTTTGATATAAGCTCATCATCAGAATTTTACGATCCGGAATTAATGCATGGAGTTTCTGCTTTTGATATTGTGATTGGAAATCCGCCGTATGTGCGTGCTGATAACCCCGCAATGAAAGAGCAAAGAAAATTAATAATGGAATCAAAAACTTATCAAACACTTTATGAAAAGTGGGACTTGTATGTTGCTTTCATTGAAAAAGGTTATAATTTATTAAATCAAAATGGAATAATTGAGTTTATTATTCCAGATGCATATATGGCATCAAAATATGCTATCAAATCTCACAATTATTTTTTACAAAATTCTATTATTAGTCGCATAAACTTTCTTAATGAAATAAAAGTATTTGAAGCCGCAGTAAAAAATATAATTATTGAATATAGAAAAGGTATTAATTCTGATAATATTCCGTTGAAAATAAAACACACTCCAACATTTGAGAATTTTATAATGCTTCCGTCAAAATCGCAGAAACAAATTGGAGAATTTGCTTTCAAAATTAATAATGAAAACAAAAGTATCGGTAATCTGGTTAATTCAATCAAATGGGGTGAAATTTGTTATGTAAGCGTTGGGTTAGTTTTACAATCGGAAGAAAAATTATATAAAGGAGAATTTATTAAAGAAGACCTGATATCTAACGAGCAAGATAAAATTCACAACAAAGAATATGTAGAGGCCAAGTGGATAAATAAATATTGTGTCAAAAAAAATAAGTATCTTGAATGGAACACGCAGAGGGTCCCCGCTAAAATTAGAAGGCCAACATTTCCAGAGCTTTATACTCCAGAAAAAATAATGATGGGAGGAATGACGGGGGCAGTTATTGATGGTAAAGGATTATTATGCAACCACAGCATCGATGTTTCTGTTTTGTGGATATCATTGAAAGATGTAAATAATAGAAGTATCACTAGTAGTATTCAAAAGGATTTTAAAATAAAAGAAACAACTGAATTTAGAAAAAAACTTGAAGACAATTCAAGCAAATTTGGTCTAAAATATTTATTGGCTATTCTAAACTCAAAATTTGCAAATTATTTCCTTAACCAAGTGCGAAGAAGTCAGATTGGATTCTATCCCGATGATCTTAAAAAATTACCAATAAAAAATATTGCATTATCTGGCCAGCAAATCTTTATAGATTTAGTTGATCAAATTTTAACTCTCAAAAAACAAAATAAAGAGGCGGATACCAAAAATCTTGAAGCACAAATTGATCAGCTTGTTTATAAACTTTACGGCCTGACTGAAGATGAGATAGGAATTGTGGAGGCGAGCTAATTTTATGGAAAACGATACAAAAAAACTGCATATAAAATTTGAGGGTTCAATGATGGAATCTGGTCGGATTGATGCGAATGATTTTGCTCATACTGTTTCTGCTACGGCCGATCTTTTGCGATTTATTGCAAAAAATGTTGATGGTGCAAAAAATAAAACTTTGAGCGTTAATCTTTTAGCTCTCAGGCCTGGATCGTTTGAAGTTGACCTGGTGGTTAATCTCAAGGACTTGGTGCTGATTTCTCCTGCATTTGTACCACTACTCAACGTAAATACTGTTTCAACAGTCAAGCAGCTTATCGAAGTATTGAAATCACTTATTCAAGTTAAAAAATTTCTTAAAGGAGAGAAGCCAACCAAAATTGAGGTTGTTCAAAGTGACGGATCCCCGCATGTTGCTATCCATAACAATAGTGGGCAGGTTAATATTAACGTAACAGCTTACAATATTTTGCAGGGTGAGGGTGGAAATAAAAGATTACGTAAAATTTTTCAGCCACTTCTAAAAGAGGGAACAGAGTTAGAATCCATAGAAATAGTAGATGAGGATTCCGAGCGAATTCAAGTACTAAGGCAAGAGGCACCCTATTTTGAAAAAGATGAGGAATTACAGATGACGGAACATAAAGTTAGGGGAATTATTACAGCCATGGATCGTAAAACTTATAACGGGAAAATTTCTATTGGTGAAAAAAGAATAAATTTTGAAGTTGAAATTTCTGATATAAAAAATTTGGATAAGATTATTGATGGCTTAATAGAGTCAATGAAAAATAAAGTTACCATAATGGTAATCGGTGAGGCCGCTTTTGATGCTGAATTAAATATAAAGAGCTTAAAAATTAAAGATATAGAAAAAGATCGGAAACTGTTTGATTAACGGGTTTTCTTTTTAAAGAAACGGGGCTTAGCTATCCATTGGGCTGATTTTGGAGTTTAGGAGTGCTTAAGTCCTGCATCCCTACGGCGGGAAGTGTATTGTGGTATGATCGTATACAACAAATGAAGAGGCTTTTCAGAATATTTCTTTGGGCTCTAGCTGTTTTCTCCGCTTTTAATTTAGTCATTGATATTGGTTTTTTATTGAATTGGTGGGCGACAGGAGAACAGCCGCATCCAGAGTTGCTGGAACATTGGCCATGGAATCTAATTGTTCTTAGCGTTTTAATCTATATTCTTAATAAAGGTTACGAGAAACAAAAATGAAACTTCTACTCGGCTCAAACGGTGCGTTTTTGACGGACACGGGATTTCCACTGCTGGATATGGAGCCGGCGGATTTTCGGATAGGGTACGTTCTGACGGCGTCAAAGTCCGTGGATGATCTTTCGTATCTTGAGCGCCACAAAGAGGCAATGGCCGCGGCCGGCTATACGAATGTGGAGCCGATTGATATTGAGGGCAAGACGGCAGATGAGTTGCGAGAAATATTCGCAGACAAGAATGTGATTCACGTTGAAGGAGGCAATACGTTTTACTTGCTTAAAGCGATTCGTGAAAGCGGATTTGAAGAAGTGGTGCGCGAGGCGCTCGATCGCGGCGTGGTCTACGCCGGCACTAGCGCCGGAGCCTACGTGGCTTGCCCGACGATTGAGATGGCGAGGTTCGGATTACATAAGCACGATGAGCATGGAGTAACAGACCTAACCGGCATGGGCCTAGTGCCCTTTCTAGTGAAAGCACACTACAAAGATGAGCAAGCGGAGATGATGCGCGAGATGATCAAGAATTCAAGCTACCCGGTGCGCCTCTTGCGTGACGGCCAAGGGATTTTTGTAAATGGTGACGAAGTGCAGTTTGTCGGAGTAGGCGACGAACCGATTTTGTAACGTGATTTGCATTTCCCGCCCTTGCGCGGTTTAATTTGGATATGAAAGATGTTGAATTTAGCGACGCTGATGGTAACAAGTTGCTTGGAACTATTTCAATTCCAGGTGGAGCAAGTTCGGTTGTGATAATGTCGCACGGGTTTTCGTCCAGCAAGGGAAGCAAGGCCTATATTGATTTAGAAAAAGACCTCAATGCATTAGGTATTGGCACATTTCGTTATGATGGCTATGGTCACGGCCCGCTTTATTGCGAAAACTACCCCTATGGAGTACGAGCAGATGTCACGCTGACAAAATCAATCGCTAGCCTCAAGGCTGCCGTGGAGTACATCAGATCTCTTGGTAGTTATAAAATAATCCTCATGGGCTCAAGTTATGGCGGATTAGTATCGCTTATTATCGCCGCGACGGACTCAAAGATTGCCGGACTGGCTCTAAAGTCCCCGGTTATTGAGCCGCTCGTCTTGTGGGGAGATAGGGCCGGGTCCAAAGGTATTGAAGGCTGGGAAAAAAGCGGTGTTTTGCACTATGACGACCTAGGGGAGAAATTTGACTTAAATTTTTCCTTTTACAAGGACTTGGAGAAGTTTGACATATATAGCCTTGCAAAAAATATCCGTTGTAACATTTTTGTTGTGCATGGAGAGGATGATACCGTGGTACCCATAAGATATACCTATGATTTTGCGAAGATCGTTCCGGTAGAGCTTTGTGTGGTCAGCGGAGCAGATCATGGCTACAAAAAACCGGATCAATATAAAGAGATGAAAGATGCTTTGGTGAAATTTATCTCTGCAGAGTGCGGAAAGGGATCTGCTATTTAGTTTTAAAAACCGTGAACATCTATCTTGATATAGATGGAGTATTGATTACAAAGAAGGGTAAGCCTGCCAATGGGCTTTTTGAGTTTTTGGAGTATGTTACCGGAAACTACACTTGCTACTGGTTGACTACCCACTGTCGTGACGGGACTCCGGAGAGGGCAGTTGAGTATGTGAATAAGATAGGCGGTATAGATAAAGAGCTTTTAGAAAAAATAAAGCCCTGTAAGCCGTGGGCGACATTTAAAACCGAGGCGATTGATTTTAGCGAGCCATTTATTTGGCTGGATGACAATTTGTTTGAAGGGGAGAGAAGAGCTCTCAATGAGCGAGGCATGCTCCAAAACATGGAGTATTTTGATCTTGTCCATGATCCGAACCAGCTTGTAAAAATTATGGCAGAGATGAAAAGAAAAAGCTGATTGGAGGTTTGGGGTGGCGTACTAAATCTTACCTCCCCGCCAGAGGGGAGGCAGGCTCGCGATTGTATCCTTTATTCCCTAATTCTGCAGAACTAGGGAATAAAGGGCGGGGTCGAGTTGAGCCTATCGACTCGCGAGCGAGTTTTCGGGTTTTTGGAAAGGGGTATTGGTTTGTGGGAGTAGGCGAGCCCTTCGACCCTGCTCAGGATAAAAAGTGATTTTATAGACCGGTCATAGAAAGCAACGGCCGTTGCTTTCTATGACCGACGGCCGTGTAATAACATATGTCATTACACGTGTAAGGACATGGGTATCAATTACATGCTTTCAAGTTAGGCTCGGGGATTTGCATTTTTTGTAAATGCGGTAGAATTAAGGTATGAATCCGCAGGAGATTAAAAGTTTTTTTGAAAAATTTTCTGAAAAACGGTCGCGAACGATTGTGATCTTGGATTTTGGGAATGTTGTTAAATGGCAGGTTAGCTTGAAGTGGCGGATTGGAATTAGGCATCTGGGAAATATAGTTAAAAATTTTTCAACTGGGCAAAAATTTTTGCGCCGTTTTTATTATGGTTCTGATTATGGGCCAAATGAGAAAAGTTTGGATATGGATAACTGGTCGCGCGTAATGCTTGCGCAAGCTAATATGAGCGGTTTTGAGGTAGTTACCAAGCGAGTAAAATATATTCGTAGCCAGGATAATGTGTATGGCTATGAGAAGAAATGTGATTTAGACGTGGAGATGGCTGTTGATTTGATCAGGGAGCGAGATAATTACGACAATATTGTTTTGTTCTCAGGTGATGGTGATTTGATGTACGCTGTTCGTTATTTAAATGCGGAGTTTGGGAAAAAATGCTATGTATTTGGAGCTAGAGATCATATTGGCCGGGAGGTCTTTGATGCTAAAAAAGATGGTATTGTGACTTCTATTTTCTTTACGGAGGATTTTGAATATCGTCTTAATATGGATAGAAATAGTCACTGAAAATCAGAAATCCGCCCGGAGGCGGATTTCGATCAAATTCGAGTAAGCCCAAAGCTTACGAGGGTACGATATCAGGAAATAAGTGAAAAGTCAATGAAGTGTGGATAACTAAATTTTCTGCCACAGTTACATTTCCCACCTTTGCGGGGTTTTAATTGAAACATGAGTAGTGACAATCCAAATCCGCCTAAGCGAAGTGAGATCCGGCATGGAACCAAGGTCTGGGTGATTGAGAAGAAGAATTATGGTACTAACGATTACACGCAGGGGATTGTGCAGGATATTTTGACTTCCAAAAATGATCATCCACGCGGCATTAAGGTCCGGCTAGCTGATGGCACGGTTGGGCGCGTGCAGTGGCTGATGGAGCAGTAAGTAAGTATCATAGTCCGATAATTGACTGGGGTGGATATCTTCACTGAGAATTACGCCTAAAAATGTAAATATTACATATTTTCTTGTAAAATTTTACAATTGGTGTATGATGTAGTTATGGCTGAATTGCTAAAAAACAAGAGGAAAAAATTGGGTCTTTCGCAGGAGGATCTTGCGGGGATGCTTGGAATTTCTCGTCCAACTTTGAATAAGGTTGAGAAGGGTGAGCGAAAGCTTACTGTGGAGGAGAAAAAGAAGCTTGCTGAGATTAGCAGTTCTTTTGATTGGGAAAAACAGGCGCAGAATATGCGGATTAATATCCCGCAAGAATATGCGGATAAGTTTGAGCAGACTTTGCTGTATGTCTTGGGGAAGATTGGTGGAAAGCCAAATATTGGGCAGACGGTTATTTACAAGCTGTTGTATTTTATAGATTTTGATTATTACGAAAAATATGAGGAGCAGTTGATGGGCGCTAGATATATTAAAAATCACCATGGCCCGACACCGGTGATGTTTGCCGAATTTATCGAGCGATTGGAAAAGCAGGGCAAGGTGGAGAGGATTAAGAGCAAATTTTACAAGTATGAACAAACTAAGTATTTGATAAATCCGGAGCGAACTCTTGATTTGTCGGCGCTGTCAGCGCAAGAGCTTGCCCATATTGATTGGGAGTTAAATCGGCTTAGCGACTTAACTGCCACGCAGATTTCGGCTTTGTCTCATCTGGATACGCCTTGGAAGGTGGCAAAAGATAGAGGGGTACTGGAATATGAGCATGTTTTTTATCGACCAGACGAGACTTCCGTAAGAGAGTATGAGCCACTTTAATGCTACTTTAGAATTTGAAAAGGATTTTAAGCGGCTTTTTAAGAAATATCGGACGCTTGATGATGACTTGGAAAAATTGAAGGAAGTTCTCTTGGGTTCACCGACTGGTATTGGAAAAAATTTTGTTATTCTGTACTCATCGACGAGTGTTAAGATTGTGAAGGCTCGGATGGCATGCAAGGCACTAAATAATCGGTCGCTGAGAATTGTTTATGCTTATTTAGAGCAAGATAAACAATTTGAATTTCTTGAGCTGTATGCTAAAGGAGACAAGGAGAATGAGAATCAGCAGCGGATTAAGCAGTGCTTGGAGCAGTAGAGTATAGAAATGGGTGATTTAAAAAAAGATAAATTTGAGAAAGAGGACAAGAAGTCGACTGACTTTCATTGTATTTTTAAGGTGAGGGGGATTTAATTGGGTTATGGATATGAATCTTTGGAAAAATTGGTTGCGAGAGTACTGGCCTGCGGGTTTGTTGATCTTGTTAGTAATGATTGCGATTGAGTTGTTTTTCTTGTTGCTGGCGCCTTCGGCGCCAGTTTTGGAGCGGGCGCCGGAGGCGCCCGCTAGCCGGGTTGAGGCTGATGAGAATGAGGGTGCTTCTGGCGCGGAAATAAAGAACAAGGAGTTGTTGGAGAATTTTTCCGGAAATGATGGGCAGTTGGAGGTGGTAACGGTGAAGCGGGTGGTAGATGGTGATACGGTTGAGCTCTCAGATGGGCGGCGGGTGCGGTACATTGGCATTGATACGGCCGAGCTTTCCGAGTCTAGTCAGCCCCAGCGGTGCTACGCGCAGACGGCCACGGCCAAGAATCGGGAGTTGGTTGAGGGTAAAGAGGTGAGCCTGGAGCGAGATGTGAGCGACGTGGATCGGTATGGCCGACTGTTGCGATATGTTTATGTTGGTGACACCTCTGTAAACGACGCGCTAGTGCGCCGCGGGTACGCGGACGTATCCACCTACCCACCGGATGTGAAGTACGTGGATAAGTTTTTGGCGTCAGAGCGGTACGCGCGAGAAAATAATCTTGGCTTCTGGGGGAGTGAGTGTTTTGATG
>Ga0066639_10003747_pt1 | contig 13101 bp, 7 predicted proteins | sample CryGeyCG2114_010_2_FD_59504 | JGI IMG/M metagenome (GOLD analysis project Ga0066639, IMG submission 59504) | Groundwater microbial communities from aquifer - Crystal Geyser CG10_big_fil_rev_8/21/14_0.10 | ecosystem: Environmental > Aquatic > Deep subsurface > Groundwater | place: USA: Utah...
GATGCCGCGAAAAAATTTTTTGACGGTGATTCCCCAAGAGCGTTGCTATTTAAAGCGTTTTATTTTCGATCTGCTATCTCAAATGCACGATGCAGCATAGTTTCGGGATCAAAAACTCTTCCTGTCACATGCCTAGATATACTGACCGTAAATAACCCTGGTCCCTTGAAATAAACCCGACTTTCTAAATTCATTACTTCAGAGGCTTCTATTAAGACTTCCTTAATTTGTGTTGCTGTAAAATAGGGATGTCTATTGAGAATCATTGCTGACACCGCAGAAATTACTGGCACTGCTAAACTAGTTCCTTCAACAAGTGGATGCTCATCGAGCTCTTCATTCATTTTTTGAAAAAATAAAGATCGATTACCTGAGTAGTAAGAATCCAATGTATAGAGATCAACTCCTTCACCATAAGTCGAAAAAGAAGCGAGTTCATACTTAATTTGACCGAATTTTTTGACGGCACCCACACAGAGAATTTGATCTTTAGGACGAAGTGACTCTGGAAAATCACTAAAGCAAGGTGCTCTAGAATGATTTTTAAGTTCTACAGGTTCATTACCTGCTGCCATCACAAACAATGTCTTTGTTCGAGTTAAAAGGTCCCTCAAAGGACTTCGATCTAAGTATTCTTTAAAAATTTTAATATTAAACGACATTGATAAAACTTGAGGATGCTCGTCCTTTGGTTTTGAAAATTCTGAATCTAGCGCATCAATAAATCTTATTTCATTGTCTGGTCCAAAACCTCCCAAAGCACTGCTTAAAAAATCAAAAAAAGGTGTGACTCTCCAAAACGCAAGTCGGTAAGCTCCAGCCTCAAGGCGATTTAAATCAAACAAACCCAAAACATTATATAAGGAGTAAGTAACAATTGTTCCATGATTATACTTATTTGAATCAAAAAGTTCTGAACCCCAAACATCTGAATTTTTTTCAGCATAATTGTATGAGCCAAAATGATCTTTTTTAAATGGAACTAAAAACTTTTCAAAACTAGGGTGACTTTTATAGTCTAAAGTAGAATCAATAATTGCAATACGAACTTGATCTTTGCTTAGAGCTTGAGCATTCGATAACTTGGGTCTCATATCAGCACTTTGCGCTTGAAAAAGCTCAATAGTATTTTTTTTAACTTTTTGAGACGAATAGTGTTCACACAATATATTTGAAGTTTTTTTAAGTAGATCTGCATTAAACGCAAAAAACAGTCTTGGAACATCCGTAAACTCTAATGCCATCATCCATGCTCGCCAGTATTCACACTGAGATGCAATACGAGAGTGTGTTTGAGAGTAAAAATTTAAAAAATAATCAAAGACAACATATTCATTTTGGATTTTTGATAACAAATTTTTATTTTTTTCAATGACAAGAATTAAATCCGAAATAAATTCGTTTAAAAAATTTCTCCCTTTATTATGTAGTTTTTGTATCTCTTCTAAATCAAATTTTGAAATTTGCGTTCGAAATCGTGACCGCATGACTTTTGCCCGTGAAGAAGAGGACCGATATATGTTTTTTAATTCATATTCAGCGTATTGATAATAAGAAACAACCTCTCTCATTTGCGATAGATTCATTTCAGAAGGTGCAATACCTCCCCTATCTTTTGTAGGATGTAAATCATAAGAGCGATACGCGTTGATAAACTGATTAAGGATTACTAAAGGTTCTCTTAATTCGACAATTTGCTTAATCATCTGAGAGAGATCTCTATTTTCTTCTTCGCTTAATGACTGTAACAATTTTGTAGTGGGTAAGTAGACTCCTCCATTTAAAAAAGAAGATTCAATGGGTAACAAGAAAGAAGTTTCAGCAAGGGAGTGTTGGTTTTCTTTTGAATAAGAATAGTTGCCGATAAAAAATAAAAGACAAGTAATCGTGACAGAATATCGAAAAACCTGAACCTTCAACTGACCCACTCTCTACAATCATTAAAATTTAATACGCTTTTGCTTAAATGTTCGAGCGCAACCTCACACAAAGGTGATCTTCATGTTCACCTCGGTGGTTATATCGATTATGACTATTTATGTCAAAATGGTTCGATTTTTGATTTTTTTGTAATATAAACGATAAGTTATTAATCTATCGCCTGATCATTCGTCTCATCTTGATCCTTCAAATCCATTAGATAATTAGGTCGATCAGGTTCACCCAAAATACTACCTAGTAAGCCATAAATAGAGCCAATTGTAGCTCCGTTGTATGTCCAAAAAATAGGATATCGAAAAACATTTCCTGTTTTTTTACCTCTAATCAACGCAAGCTTTGCCGGGACTCTTGTGAGTAAACTACTATTTACAAGAGTAAATAAACGATCAATGGTTTCACTCTTTTCAGCATAAATAATTTTAGATTCAAAAAGTCGAGATGCCAATTCTTGAGCTCGAGTCACGGTACAATCTAACTCATCGGCGCCATCAAGCACATTCCAAGTAAGTTTTCCATTATGATTTGAATCGCAATAATCAACAAGCCCTTCTCCTGCTAATCCAATAATCGTAATTAAATCTAATTCGCCTGCACTAATGGCACGACCATTCATAGCTTCAATCGGATTTGCAAGCGCATGATTAAAAACAAGTAAACAAGATTTCTCCATACCAAACCGTGTACAACTTTCATAAGTACGCGGAAAATGTCGCTTTAATATTTCAGGAAGACTTTCTAAAACCTTATCTCGATTGACGTAAATTTTATCCGCTTTCACGTCCATTGTTTTGCCCAAGTCAAACTCATAATAAGCATCTTTAAATTGAGGCAAAAAATAAACCGTTGTTAAAATAGCCACAATTGCATCTTTATCTAATGCAACAGTTCCTTTAGGAAAAATATTAGTAATATTGCTTAAAATAGGCTCAATAAAAAATCTTTTTTCTGGATCTCGCTTAACCCATACTTCACTACTTAGCGTGATCAGTCTAGCGAGCCCTCGTAAATTAAGTTGCTTAAAACTAATGACTTCAGAGTGATTGACCAAAGGGAGACCGCTAAAGCGACGACTAAGATTATTAAACAATCGGGTAACCTGATCCATAAACATCAAACTCGAGCCGATTAAGTCCGTAACTTCGTCCATATTGCTGTGGGTGTTTGCTGTAATTAAACCGTCTTTAGGCTCATCATCAAATGCCAAAATAATTTCATCTGCTAATGCCCTAAAAAGCATCATGTATCCAAAATCAACTCCGGTCACGCCATTATATTTTTTGATATGAGGACCATTTCGAATATTTCTGACCTTTTGAACATATTCTAAAGATTCAACACCATCCGTATTAGCTAAGTCAGCAGCAATTACACATTCTGTCCAATAACTTGGTGAATTTTCTCCTAGACATTTTTGTTCATTGACCTCTCTAATGAAAGTAGGAAGCCCATCGAATAAGCCTAATTGAAATTTTTTTACTATTTTAAATAAACGCAACATGGCTGTTGGATGAAGCATTTTGGAAGTAGATTGAGCCTTAAATTTTTCAATCCATTGAAGTGAGTGATCAAAATCTTTTGTAACGTCAACTCCAGCACTCTTCAAAAAATCAGACCATTTTTTAAATTCAAATGAGCGGAGTTCTGATTGATGAAACCATTTTTCCATTAATGGTTCTACCTTTAATAAAGCCTGAATAACAGATTGATCTGGTGAAACATGGATAGGATTAATCACAAACTCTACCCACTCAGATGTAACTGAAAATGTATTTAAAAATCGATCCGCACAAGTGGCAATTTCATTTAAATTCCAAAATTGCTCATTTTTAATAGTTGGGCAAAACATTGAAATAAATTCATTTGTCATTTTAGAAAATGGAATAATCGACCTTCTAAGATAGGGATCATCAAATTGAAAAACTGAAAGAATATTTTCTCCCAAAGTCTCAGAAGACATTTTCCAATCCACCAATTGAGAAAGAGATTTTAAAATTTCTGCTGCAGACTGAAGATGACCATATCTGATCCATCCTTTCTTCAATAATAATCGATGATATAATCCTCTAATTTCAGATCGATTCGTACCGAGCCAGTTTAAAAGTAGAGTCATTTTTTTTTGAGTAACAGCTCCTTCAAATCCCAATAAGCGCTTAGCGGATAAAGCTTTTCTAACATTTTGCTCTGTAGGCCCATCCATTTTTAAAATACGTTTTCTAACCACGGTAGCAACTTCACCCTCTGTCAGCTGACCTGGGGTACTGCCTTCAATTTGATCCCATACTTGATCTAATTCTTTACGCCAACAATCATATGTTTTTTGGGATTTCAAATCATCTTCGGAAACAATTTCAAACGGACTGTCACAAGCCTTTTCGTTAGAAGTCACAACCACATCCCCTGTGGTCACTTGTTTTTCACCCCACCATTTCGAACACGCAGGAAGTAGAGTCAGGATAGTTAAAAGTAAGCAGATTTTTTTTACCATAACCACCTCAATCCCGCTGATGTCGAATCAAGATGTCTCCAGGCACCAAAGTAGTTGTTCTCTTGGGCTGCTATAATTTTTGCATCTAAAAAAAGTGAAATCTGTTTTTCAGGTCGATAAGTTAAAAGCGGTCTAAGCCACATTCCCTCACCTTTTGGATTAAAGCTACGTTCCACCCTCAATGATGGACTCCATTTTTTTTGAGAATAAGGATCTAAGGACATCCAGACCAAATGGTTTGCATAAATCCCTGATTCTGTTGTTTGAATCGATCCACTCGATTGAACTTCAGCTTGAGCCGTTTCAAAGGTATGCAAATATCCAAATGCATAATCTTTAAATGCCACAATTTGAGTGGAAAAAACTATCCTTTTGCTTTGGGTTTCATAAAAGCTCTGAATCTCTGGATTGACAAGCCAACGGTCCGCTCCGAGTAAAAATCCAAAAAAATTTTCTCTCAAAAATCGAGGCTGTACTTCAACTAAAATCTTTGCATCTTCTTCAGTAACTTTTAGTTTTCCAGATAAATCAGGAGTCGGATTTGGCGATGGTGCTGACCACGCAATGGCTTGAAAATGAAGTTCATCAAACCATCCCATTGAAAAATAAGCTTGAGGCTGAAGTAAGATTTCAGAAAGAGACCCAACATTTAAATCATAACGAAGGGGAAGCAAAGTATCGTTAATTTTTATGTTCTGTGGGGGAAGACGCGCAAATCTTCCTCCTGCTGGCGCATCTGTCTCAGACAATTGCATTCGAGAGGAAAATGTCGGCAAAAACAGAGGTGAAAAATAAGCTGTAAAAATGGGCGCACCTTCAACAGTAGGTTTATAGCTTCCACCCACTCCAACCCATCCCACCACTCTTGGAAAAAGTGCGTCGGATTGATTTTGCACCCAAACACTCCCAAGAGCACTCACTGGGGAGACTTGATCTGAATATTGATTTTCTAAAAGCGGATGTACACGCCCGACAACAAAATTTACATTTTCAGAAAGCTTCCATCTGACCGCAGTTTGATCAATATCTGCACTATAATCCCCATTTGCTCCTGGCTCAAAAAAAGATGTAAAATGAAACTCAGAGTCTGGCTTAAATTGCGAAATATCTTTCTTCGAGCTTCCACTGAGTTCTAGGTCTAAGCGCGGACTTACTCCTTTTTCGTGGACGTATTGAGTCGATTGCAAACCTGTCACAGACTCTAAAGCAAACAATTGAGACGAGATAAAGAGGCTTCCGATTAAAATCACTGAGAGCAAAAAAAAGGGGGGGGTTGGAAAAATCTTCATAGTTTTTAAACTATAGGAAGATATCATTAATGTATTAAATATGTCAACAATTATATGGGGGTACTTTAAAATTTAATCCTTTAATTTCATGCAGTTAAATATCAATTAAATCCGGAAATCTTTAAGTAATGTCCAATCTCTTTTAATCTCTCATCAAAAACAGGCCGCATCTCAAGCACATTGCTCTCCCGTAAAAGCGCACGCTCAATCGCCTGAACTCGCTCCAACTTATCATAGCCGCTAAGATCACTTGCATCCTTGGGTACTCGATCAAAAAAAACATATTGTGCAGAACCATCAAATCTAGATTTTAGGTCATCCACTATCACTTCTGCTGGCGCAGGCGGAAGCGCAACGAAAGAATTATTTAAGGTTTGTACATACTGAACAACCTGAAACCCATAATCAGCCACTAAATAAGCCTGCTCACCTTCCTTAACAATCTCGTGTGAGGAAATAAGTTTTTCTATCTTAAAAAATCTTGAATGAAATACTGATTCGAGTTGATTGTTTTGATTAAAGTTTTTCAAAAAAAACCAATCACTGACCCCCATCACTGAAAACAAGAAAATCAAGATCACAATAAAAACTTTATTAGAATATCTCAGCTTCAAATCCATTAAACTAAATACACCCACGATAATCAAATAGGGTAATACAATGAGCATTCTACTTAAGCTTGGCCCCATAAAACCTAAGCACAACCAACAAAAAAATAAAAATCCGATACTTTTTTTAACAGGCTTCATTTTATTTTTTTTGTATCCAAATAAGATCAAACCCATTATAGGCAAAAACACATAGGTCACCGGAGGAATTCCTGCCAAAGCTTTTGATAAACCTACATGCACATAATCAGCCATAAAAAAATCTGTCGTTTGAGAGTAAGATTCAAAAATCGGAAAAAAAGGAAAAATAAGGCTAAAAAAATAATTTTTAAAAATATTTAAATTTGGATTTAAATAATTATAATTTCCACGTGTTAAAAAGTCTTTAACCTCAGATTGAGAAACTCCAACAATCATCAAAGTAAGTAAAAATGCTCCCACTAAAGAAAAAGCGGTTTTTTTATTTTTAAATTCAAAAAAGATCGTTTTTAAAAAAAACAATCTAAACGTTGCGTAATACAAAAGGCCCAAACTCAATGGCAATGAAATAAGTTTTAAAGTCCAACCTCGTACCATCAATAAAATCTCGCAAAATAAAACAACACCAATCACGCCTGTACAAGTTCCTACAATGCCCGAATAGTAAATATGCCAAGGCGTGAGCATTAAAAATGTTGCGGCTATCCAACCCGCTTCTTTACTGATCAACTTCCTACAAAACATGCCTAACAACACCACTTCGCTTAATCCAAAAAAAATTGCTAAATATCGCGGTGAAGTTTTAAAAATAGAGAGAAAAAAATAGTAAATATAACCAGGAATCATTTCCCAACCCGTTCCCTCTGTCGCAGGAGAATAGGCATAAAACTGCCCTTCTAAAAAAGTTTTTTTTGCCCAATACAAAATAAGAGATTCATCAATGTCAAAGCCTTGTGGAAATAATTGAATAAGATAAATACGAAAAACTAATCCTAAAAGCAAAAATGGAATTGCGGTTTTCCAAACCATATTTTTAGTAATACATGACGTTAGTTACAAGTCTACTCAAATATAATGTACGCTCTTGGCTCCCCATCTTGTACTGAACCTTAAACCAAAAGCGATCCAAAGGAATACGCTCTAAATCAGGATGACTTCCCATACTGCGATCGGGTTCATTGATCTTTACAAAAGTTACTAAAAATCCACACTGAGTTGTATCTGGGGCGGCTGGCAAACTTAAAACAACTCCCGAACGATCAAAACACTTTAAATAATGCGGAACAACTGCGCCTGTAAATAAAAGATTAGCATCTGTCGAAGTCACTGATTCCGAAAATGCTCGATCCACTTTAAACGCAGGAATAAATCGAGATTCTTGTATTAAACTTTGTTGAATAGCAGAAATCGCTCGCACAACAGCAGGATACTCTTTAGTCTCTTTCACTGTCTTAAAAAGCATTCCTTGATATTGCAAAAACAATAAAACACCTATCATGATAAGTGCACTAGCAATTAAAACTTCAACAAGAGAGTACCCCCAATTAGAATTCATTTTTTTAATCATCATCTTCCACTCTCCTTTGCAGAGTAGACAACTGGCATATTTATTAAAGGAACACTCACTCCCTCATACGCTGCAGAAAAATTGAGATTTACAGATTCTAATTGAGGCTTTGTTGCAATTCCAATTAATCCTTCTTTTAAGTTCGGAAGAGAATAAAAATCAATCGCTTTTACCGCATTTCCAACTGCTTTTAAATTTCCGGTAAAAAGTAACCCATAAACATTCACATGACTTAAAGTGCTACTCACCGTAAATATTTTTGTAGGCGAGGCGGTAAAAACATAACCTGATTTTACATCAATTCCTGTATACCCTCCTGTGATAATCGCAAATGGGTTTGCAGCACTTCCACTGTAAAGAGTATATCCTTCTTCACAAGTGTATGAATCAATTGGTAGACCTGTTGGATTAGGGTTAACTTTGATTTGAGAAATAACAGGGCTTCCAGATATTGTGACCTGACTGTTGAAACAGGGATTATTTAAATTAACAATATATCTACAAATATAGCTTGAAGCAGATGACAACGCAGAACCATCTGGATTTTTACAGTTCATAGATCGATCGCCAACTGTGACATCATCTAAGAATTGTGAACCATTAATCACAGCAACAGTGTCTCCTCCAGCAGTGATTGAAGGAGAGCGATGATCTAACACAAATCTTTCTGCGTTAAAATGCGTTACAATACCTTTTTTAAATTTATCTCTTACTTTTAAAAAATCTACCCCAAAGTCTCCAGACGGAGGCACAAGGTCTCCTGAAATAATGACTAGATCATGAAACGTAGGAAGATCATCGATTTCTACATCAATATCACCATTAAAAAAGACCCGACCAAAAACATTGATCTCTGGCTTACTGCTTAATGCGCTTAAATCCAACGATTCTGAATAGAGCCTAGTTGCTTCTCCATTTGCTTTAGAAGGATATGGAATAAACCATGCAAAATCCTTAGGTGTAGAGAGCACCATCATGATCGTTTCACTTGCTTGTGTACTAGATGATCTAGACTGCCCAGAGACGCGAACTGACCCTGTAATTTGCATATATCTTTCAGAGAGCATTTGTGTAAATCCAGAGGAGTCTGTAAAAAATTTAAATTTTAACTTAGCTTCTTCAATTAGATTTTTATCAAGAATTTTTTGTCCTAAATTCATTCTAACAAAATTTTCGTTATCTTTTTGAAAAACGTCTTTTAAATCAACTTCAAATGCAAAAACTCCAGCACTCTGTTCGGTTAAAATAACATTAGATTGAGTAAGAAGTGGAGCAACCATCTTTTCATACATATTTCCACTCAAAATATTTGAACGATAATACATCGTGCAAAAACCTTTTTGACCCGTAGAAAAAGCCATATCCCAAGATAAGATCTGAGGAGGACTACCTGGCGCAGTCACAACTCTTCCCGGAATCCCTGAGGGTCCTCCGCAAATATGATAAAAATCTTGCTCATTTCCAGTTGCGACATTACCCCAGAGTTTTTTGATTAACTCATCAGAGAATTTTAATGGATTGTCGTCTATAAAAAATCCTTTTTCATAGAACATTAAATATTTACCAATTTCTTTAATATCTTCAGCAAGCATCTGTGCTTCAATGAGATATTCATCATCGATGCTACGTTCTCTGACTTGATTGATAATATTAGGAACAAGAAAAACAGCCGTTCCAATCACTGCTAAAAAGAGTGCCGCCCAAACTAGTAATGATCCGTTTTCGTTTTTATATATTTTCATTTAATTACATTCCACTCCATTATTTAACCCAATAGGAGAGACATCACGACCACTAAACGGTGTTGGTGTATTTGGTCTAAATAAAGCATCAAAAATTAATTGTGAAAATAATGGATAAAAACTTACAAATTCAAGTTCATCTCCACTGTGTATATGCGCTCTGACTTCTGATTGCGTGCAATCTGTAATTTTTTTTGGTCCACTTGGAGGTTTCCAAACGCACTTCCCTGGATAAACCGATGGCACGGGATAGCTCCCAACGCTAGGATTTGGTATAAGCTGGCCCGTCACAATGGATCCATTTTTAAAACATTTAGGTGATGAAGCCAAAAAACTATATTTCCTAATATTAATACTTTTTGAACAAGCAACATCCACCATCGATCCAATACCGTTATCAAAGTAAGTTACATTAGCAGCAACGGCTATCTTATTAGATATTGAAGAACTAGAAGGAGGAATTTCACAAATCAAAGGAACTCCACTACCCACTTCATATCCCTGCAATGGCTTATCTTGATTTTGTTTTAAAAACCACTTTGTACAACTTGCTACACCTAAAGGACATGCGGGCTCACTCACATCGTCTGGATAACGCCAACACCTTGCTGTATAAAGTGGGAAACCATATCCAGGTCCAGAAGCTAATTTTAATTTAATTTTATGAGTGACTGCTAAATCCACGACATCAACACGCACTTTATATAAAGGATAAAATCTGTTTTCATCATCACCTTTTGCATAATAAACCTGACTCACGGGTTCCATCGCAACCTGACAAGACGGATAACGCGTTTCAGAAGTATCTGGCGTAGTCACCGCTTGATAATTTGAACTCAAACTTGCATTTAGTCGATAAGAACTAAGCGCAAGTCTTTCGGTTACAGTATTTACACTCGAACTAGATTCAACTTTAAGTAAAATTCTAAAACTCAAATCCCCAAAGCCAGAACTTAAATGCGTATCCTCTTTCCAACTTTCCCAAATCAATAATCCAGAAAACTTATCCACAATCGGCCAAAAATTGGCTCCAACCTCAGGATAAACGTAAGTTTTAAGCTTGAGTTTATCTTCTTTCGTACTATCTTCAACTTTATGAGTAACAAAACGTAATCTTTCAACTTTAAAAGTGCGTGGTTTTTGACCAAAAACAGTGTGAAGCGAATCATTAACTAAATCATTAAAAGGACGACTAAAGTTCGAGTTTCCTGTTTCAAAATTTATTTTGCAATTTTGATTTGGATAATTTGCAATTGAGGGTTGCGATAATGTAATCGTGCTATTTGAGCTTCCAGTGACTTCAAATATACCACCAAAACTCGAATCTCTAATTTGTGAAACACTCACAATACTTCCAATAGGAAATTCATTAGGTTCAGTGACAACGAGTGCATTATTTTCACGAGTCGCCGATCGAGCCGCCACACTACTATACTCACTCATGACATACGAGAGTGAATCGTCTTTATCCTTTAATTCAGAGACATTTGGAGGTGCATCATTAATCGGTTTTTTTGAGTCATCTAGTACTGTACCCACTTGAGCATAATTCATCGCGAGCGCAAACAGCTCTGAATTTTTCTTTTCACAAATGATTTTACCTGGATCAGCGTTCGTTGATTTTGAAAGTGCAGATTTTGAAAGTGCAGTAGATAATCTTTTTAAAAAAATATCAACTGCCTGCCCCCCAATAAGATCATCGCTCACGGATTCCGCCAATTGCTTTGGCTTATTAATGAGAGTGGTTACGCCGATTAATATTATCGAAGTAACCGCCGCGCCAACGATAAGCTCAACAATCGAAAAACCTTTTTGATCTAACATCTTACTCTTCTTTTTTTCCATTTGATTTATATTCATAAAAGTAATGATCGGTAATATTCATAAATCGATTCACTATTCGATTGAAATAAACGCCATTAAGCGTTTTTCCTTCAATCCCGCCTGTCCCAGCCTTATTGTAAGACAGTGAAATAGATTCAATTCCCATTGACTCAAGAGATTGAAGCTCCGCAAGCTCTGAAATACCATCACGATTTAAATCAAACCAAAGTCTCAATGAGTAGAATTTTTTGTCTTTTCTATCAACTATTCCATCTTTATTGCTGTCTAACTTACGCAAAGATTCAAACCCATTTTTTGCCTTATAATCGCCAAAGAGTTCTTTAATGGAAATGACCTCTCCTTTTTTATTTGGCATGACCAAAAAGGCAACGTCACGCGTATTGACTGGCCAGTCAATCATCGTTCGCTTTCCAATCCCTTTGATATCAAAAGCAACTGCGTCTTTAAAGTTTCTTGAAACTTCAATTCCATTGCCTAAAGTATCAATAAGCAGTGGAGACCAAGAAACAGAAACTGAATCAAATTCAAATGCGCTGCTTGGACAAACATCAATTGAAAACGCTCCTGCTACGTTTCCACTTCCTCCGCCCTGACTTGCACTACAATTTTTGTTACTAATATTTCCAGAACTACAAAAGTGTCCTGTGGGATTACTTACACCATCACACGCATTCGAACCAAAGTATCGCACTTGAAACGACGTTGTTTTTACGCACTCTGCAGGTGCTTCTGATTTTTCAAATCGATAAATCGGATACCTTGCAGAACTAGAATCTTGATCCACTGGAATTCGAGTAGTTGTTGAGTACAGATTTTTAGATGAATCACTTACATCACGTCCAAATCGACACGGTACACATCCATATCCCTTAGTTGGAAATCCGTTATAGTTGTATCCACCAGCACCAGTCAAAAGCGCATCTTTTGGGTTATCTCCACCCAATTCAACTCCACCGGCTGCCGTTGGACTATAGGGAATGATTCCTTGATTTGGCAACGTTGCAGTTACATCCACATTAGAAAGTGGAAATGTCGGTGAATCATATTTATTCACACAACCAAGTGCTGCTCCCATCATCATTTGATATCCAGAAAATCGGATAGCCAAATTACTCATACATGAACCATTCATTTCAGGAACAGTACAAGAGGCTTTATATGTATAGTATGAACCGACTGCATTTCCATATCGATCTCTAACGTACACCTTCTCTCTACACTCACTATGATCTTCAACAGTGTTAATTGAAGAAGGCATGTAACTTTTTGGAATTTTCCAGCAAGGTCTCATTGCTGTAGTATTGCTTGCACTACAAGTAGGCTTATGTTTTGCTAGCATCATGCTTGTTGGAAACTCATCTCCCGGAGAAATTGGAGCCAAACCCAGTGCTGTTAACGAAACTTGACCTTTTTTAAATTCACTAAACTTAAATGGACGAGAAATTTGACATAAATTAGCACTCGCCAAACTTGGATCTGGTGGATTAGCCCTATCATCTTCTCTAAACGGAATTGCAATTTTCATCAAAGGGATACACGAATCATTCATAAACGGTACAAGTCGATCAAATGGACGGGTCGGACTATCGACCGGCATAAAGCTTGGATTTGTAGGTGTGAAATCCCAATAAGGAATAATCTCGCT
>Ga0066639_10003752_pt1 | contig 13094 bp, 13 predicted proteins | sample CryGeyCG2114_010_2_FD_59504 | JGI IMG/M metagenome (GOLD analysis project Ga0066639, IMG submission 59504) | Groundwater microbial communities from aquifer - Crystal Geyser CG10_big_fil_rev_8/21/14_0.10 | ecosystem: Environmental > Aquatic > Deep subsurface > Groundwater | place: USA: Utah...
TTTTACAAGTCTACTTGTGGCAGGTCGAATCGGTTCAGGAATAGCAGCCGAAGTGGCCTCAATGAAAATCACACAGCAAATTGATGCGATAAGGGCTTTAGGAACAAGCCCCATTAAAAAAATTGTTATTCCAAGAGTTGTTGCCTCATTAATTGCGCTTCCTTTGTTAACTTTATTTGCAGATTTTATTGGTGTCTTCGGAGCAATGATGGTTTCGTTTCATGAATTAAAAATAAATTCAGAATTTTTTCTAGTAAAAGTGGTCGACACATTAATCATCGAAGATCTCTTAACGGGACTTGCTAAGACTTTTGTTTTTGCACTGTTTATTTCTGTAACAGCATGCTGGAAAGGTTTGCAAACAGATGGCGGAACCCAAGGCGTAGGCAACGCAACCACTTGGGTTGTTGTAACCTCGAGTATTTTTATTATGATTAGTGATTTCTTTTTAACTAAATTTTTTATCATTACAGTCTTTAGACACGGATAAGGAAGAAACGTGAACAACAATGATTCAAATGCCTTATTAAGACTTGTTGAACTTCAAAAAAGTTTTGGTGAAAAGCATGTCCATAGAGGTATCAATCTTACACTTTATAAAAACCAAATTATTGGTCTATTTGGTGGTTCAGGAAGTGGAAAAAGCGTTATCTTAAGATCCATTATTGGACTTGAACGGCCCGATTCAGGGAAAATAATTTTCGAAGGCCAAGACTTAATGTCATTAACAGAAAGACAGCTTCAACCGATTCGCACAAAAATTGGTTTTGTTTTTCAAAATGGTGCGCTCTTTGATTCACTCAATGTAGAAGAAAATTTAGCTTATCCTCTCAAAGAACATACCGATTTATCGGATGCAGAAATTTTGCTTCGCGTAAACGAAATGTTAGAGCTCATTGACATGAAAGGCGCCAACAAACTACTCCCCGCAGAACTCTCTGGAGGGATGCAAAAGCGTGCGGGTCTTGCACGTGCAATCATCCTCAAACCTCAAATTATTCTATTTGACGAGCCTACTGCAGGCCTTGACCCTCAAAATACAAAACGCTTACTTGCAAACATCAATCGATTTAAAGCTCAAGGAATGACTGGCATTTTTGTGACACACGATATTCCTGCTGCATTTGAAATTGCTGATCAAATTGCAATTCTTTACAATGGTAAAATACATGTAGTGGACACTGTAGAAAATATTAGAAAAACAAAAGACCCTCTTGTGCAATCATTTATCGGAGAAATGATTCTACAAGAGAAAAAGGAGTAGTGGGCACTGTGCATAAGCAAATTGAAATTAATTTTAAAGTAGGGCTCTTTGTAACCATTGGAGCTTTTTTAATCATGCTTGCAATTATACTACTAGGAGGCACAAACAATATCTTTTCGAGAAAAGTGCATTATTATTCGTTATTCAACTCGGTTGATGGTCTAGTGACTGGATCAAAGGTTGTATTAAATGGGATTCAAATTGGAATTATTGATAAAATTGATTTTGACTCTCAAGAAGAAAAAATTAAAGTAGGACTATCTATTAATCAAAAATACAGACAAATGATGCGCGAAGGGATTAAAGCTGAAATTGCTACCCAAGGTGTACTTGGTGATCGCTATATTTCTCTGCGTGGGGGGGAAAAAGAGCTCTTGAAACCTGAATCTATTATCGAAGCAGAACAATCCAAATCTATAAGTCAAATGCTCTCCGGCACAGAAAGCCTTGTTGCAAACCTCAATCAAGTCGTCATCAAGCTCGATAATTTATTAAAAACATTTGAATCTGAAAAAAAGTCAGACACTTTATTTAAGGGAATGTCTCAAACAGCTAAAAATCTAGCCTCTATCACTGAAAAGTTTGATAAAGAATTTGATAAGCTAAAACTCGGTGCTACCCTCAATGAACTGCACTCTATCTTAAGAAAAATCAATCAAGGAAATGGCACTGTCGGTGCACTCATTAATGACCCTGCTCTTTACGATGATGTCAAAAGCCTAGTTGGTGGCGCAAATCGTAACCGAGTCATTAGAAATCTTATTAGACAATCCATTAAGAGCTCTGAAGAAAATCTCTTAAAAGAAGCAAGGCCTTAAATGAAATAAAAAAAGGCCCCAGTTAAGTCATCTCAACTGGGACCTTTAATCTTTTTAAAACTTACAATTAATTTGAAATAATTTCGTCGTCAGACTTAGTCGTCTTCGCTGGAATAATCATCCCGCGTTTTCTAAGCTTTTCAACAAGAGTGGTTCGGTTCATTTTTAGCAATTCACTTGCACGATTTTTATTATTATTTGTGCGTGCTAATGCCTGATCCACTAGATGATTTTCAAAAGCTGCAACAATAGACTTCAAATCTAAACCTGTATTAGGCAATACCATTCGTGGAAACTCCCACTCAGATAGTGCGCCAGTTCCATCGGTTCTAGCTTCTGCAAATTTTTGAAAAATTCTATGCGGAAGATCTGCCAAATCTACAGTTCCTTGGCCTTTTAGAATCACAAGTCTTTCCATTAAGTTTTCTAACTCTCTTACATTACCTGGCCAATCGTAAGCCATAAGAGCTTCAATGATCTCATGAGAGAGCATTTCAACCGAATGACCTGTCATTTGATTAAACTGTTCAATAAAGTGATTCACTAAAATTGGAATATCCGATTTACGATCCCGCAAAGATGGAACCTTAAGTGGAATAACATTTAAACGATAATAAAGGTCTTCTCTAAATTCACGCTTAGCAACAGCTTCTTCTAAGTTTACATGTGTTGCAACGACAATGCGTGCATCAGCAGTAAGCGTCTGAGAGGACCCCACCATTTCAAATTGGCGAGTTTGCAATACTCTCAAAAGTTTAACTTGAAGATGAAGTGGAATATCCCCAATCTCGTCTAAGAATAGGGTTCCTCCATTTGCCATTTGAAACCGTCCTTCACGGTTTTGCGTTGCTCCTGTGAATGCACCTTTAGTGTGCCCAAAGAGTTCTGCTTCTAAGAGCTCTCCTGGGATTGCACCACAGTTTACAATAATAAATGGACCATTAGCTCTTGCAGAGTTGTCGTGAATGGCTCTGGCAATTAATTCTTTGCCAGTTCCACTTTCACCTGTAATGAGTACAGTACTATCTGTTTGGGCGACTTTTTCAATAGTTTGAAAGATTTGCTGAAAAGCAGAACTTTCACCAACCAGCGGCGATCTAAATTTGAGCATCAATGCCCTCCTAATACCCTTCCGTGAGTTAATTTGTCCGCCACACCGATTTAAGGCGGGACTTAAGTTTGGATCTGTTTTATGCACTCAATCATTGACTGCTTTTTCAGTCCCAAACAACCTACATATAAAGGCTAAGCAAAGTTTGCCTCTCTGTCAAAAAATTTTCCAAAAATTTTTAATCGTCAAAAAACACAGGGTCTAGAGGTGATGAGATTTAATGCCCCGTAATGGACTTAACCCATTGATCTGAATGCAAATCTCCCCTAAAAAAGAGCCAAAGTCCCATAGTCACTGCAAAGAACAAAAAAAAGGACATAAAGAAAATAAAAGCCGGTCTATCCTGCCTTCGCTTAAAAAATCGCCCCACTTCAAAGGAACTCAATGCTCCAATCAATGCTAAAAAAGGGTAATACCGAAGGATAAAAAATAAAATATACACTTAATTCAAAGTGTAAAAGAGAGACTAAGGAATTACAAACGCTTTAAAGCATCTGCTTTGTCTGTTTTCTCCCAAGTAAAATCAGAGTCTTCTCGACCAAAATGCCCGTAAGCAGCCGTGTTCAAATAGATCGGTCTGAGTAAGTTTAAGGATTCAATGATTCCTGTTGGAGTAAGCTTAAAGTGCTCTCTTACGGCCATGTTAATTTTTGAAGGATCCACTTTTTCTGTTCCAAAAGTTTGGACAAAAACACTCACAGGCTCACTAACACCAATAGCATATGCGAGCTGAACTAAACACCTTTCAGCCAACTGCGCTTTAACAATGTTTTTTGCAACATACCGAGCCATGTAAGACGCTGAACGATCTACTTTTGATGGATCCTTACCCGAAAAAGCGCCACCACCATGCGACCCATGGCCGCCGTAAGTGTCGACAATAATTTTTCTACCTGTTAAGCCACAATCTCCAACCGGGCCTCCAATAACAAATCGTCCAGTTGGATTAACAAAATACTTTGTTTTCGAATCTAAGTACTCCGAGGGAACTGTTTTTTTAATCACTTCCTCAATAATGGCTTCTTTGATTTGGTTTTGAGTAACAGACTCATCGTGCTGAGTACTAACAACAACAGTATCGATCCGTTTTGGCTTTCCATTTAGATATTCTACTGTGACTTGTGTCTTACCATCAGGTCTTAAACCTTTAAAAATATTTTCTTTTCTAACGACTGAAAGGCGTTTTGCGAGTTGATGAGATAACAAAATACTTAAAGGCATGCATTGTTCGGTCTCATTAACAGCATAACCAAACATCAAGCCTTGGTCGCCCGCTCCTTGTTCTTTTTGATTGTGAGCACCGTGTCCAACAGTCACTCCTTGAGCAATATCTGGAGATTGACGATCAAGCGCTGTTAAAACTGAACAGCTTTTGTAATCAAATCCCATTTCAGATGAGTTATAACCAATTTTTTTAATCGCCTCTCTTGCAACATCAATGTAATCAATCTTAGATTGAGTCGTAATTTCACCGGCGACAAGAACAAGCCCAGTGGTCACAAGTGTTTCACAAGCTACTCTAGATTTTGGATCCTGCTTTAATAGCGCATCTAAAATTGCATCTGAAACTTGGTCAGCAACCTTATCAGGATGCCCTTCCGTGACTGATTCAGATGTAAACAAATAATCTTGTGAAATTGAACTCATTAACTACTCCTTAAAATTAATAAATGATTCAGTTATGCAAACTAATAAATTTTTTAAAAAAGACTAAGTATGAATAGGAAACTTAGGAGTCGTTCCTTTGTTTTGCTCTTTACGTTTGCGCGCTTTACCTTTTCGCGCTTTGCGTACTTTTCTTGCCATACGTGTTTTTCCAGTACGAGACGCCATAAAACCTCCAAAATATTTAACTTTATCGGATAGGGATAGCTCTTTTCCGTCAAGTTTGTCAACCTTTTGCAGGCTCCCAAGAGAGGCTTTTTGGACTCGATATTGCTTAATCATATGACTAAGCCCCACTCTACCAAAAGGAGCCTCAAGTAATGACTTTTATGACTCTTTTGTTCTTTTTCATGTTGAAATCTATTAGTTTTGATCTTTTTGCTCTGGAGACGCAAGAGGTTGAAAAAGCCCCTCTTTACTTAAGCGTTGGAGAGCAAAAGCTCCTTAGCTTTCCCATTAATATTATTCAGTTTTCTTTAGGAAACAGAAAACTCATCCATTCGATTCGCCCTCTAAATAAACAGTCTAAAAAGCAATTGCTCCTCAAGGCTGTCCAAGTCGGGTGTACTGATCTTTGGGTCAAGAAAGAGGATCTTGAGTCTGAACATCGACAAATCTGCGTTGAAAAAGCTAATCCAAGAATTTTGCCTAAAAACACTAAAAATCTTGTTAGCTCCTTAATGGAAGTTGAAGTCATTAGCCTAAACGATAAAGTCCTTTTAAGGGGAATAATCACCTCCCTAAATGAAGCTAGAAAAATACAAGCTTTATTGGATTATGATCCAAAAACAGTCCTCAACCAATCCCAGCTCAGTGAAGAACTTCTATTAGAGTTAAAGTCCAAATTAGAAACTTTTATAAAGCACACCCAATTAAGCGAATCTTTTAGTGTGATTGAAAAAAACGGCTCTCTTTGGCTAACAGGCTCTGTTGATAACGAAAAAGAAAAACAAAAATTAGAAATGCAAATCCACTTAGAGTTTCCGTTAATAGAAACAAAAATTGATACCTATGCCGAAAGCTTAAAAACAGTTTATTTTAGAATTTTTTTACTCGAACTCAGAAAGGACTCTTTTGAGGCCTTTGGTTTAAGATGGCCAGAAGTCTTTGAGCATGCATTAAATATTAGTACGCATCACCTTAATGAATCGATCAACTTCGAGTTAAACATTCACGCTCTAGCAAAAAATGGAATGGCTAAAATTTTATCTCAACCTGAAATTGCAGTTCAATCCCCTGGACAAGCAGAACTTTTTGCTGGAGGGGAAATTCCAATCAAAAGCCAAGGAAAGTTTTTTTCTAACACGCTTTGGAAGCCTTTTGGCTTAACCCTAAAACTCAATGTGCAAAAAACAATTGGTAAAAAAATTAGACTCGAAATTCTTACCGAAGTAAGTCAACTCGACTCAAACATATCTTTGGATGAAACTCCTGGCATTAGATCTAACCGAATGAAAACACAAGTTGAAGCTGAATTAGGAAAACCTCTTTTACTCTCTGGCTTACTCCAAGACAATCTCCGAACCCAAGTTAAAGGACTCCCAGGACTAAGCTCAATACCTGTTCTTGGTGCCCTTTTTAGCTCAAAAGAATACTTATCAGAGCAATCAGAACTCGTAGCCGTTTTATTGCCTCATGAGGCGCTTCCCATGGCAAAATGGAGCAAAGAATTTCCTGATGGCTTTATCAAAGGGACGCGACCTCCTCGCCGCAATTGGCTTTCACAATCAGAAATAAAAGCTCTAGAGTCTCATCCTCTTTTTCCTTGGAATGTTTTTGAATGATCCCCACTCAATATCTTCCCCCTGCTCTCATTCCATTTTTTAAAGAGTCAAATTGGACTGATTTTCTGATCAACTCTACGGATGAGTTTTTTATTGATGACGGATCTGGATTAAAAAAACTCTCTTTTGATCATTTTCACTGGAGCGAGTCTGATCTTAGGCAATGGGCAATGTGTTTAATTCACGAAAGTGGAAAAAATTTTGATGCGAAACGGCCCTTTGTTGATGGAACACTTGGAAGCACTTATCGCTTTCACATTCTTTTTCCTCCCATTCACAGCAAAAGTGTTATTATTTCACTTCGAAAAATTTCTCAAAAATCTTCAAAACTCTGGGAAAAAGATCCTCTTTTTCATCAGGCTATCTCAAGAGTCAAAAACAAGAAATCTGTTTTAATCGCTGGCTCAACAAGTAGCGGAAAAACAACACTTCTCAGTGAATTATTAAATCAAATGGACCCATCAGAGCGGATCATCTCACTGGAAGACACTCCCGAAATCAACTCCCATCACCCTCATCATATTAGCCTCGTTTCGAGACAAAAAAGTGCAGACGGCATTGGTGAAGTTCAGTTGAGAGATCTTCTCAAAGAATGTCTCAGAATGCGTCCGAACAGAATCATCATGGGTGAATGTCGTGGGAGTGAAATTCTTGATTTTCTAATTACACTCAATACAGGGCACCAAGGGGCGCTTGCAACCATACATGCAAACTCAGCAAGAGAAGCTCTAAAACGAGTGGAACTGCTTGCCCTTTTGAGTCAAAGTCATTTAAATAGCAGTTTCATAAAAGATTTAATTGCTTTAGGATTACAGAGCGTTATCTATCTAGAATCTGATCATTCAACTCGAAAAATTAAAGAAATTTATGACGTTTTAGGCAGAGAGGGAGATACCCTTCTTTTAAGACCTGTGCTAAATACTCAATAGTAATGACTCAATCTAATCAAGCTACACCAGAAAACTTCTATCCCCATTCGGAGCAAAATATTCCGAAGGCAAAAAAGCCACGTTCGTTTTCGGCTCTTTGGATTGTGATCGGCATTTTTCACTTGTTAGTTGGAGTTTTGTTTTTATTACAACCCAATGCGATTTATCATTTTCTAAATTTTTTTCCTCATGTTTTTAATTTATACGAGTCTATCGAGATCACTCAAATTGACTGGATCAGCCTTGGATTTACTTGTGCGTTTTTCAGTTACACTTCATTTCTCTGTTTTTTTGTCGCGTTTAAAAGAAAAAATTCACACTACTCGTTATTGCTTTCACTCAGTAAACTCACCACTGCTCTTTTGTTTTTTTATCTCTTCTTTAAAGTAAAACCTCTTTTTGGATTATTATTGTTTGCTGTGATTGATTCACTATTATTTTTAATATTGATCACACGCATGATTAGTCAACAAATTAAAAAAAAGATGAGTAAAGCCTAAATGATTAGTAAAACAACTAAACCCTCACCTTATCAGTGTCTTGAATTGAGATGGAATCATCCAAATCAAAAATTGGCATTTATGATGAAGTGGACAAAACTTATTAACGAACAACACCAACAACAAAAAGAAGATTTTGGTATTACTGTCTATACAAAAGATTCATCAGACACTGCTCAATGGGTTGAATTTGAAAAAATATATCCTTCACGACAAATTTTATCTTTTCAACAAGCCGAAGTAGCACCTCTTGCTTTTAAATCTCTTAACCCTCTGATTTATTTTAACCACGAAGAAACAAGAGGCTCCTTAACTCAAAAAAATAAAAAAATTGAATGGGACTTAAAAATCACTGTAAGTAAGCGCTCACGACTGAGTTTGATTCACAAATTTATGCAGCGGTTGCTCTTTTGGAAATCGCCAATCGAAATCACTCAATACGCTGTATTTTTAAACGGTACCGTATACGTAAACGACGAACCTTTCCCATTAATTAAGCAAAAAGCAAATTTAGTCGAAACCACCGGGCAAGAGCGTTCAACAGAAAGCCTATACCTAAACTGTGACGAATTTTATCGACCCGATGGGTCTCAAGCTCAGTTTGGAATCACCTCTTATGTCGTCGAAGATCGTTTGGCAGGGATATTAAAAAATACAAAATACAGAGCATTTATAATCGATTACGACAATCAAAGATTTACTTTAAATAATATTCAAGACCTCTTAAACGTTAAAACAACTTCTACTCGAACGAGTTTTGAGTTTTCGGCACATTCGGGTCACTATGAATTTAAAGGAAAAGCCTCTTCCTCTATTAAAAACTTCAAACAACAAGTTCAAGAGAACACAAATGGACAATACTACCATTTATGGAAAACACCCTTTTGTGATCTAACAATTCAGGCTTATTACAAAGGGCAACTCAAAGAGACTTTTTTTAGTCCTGGTTTAGCAGAGTTAGAGTTTACCTCAGAAAAAGAAAACCCTATTTTAAAAGATCTGACTCAATAATCTTTAAAAAATCATTTGGTAAGGTTTTTGCTTTAGATCAAATGATGGCTGTTTTCTTCTGGTTCATTGGATTTTATTTCATTTTAAATGCTACGGCTCTAATTTTTAAATCAATAAATTTTGATTCAAAAAGATTCACGCAGCCTTATAAAAAAATGTTATCCGAAATAGAGGACCTAAGAGAGCTTATTCAGAGTGGGCTTTTTCCTCAGCCTAAAGTCTGGGACACATTTAATCAGTATGCTTATCCTTGGAATTTACTGATTGGCGAAAATTTTATTCAAATTAGAAACCTAGGGATTGAAATCCTTCCCACAATTGAAAGATTAAAAAATCTACTTATCTTTTTAATAGACATACAGTCCGAGGCTAAGACTCAAAGCGCACAAGCATGGACACAAGCACTGTTTTGCTTTTTGATCGCCCCATTGTTTTCAATGACCCTTTATCATCTGATTGACGAACTCAGTTTGCATATTTGGACATGGGTTTTGATAAGCTTAATCAGTACGCTTTTTACAGCGTTGGGCGCTTTTTGGATTTATCAAATTTCAATACAAGCGCAATGGGGGCGTCTCCCAAAAGAGAAAAGAAGCTGGATCCTGTCTTCTAGTTGCGCGATTGAACGCCTATTGAGTCAAATCTCAAGTGGCGCTACTCCCGATATTGCGTGGGAGTACATGATCCGATTTTTAGAAAAAATCGATCCTCCACTTGCTCAGTCTTGGGGCGAATCGATTTGGGCTGACACGCCCTCCACCTATGCAACAGATACTCTTCAATTTGACATTCAACTTGCAGGCCAGAACTTTAAAAAAAGCCTTCAGATTTGTTTACTCGAAGGGAGACCCTGTATGGAAAGCTTAAAAACACAAAATGAGAGATTACAAAAATCAATACAAAATAAAATTCGAGCTTCCATAAAAGTTTTAGGACTTAAAACGCTAAAACCTCTATTTTTACTAGCCGCCCCTGGCATATTTATTTTAATTGGGAGTGCCTTTTGGATTTTGATTCGAGAAAACACATTTTGATTACAAGAAAAAAATTATTTACTTTAATGGCATGGACCCTGGTCTATGCATTCATCATCGGAGGAAAGCCTCATTTTTTTCCAAAAAAAGTGATCGACTTGATGGATCCACAGTTTTTAAAAACTATTTACTCGAAACATTATTCCAATAATTAGTCGATGGAACCTCTCCACCCACGGTTAGCTCAGGGATTCGAATAGTGGGCTGCGCATCTGTGACGGGTGCTCGCTGAGAATCTTTACCACAGGTCCCTGTTGCAAAACCCAAGTCTGTTCCAACTCGATCTACAATAGATATCACCTTTGGGCCGTTTCCAACTAGAGTTGCGCCTCGAATGGGTTTAGTGATTTTTCCATTTTCAATGATATAACCCTCAGTCACTGCAAAAACAAAATCACCTGTGACAGTGTTCACTTGGCCTCCACCCATTGCTTTTACAAAAATACCCCACTTCGTATCTTCCAAGATTTTTTTAGGTTCATCTTTTCCTGGAGCAATGTAGGTGTTTGTCATCCGTACGATTGGAGCGTGTCTAAATGATTCTCTTCGTCCATTACCCGTTGCAACCAAATCAAACTTCATTGCAGAAAGGCGATCCACCAAATAACCTTTTAAAATTCCGTTTTCAATTAAAACCGTTTGCTTAGAAGGTGTGCCTTCATCATCAAAGGCATAGCTGCCACGCCTTTTTGGCATAGTGCCATCATCAACAACAGTGATCAGTTCTGATGCCACTTTTTTTCCAATCTGATTTTGATAAACAGATAATCCATTACAAGCAAGATCTGCCTCTAAACCATGTCCAACTGCTTCGTGAATCATAGTTCCCCCAGCTTCAGAAGAAAGAACAACAGGCATTGTTCCCGCTGGAGCAGGTTGTGCACTTAATAATATTTTTACTCTCTGAGCTGCGATTTGACCAATTTCACTAGGTTTACATTCTTTTAAAAACTCAAGCCCCACATAGCCACCGTCGGACTCGTACGCTGTTTCAACACGGCCATTTTTTTCTCCAACAACTTCTGTCACGAGTTGAAAATAAGTTTTCTCATCTCGAGAAACTAATCCATCACTGTTGATAATTAAAAGTTCACGTTTTGAATCCAAAACGACTGCAGCAACTTGTCGTGCCTCGGGTAATTCTTTTTTTGCTGCTTCTTCCATTTCCTTTGCGATGTCGATTTTTTTAGCCATAGATAATGCTCTTGGCGATTCTTTGATTTGATAACTTTTAATTTCTTTATTATTTTGAATCGCGCTCATCCATTCTACTTGATCGACATTGATTTTTTCTTTCGTGAGCACAGCACCTGAGAGTGTTAATGCAAGATTTTTAATAGACGAATAAGACAGGTCTGTTGTGTATCCGTAAACAAATCGCTGATCAAAAACCACTCGAAGCCCTACTCCTTGGTCAATCCCATCAACCACTTGATCGACCTTTCCCCCTTCATACAAAACGCGAGTTGAGCTGGTCTTCTCAAAAAAAAGCTCCGAAAGCGCCCCCCCATTTCTTAATGCATCTTTTAAAATCGAAATCACTTCATCTGGATTAAGCTGGGTGAGTCCACTTTTTTCTAATTCAGATTTTAAATCAAACTTCATGGATGCGATCTCCTAATTCTATTTTGAGTTGCCTTAACAAGTCCTCTACGGCCTGACAAAATTTTGGCGGTATAAATAGCTCTATCATCCTTTCGGTATCCCCTGGCTTATACTCGATGGTTGAATAAGCTGTTATCCCTTCTTGTGATTCTAATATGAAGTACACATATGCTGAATCTTGTTTTTTAACTCTTATGCGTCGACGAACTGCATGCACGTTTGGGCGGGACATCATTTCATTTATATCGCTTTCATTTGAACGGATTGCTTGCTCAAAACTCATTATATGCTTTATCCTCAATTTATGGGCTTTAGGGGAAACTTTGGTACAAATCTAATATTTATAATCAAATGCGTCAATTCCATAACTTGGATCGCTCTTTTTAGTCTATCACTCTCAGCATGTGGTAGCTTGTTTAAACGCAGTGATACTGTAGAAGCACCCGTCGACACAGCTTCAACAACAGTGGAAGTCGATCAAAACTTGGATCCAAACACTTCTGAAGTTCATCATAGAAATCCTCAGCCTATCGAAGTGGGATCAGACGCTCTCATTAAAACACTCTCTCAAAAAGTAGACTTACTTGAAGAGAGGCTTTCAATGGTAAACGAAAAAGTAAATACAATCGAAATTACAAAAAATGAATTTTCAAAATCAAATTCTAAAAATAAAAAAAATGAGCGTGCCGTTATTGCTCATCCTGCGGATACAGCTGTCGATTTAGGAGCTGAAAACTCCAATGAAGAATTTATCGACAATGCAAGCCTAGAGAAATTTAAAACTGCACTTTTGTTAATGCATTCTGAAAAATACCCAGAAGCGATTTTAGCTTTTAACACTTTTATTCAAAACTACTCCAATCATGTTCTAGCGGGTTCAGCTCAGTATTACATTGGGGAGTGCTACTTTTTATTAAAAGAATATAAACTTGCAACGGACGAGTTTAAGAGAATGCTCATCGCCTTTGAGGACAACAGTCATATTCCGGATGCATTAAAGCGTTTAGTTGAAACCTCAAAAGAAAACCCAAGTGCAGAAGAAAAATATAAACAAGAACTCTTTTCATTTTATGCGCAATCTCCTGCAGCAAAAGAACTGCTCGAACAAGGAAATAATAATACCGAATGAAATCTCGTCTAACTCTTCTAGCACCTCTTTTCATTCTTGCACTGCCTTTCTCAAGTTTTGCTATACGTGCACCAGAGGCCGAAACGCTTCGCCTTTCAAAAATATTAAAGCCAATTTCAGATGACCTATGGAAACAAATTGCAGGATCTCAAATTTCACAAGAATACGAAGTAACCTCAGGCGACACGCTTTATGATATTTCTGGACGCCTTTTTGGAGACTCTAAATATTGGCCAAAAATTTG
>Ga0066639_10003757_pt1 | contig 13088 bp, 12 predicted proteins | sample CryGeyCG2114_010_2_FD_59504 | JGI IMG/M metagenome (GOLD analysis project Ga0066639, IMG submission 59504) | Groundwater microbial communities from aquifer - Crystal Geyser CG10_big_fil_rev_8/21/14_0.10 | ecosystem: Environmental > Aquatic > Deep subsurface > Groundwater | place: USA: Utah...
TTTGTTACGCTTGTCCGCCCACTAGGACTCGAACCTAGGACCCACCGCTTAAGAGGCGGTTGCTCTACCAACTGAGCTATAGGCGGATTTGGTTATACTACTGTATTTAAGCAAGTTTTCAATGTGCATCATCGACAATATAATATTTAGGCTTGGGAATATAAGATAACGAAAGATTCGAGTCATAACATACGGAACAGATTATCTAGTTAATAAAATTAGAAGCCTCCCCGTCTATCGCAACAATAGACGGGGAGGCCACATCGCTCACGCGCTGCGGCCTCCCCTTATTGAAACTGAATGTATTCTACCGACACACCAGTCTCTTGTAGAGTTGTACTCATACAATTCTTGTGTTTAAAACTTATAGAGTCATACCTGTTATATTATTTTACTTGTGCCACTAGAGATTTGTTTGTGAACAACAGATCTTAAATGCCACATACATAACCAAAGAACAAAAAAGAACAAATGTAACACCAACTGTCCGCTAACCGCGTTGGAGTCAATAAATACTATCGTTAGTATATGAAGGTCCAATGAACGGTGCATTTACGTGACTAAGGTAAATTTCTATGCGAAAAATCCATAACTACTTCGCCTGGCAAGTTCTCTTGAGTCGGCATTTCTTGCCCCTCTTCTTGCTTGATACTTCGTTGAATCGAGATAGTTACCGTTGTACCGCGGCCAACGGCACTCTGTACGCGGATCTTGCCACGGTGCAGTTGAATTATTTCGTTAACAATTGCCAATCCGAGACCCCGGCCGCCATTTTTGGGTGATGAATGCGACCGAAAGAAGGGCTCGAAAATATGGAATAGTTCATTACGTTCGATACCACTGCCTGTGTCGGAGACTGATAAATTGACATACTGTCCGTCGCTTGCAGCTTCAATTTCCACGGTGATCACTCCATTCTTTTGTATGTGCGCAACCGCATTCTTTATCAAGTTAAACACTACTTGCTCAAGAGCGCGTGCGTTACCTATTACTTGGTGCTTAGTGAGCACTTTCGTCGTAAGCGCAATGTCTTCGTTATTTGCGGTAATCATATCAATGGCTTGCTGCGCGATGACAGCAAGATCAACATTTTCAAACTGCACATGTTTATCTTGCATTAACTTGCTGAGAGTGAGGAGGTTGCTCATAATGTCTGAAATCCGACCAAATTCGACTAGATTTCGTTTCAACATCTCTTGCACCTTTGGTGGGAGGTTTGAGTCGAGTAGTGCCACATCAGTGTTGGTTCGCAATATTGCCAAAGGTGTTCTGAGTTCGTGTGAAATATTGCTAATAAAACGTTTTTTACGCTCCAGTGAACGTCGTGTTGGAGTTAGGGCTATGTACACCATGATAAATCCAAACGACAAAATCACAGTTATAACCATGAGCACAACAGGCCAGAATTGACCAAGCTGCACTTCTTCAAGCAGTTCGCTCATACTATTTGAGGTGACTTCTTGGCCCTGAAGCATCTGTTCAAACGTGGCCATAAGCGTTTCGCTGGTTGTCGCAACTAAGTAGTCCGTCACGAACCATAGCCCTGTCACTATGACCAGGGTGAGTACGATTTGAAGGACGATAATATGAATCGTCGTCCTAAAAAAAAGATCGGTACGATATCTATCCAACGAATTGATAACCGACTTCTCTAACTGTTCGAATAACTTCTTTGGCATCTGGGCCTAGTTTCTTACGTAGATTTTTAATATGTACGTCCACTGTATTACTTAACGAATCGAAGTCAAAGTTCCACGCATGATCGATAATATCATCGCGGTGTATGACCTCATTGGGGTGGCGCATCAAATACTCTAACAACATAAATTCTTTCAACGTAAGTGAGAGTTCGTGGCCGGATCGAAATATTTTATGAACGCTGGTGTTTAAAGTAAATTCACCGATAGTCAAAACACTGGGCGTAGTCTCGTCAGGACGACGAAGCAATGCCTGTAATCGCGCTAAAAGTTCATCGAATGCGAATGGTTTTATCATATAGTCGTCTGCCCCATCCTGTAATAGTAAAATCTTGTCTTCCAGTTCACTACAGGCTGTAAGGATGAGTATGGGCACAGTAACCCCATTTTCGCGAACATTTTTACATACCACGTGCCCATCAATATCAGGAAGCATCAAGTCAAGGATCGCTAAGTCGTATTCCTTCCGGTTGATTGAAAGACGTTTAATCGCTGGTTCTCCGAGTGTCAGATGATCTACCACGTATCCGGTTTGCGTCAATCCTTGGGTAAGACTCTCAGCAAGCTGTTGTTCATCTTCTATAAGTAATATTCTCATAAGTTCAATAGTTCAATACTCGCATACTCTCACGCAAACATGAAGAGATTATGAAGACATAAAAGAAGAGATTGCCTGAACACCAGCTTGGTACGCGCTTCACGCGTTCTTAATGACGACTTTTTAACATGAGGGGACGGTTCATACGCAGAGCGGCTGTGCGCTGGCGTTGCAGACCGGATTATTAGAAACTTATTAGAACATAAATACAAACTGTATGAAATTAACAACAATTAAAACTCAAATGTTTGGGCTAGGCAGCACAGTGCTTGTTTTAGGCCTGATTGCTTCAGGTCTTGCGTTGGCCCCAAATAATGCTAGTGCATTCTGGCCATGGGGCAATTTCCACTCCTTGGCTCAGGCGTACCACAACAATGACGATTCAGTCGTTACCGTCACCATTCAGGAGTACATTGATGGCGAATTAGCAACCGGCGAAACCGCAAACAATACGAGCTTTCCAATGACTGCGTCATGGGATGACTCTGGTGGGATTGGATCAGGAAGCGGGTCGTATGACTTGTCTATAGATAACTCCTATACAGCCGAAACTGCACAGATGCAGGTAGGTGCCGACTATAGTACCAGTCAGTTGCTTGACGGCGATGTTGTAAGTATGAGTTGTGATGAAGGACATCCGTATAAATTCATCGGATATTCCACCGGCTCAAGCGTCGCAGCAGCAGCCTCGGCTGACATAATGAGTACGGCTCCGGCATTCGTTAATCTCGAAGGAGATCATTACGTGATTGTTTGGAGCGAATCGTGCGATGACGATATACCTCAAGCAGGAGATATTAGTGGTGAGGTGACTGGAGGCCAGTCAAACGAAAACCCTGGTGTTTTGGAAGTAACTTCTGTAGATGCTCAGAAAACAACGGCAACAGCAAACGGAGAATTCGCTGACGGGTGGCAGTACGTGTTCGACATCACGGTGCCAACAGACGAACCGAACCTCGCTATGAAGTTCGAAGATTGGGCTCAAACAGACGGTGCGAACACTATACCGGTTGCAGACAATATCCGCATTTCCTCTGAACAAGCAAGTGCCACTTCGACGGTAGTACTTACGGCAGACGGAGTGTACTCGTCCCCTGATTTGCACGTGGTCAATGATCTTGATGCAAACGAAGACGGTTTGCAAGTGCAGGTATTGGTAGAGGTTGCGATTCCTGCCGACACGTATAACGGCACGTATAGTACCTCTTACGGCGTACGTACCTTACCTTAGAAACTCATCCTTAACTAATAATTGCTATGACTGCCATTCGCATCAACCTGATCATGTACCTTCTATGTGTGCTAGCGCTGTGTACAGTTACTCAGACCGCAGTTGCCTCGGAAGTCTCTGGAGTCCTTTCATCTGATGGAGCTACTGAAGAAGTCCGAAAAGAAACCGTCGTACGTACACAGGACAAAGGAGTATCTGGTCAGCCGGTAACAGCAGAACCAAGTAGTGGCCAATTGCAAGGCTCTGTTATAGGAGGCAGGGAAGGAGGCGCGGCAGTATCATTTGCTAACCTCTCTTCACGCAGTGTAGTAACTTGGACTGTTTCGCTTGCAGTTACCATTCTCGCAGCACTTGCATACCTCTTCTGGCGTAGAACAACGGTTTAGAAAAAATAAGCTAGCCGAAGACAAACAAAAACGCTCCATGGAGCGTTTTTGTTTTAGTGCGAGGAAATCGTACTGACATCGATGCCTTCATCGTGGTGCCGAGGGCGGGGGATTCGACCACCAGTCACTAAGTATAATTTTTTCACTACGTTCAAATTCTACTAAGTGCTTTTGGTCTGGACTCAACCCTTCCTCGTGCCCCGCACGCGGGTTTCCGCCTTTCGAATCTTCTCCAAACGGAAAGACAATAGCCCGACAACACTATCGTGTCGCCAGACTTTGTCTTTGGTGCCGAGGGCGGGATTCGAACCCGCGCGACCTTGCGGTCAAGGGATTTTAAGTCCCTCGTGTCTACCAACTCCACCACCTCGGCATTAATACATTATGCAAGAGACATCTATCGGCACAAGAGAACTCTTTCGTGAGGCTCGGGGGGGAATTGAACCCCCGCATGGCGGTTTTGCAAACCGCAGCGTTACCACTTCGCCACCGAGCCGATAGGGACCATACTAGCACGGGCTCCTAGTGCGAAAAAGGCTTATTACGGTGTTAGTGTATCAAGATGCTGCCGATACTTTTCACCATGATCAATTTCAAAATTGATAAAGGGAAGTCTGCGAAGTTGTGTATGCTTCTTTACAAATGTGCGGAATTCAGCCCGCTTACGCTTGGTAAAATCAAGAACAGTTTTCTCGTAGTCGTCTGGAAGCACCGTGAAATAGATAGTTGCCTTTGAAAGGTCTGGGGAGATGTCGGCACGGGTAACGGTGATTAGAGATTGTCGGTTAGACTCTCTTCCGAGAAAGTCGGCCGCGAGGTGTGAGAGTTGTTCAGAGATTTTCTGTTGTCGTTGCGATTCCATATTACTTCACTATCATTTCATAACACTCAAGAGTATCGCCGACAGTAAGCTGCACGTTTGACTCAACTTGGGCACCAAATTCGTCACCTTCTGCTATGTGGTCAACGTTCTGCTTGCCACTTTGAAGATTTACCACGGTGCCTTCTCCGATCACTTCATTTTCTCTTTTTATGCGAACGCGCCCCTTCCTTTTTATTTCACCGTTTTTAACTTTGCCTCCTATAACGTGCTTATCTTTCATTGAAGAGAAGTACATAAGTACTTTTGCTGAGCCGATCTCTTCAGCCGTTTCTCTCTTTGGTGTACGCTCTGCAACTATTTCGGAGAGCCATTCACTAAGTTTGTAAATAATATCGAAGGAGTGTATTTCTATTCCACTTTGGAGTGCCACGTCTCGTGCAGAGGGATCCACACCAACGTTGAACGCCAATATCAACACATCGTGTTTTGAGGAGAGCGCAGTCTGAACATCTCCCTCAGACACATTTCCGATACCTTCTTGAATAGTACTGATAAGCACACGGTCATTTCCAAGCTTCTCAATTTCGTGGGCAATTGCTTCAAGAGTTCCACTTGCATCAGCTTTGATAATAACTGGAATGAGATGCCGCTCGTCGTCCTCTCCGAGCGCGGTTAAGCCAGCACGCACTTCGGTTGATATCGACTTAGCCAGCTCCGCATCTTTCTTGCGCTCATATGTACGGAAGGTACTCCCAACGCTTGGGAGAGAATCAAATCCAATAATTTTGACTGGACTCGAGAAGGTCGCCTCCTTTATGGCAGATCCAGCGAAGTCTTCAAAGATTCGAACTGGCGCCATTGCGTTATCTGCTACTACGAATTCACCACTTGAGAGAGATCCATTCTTTATGATCAGTGTAGCGGCGATACCTTTCTTTGGGTCGCGATTCGCTTCAATGACCACCCCTTCGGCTTTTGCTGAAGAGTCGCCAACAAGTTCTTCTAGGTCGGCTACAAGCAGCAATGTATCGAGGAGTTCACTAACACCCTGGCCGGTTTTTGCAGAAACTTCGTTGAAAGGAATGTCGCCACCCATACCTTCAATGTAGACTTCATTTTCAATGAGGCTCGCTTTGGTTTTATTCGGGTCCGCATTAGGTTTGTCGATTTTATTGATGGCGACGACGTAGGGGATGCCAGACTTTTTAATAGCACTAAGGGCATCAAGTGTTTGAGGCTTAACTCCTTCTTCCGCAGACACAACAAGAATCGCAATGTCAGCAACCGAAGCTCCGCGTGCGCGGATTTTCGCGAACGCTTCGTGCCCAGGAGTATCGAGAAAAGTAATTTTCCGTATAACACCCTCGTGTTCGTGTTCTACCTCATATGCGCTAACTCGTTGTGTAATACCACCAGCTTCTGAGTCCACAACATTGGTTTTACGAATATAGTCAAGGAGCGCCGACTTTCCATGGTCGACGTGCCCCATCACCGCAATAACCGGTGGTCGAATTGTATTTGTATCTGCGCTCATGCTAAAAAAAGTAAGCGCCTAATCAGCGCCTAACGTCAGGAGATTCTGACAACACGTTTGCTAAGTATGCAACGAAATCCGTGCTTTTTCAAGGGCCGCCATTTCTTCGCTGGTGAGTTCATTTTCACTCTTGAAGGACACAATAGTTTTGGTAAAAATACTTACGCTATCACGCGCATGGAGTGATGAAATAACAAGACCGTCACCTTTCTCTGAGATGAATGCGGCGGCGAAGGAAGGCTTATTTAAGCCACTCCCAGCGAAGGGATTGAACCGCACCATTCCAACACCTCTAATACTTCCTTGTACGCGGGAGTCGATTTTCTGGATGCTACTAAGGACGGTTTGCTTAAACTCGCCGAGATCTTCATAATCTCGTGCAATTGAGGCGAGGTGAGCCTCTAAGTTTGTGCCGTTGTTACCTCGAGTAAGACGGCGCAAACGCCATTCTAAGAATATGTTCCAAAGCAGCAACAGACCGAGTGCAATTCCCATCGCAATCGCGAAGTGTAGCGTAGTAATCATCTGCGAGATTGTAGCATGGACATTATGAGTTTGCCGCTTACAATGCGCAGAATGTTTACAAAGAAGAAAAAGCGAATATTTCTCGATTATGCAGCGGCAACGCCGGTGTCTAAAAAAGCACTCACTGCATACAATAAGGCTTCGAAGTATTTTGCAAACCCTCAAGCGCTACATACCGAAGGGCTAGAAGCTGCTCGCGTGCGAGACGATGCTCGAAACACTATTGCCAGAATCCTTGAAGTGAAATCCCAAGAACTTATTTTTACATCAGGGGGGACTGAATCAAATAACTTAGCGTTAGCAGGATACCTGTTAGCTCTAGAAGACAGAAGTATTCCTATAAAAGAGTGTCACGTGGTAATAAGCGCTATTGAGCACCCTTCAGTTTTAGATGTATTTGCACCGTTTGTTTCTCGTGGACTGCAAGTTACTACAGTTGCCCCTAACGAATATGGTGAGATGAAACCAGAAGCAGTAGCGGAAGCGTTGCGGGAAAATACAGTTCTTGTGTCTATTGCGTTGGTGAATAGCGAAATAGGAACGGTACAGCCTCTGCATGCGATTGCGAAAGTTCTTAAAGGAAGAAAGCCTCACGTGGATGGTGTCGCGCTTGGGAGTGTCGTGTTTCATACTGATGCGTGTCAGGGGCTCTATCAGTCATTGGTGACACAGGGTCTTGGGGTGGATTTAATGAGTCTCGATTCCGGGAAGGTGTATGGACCGCGAGGAGCAGGGGTACTCTACATACGTCGTGGAGTGAAGCTTGCCCCAGTATTGCGGGGAGGGAGTCAAGAACAGGGTCTTCGCCCAGGCACAGAGAACGTCGCTCTCTCTGTAGGGTTTGCTGCAGCATTTAAAGAAGCATCTGAGATGCGCTCTGAGGAGGCTCAGCGTCTTTCGCTTCTTCGTGATGAACTACTCAAGTCGCTTATAACTGTACTCCCTGACTTGGTTGTAAATGGAGATGCCAAACACCAAGCACCTCACATTCTTAACATTTCTCTACCTGGAATTGATGCTGAGTACGTTGCCATGTACTTAGATCAACGAGGGATTGCGCTCTCAACTAAAAGTGCATGCCTGGAGCGCAAAGATTCACGAGCCTCACATGTGGTCGGAGCTCTCGGTGGCGACTCATGGAGAGCAACAAACACCCTCAGGATTTCTTGTGGGCGCGACACCACGAGGGGTAATATTTCTACAATTGTTGAAAGGGTACGCGAGGCAGTAGAAACGTACCGGCGCTTTCAATAGAAAAGTTTGACCCACATAAGAATGAGTTGTATTGTGCAACAACCACGACTGCTTACTGTTTTGATAAGGTGAGCTCGTGCGCTACTATTATGGTAATGGACCTGGAACATCTCAACAAATCGCAAATCGTGTTACTCACGATGCTTGTCTCGTTTGTGACTTCAATCGCGACTGGTATTGTGACGGTGTCACTCATTGAAGAGGCGCCGGCTGATGTAACGCGCGTGGTGCAACGCGTTGTAGAGCGAACGGTAGAGCAAGTCGCTCCGGCAGAAGCCCAGCAAGCAACGGTGATAACGCGAGAGAAGACGGTCATTGTGAAAGAGTCGGACCTTATTGCTGCTGCAATTGCCGAGAACAAAGCACGCGTTGTAAGTATTGTAGATGCTGCGACAGGCGCCTTTGTTTCTCTGGGAGTTTTTATTGATGAAACAGGAACGCTTGCAACCGACGCATCAGCTCTGCAGAAAGGTGGAGGATACGCGGTAGACGTAGGTGCTGAAGAGTTTATCCCGGCGAAAGTTACTTACGAAGGAGGAGCCCGAGGAGTTGCCCTTTTGAAAATAGAAGCTGGTAACGCAGGTGTCGTCGCAATAGTGCCAACTGAACTTTCGGTACAACTCGGTCAGACACTCGTTGCATTTGTTGGAGGCGGGAGCATCACGCAAGGGATTGCCACCGAACTTGGGGAAGCCGGATACATCAGCACAAGCATTAGCGGTGTAAAGATCGCACCAGGAGCGCCCCTTATAAATGTTGACGGTGAAGTAGTAGGGCTTAGCACAGGGGTTTCGCGGAAGGTGGGGGGAGGGGTGTTTGCTCCAATTCGAGCCGTTCTTGCTGCCCTAAACCCAGTTGAGGAGGCTCCACAAGAAAGCACAGAGAAAAAGGGAAACGCTACTACTACGCAACAAGCAGCAACGCAATAACAACTACGGGTTGCACACCATGCCTATAGTGCACTAAAGTATCATTTATATGCCATTTCAGAATTTCACAACTAAAGCAAAAGAAGCGGTGCATCGAGCACATCAGCTTGCTATTGAGCGTGGGCAGTCGCACGTAAGCCCGCTACACCTTCTTGCTGCTCTTCTATTGCAAGACGAGAGTATGACACTTTCAATACTTGAACGACTCGAGATTGACACTATACACTTTGCTGACTCGATCATTGAGGCACTCGACGGAAATAGTACGAGTACAACGATGTCACCTTCATTTCAACTTTACTTAACACCTGAACTCGCACAGGTCTTGCAAGATGGCTCACCTCGAGTCGCAAGTACATTCGGAGATCAGTTTGTATCAACAGAGCACCTTTTACTTGCATTACTTGAGAATCCCGGAAACGCGGCAGAGGTATTGGCTCGCTTTCAAGTGAGTCGTGAGGAGGTAGTGAATATCTACGAGGATATAAAAGATGGGAAAATAACTGACATCGAAGCACCTAAACAGAATCGTGTTCTCGCAAAGTTTACGCGAAGTCTTACCGATCAGGCACGAGAGAACAAGCTCGACCCCGTCATTGGACGCGATAGAGAAATTACGCGCGTTATTCAGATTCTGTCGCGGCGCACCAAAAACAACCCTATTCTTATTGGGGAAGCCGGAGTTGGTAAAACAGCAATAGCCGAAGGGCTCGCACAGCGAATGGCAAGTGGTGATGTGCCTGAGTCTCTTAAGGGAAAGGAGCTGGTATCACTCGACCTCGGGTTACTTATCGCGGGAACAAAATTTCGTGGAGAGTTCGAAGAACGCCTTAAGTCGCTCATGAAAGAAATAGAGCGGGCAGAAGGGAATATCATTCTCTTTATTGATGAGATTCATACGATTGTTGGGGCAGGAGCTGCTGAGGGTTCGATGGATGCATCAAATATGCTTAAACCAGCCCTCGCTCGCGGCGAGCTTCGTGTAATTGGTGCGACGACTTTGAATGAATACCAAAAACACATTGAGCGTGATCCTGCACTTACTCGACGTTTTCAACCAGTGCATGTAAATGAGCCCTCTGTTGAGGATGCTATAGCTATTATGCGTGGCCTCAAAGAAAAGTATGAGCTCTATCATGGGGTTCGTATTACTGATGATGCCATCGTTTCGTCAGTGGAACTCTCGAGTCGTTATTTAACCGATCGTTACTTACCAGACAAGGCAGTTGACCTTATAGACGAAGCCGCTTCGGCACTACGCATTTCTCTTGAAAACAAACCTCCTAAGCTCGAGGAAGCCCATCGCAAGATCATTCGTCTTGAAATAGAAAGAGAGGCTCTTAAGAAAGATGTCTCACAGGGTGAGAAGGGTGCCAAAGCACGCGTAAAGACGGTTGAGAAAGAGATAGCCGAACTTAAAGAGGGAACGCGCGAGCTTGAAGCCAAATGGAAAAACGAAAAAGAAACACTCAACGATATAAAGGCCATTAAACGTGAGCTAGAAGAAGCGCGTATTGATGCAGATGCCGCAGAGACTATGTCCGACCTTGCCCGAGCTGCGGAGATTCGCTACGGCCAAATTCCTGATCTCGATAAGGATCTTAAAATAAAAATGACACGTTTAAAGAAACTCCAGAGCTCGCGACGTGTATTACGTGAGGATGTAACTGAAGAGGATATTGCTGACGTCGTATCTCGGTGGACAGGTGTTCCAGTAACACGCATGCTTGAAGAAGAAGTAAACAAACTTGCTCGTATGGAAGACGCGCTGCGTTCGCGCATCGTGGGCCAAGACGAAGCTCTTAAGAAAGTAGCTGACGCAGTAAAGCGATCACGTGTTGGTATTGGTGATCCAAACCGCCCAATAGGATCTTTCTTGTTCCTGGGACCAACAGGAGTAGGTAAAACAGAACTCACCAAAGGTTTAGCTGAATTCATGTTTGACGACGAAAATGCTCTTATTCGCGTCGATATGTCGGAGTTTATGGAAAAGCACTCTGTTTCAAAAATGATCGGTTCTCCTCCAGGTTATGTGGGGCACGATGAGGGAGGAGCACTTACCGAACGCGTGCGACACCGTCCATATTCAGTACTTCTTTTTGACGAGATAGAGAAGGCACACCCAGAGGTATTCAACATTCTTTTGCAGGTGCTTGATAATGGCCGTCTTACTGACGCGAAGGGACGCACGGTGAATTTCAAAAACGCAATCATCATCATGACCAGTAACTTAGGCGCCGAGCACATCGATAAGATGAGTCGTCTTGGGTTCACTGAAGACACTGGAGAAAAGGCACAGTACGCACACAGTAAAGACAAAGTGATGAAAACGCTGCGAGATTTCTTCCGTCCGGAGTTCTTGAATCGTCTCGACGAAATCATACTCTTCGATATTTTGAGCGAAAAGGCTATAAAAGAAATCGTAACGATGCAGGTAGAAATTGTAGAAAAGCGTCTTGCAGATAAAAAAATAAAACTGCAGTTTACCCCCGCTGCACTCACGTACTTAGCCAAGAAAGGGTACAACCCTCAGTACGGCGCACGGCCACTCAAGCGACTTATTCAAAGCAAGGTGCTTACCCCGATTGCAACCATGATGGTTTCAGAAGGCATGATGAAAGGTGGTGCAGTAAGGGTTGGCGTGAAAGGAGAGGAGTTTACGTTTGATGTCACCAAAAAAGATGCACTCAAAAAAGCTGCTCGGAAGGCGACGCGTGGTCGCCGAAAAGCAATGGCTGCCGCCTAAGTCTTCGAGATTAGCCGTGCACGATGATGTGGTTGTCGACGATTTGCTCGGCAAGTGATTGTGGGACATCGTTATCCATCACAAAAAACTCAAGTACGTGGGCCCGCATTTGCCGGCGAGCCCTTTGGTTAGACTCTTGTTCGAGACGAGCGTAGTTTTGCATCATTTCCCGTTGCCTTTCTTCCATCCGTGCACGAATGCGGTCAGATGCACCGTCTGGAATTTTAAAGTCAAGCATTGGAGAAGAGCGTGTCGGTGGCGGACTTTCAAGGTATCGTTCGTAGGTAGTTATAGCATGGTTCATCATTCCATCGAAAACAGTTTCAGCTGTGGTTCCAAACTTAGGGCGTAGTTGCTCTATAACTTGCGCATACAACTCATCTGGAAGTTCGTACTCACGTTCTTTCCCGCGCTCTGCTAGATCCATTGGAGCTTCACTCATAGCAGTTATTATACACGCAAGTGATGAGCTTCAACAATATGATTCTGGTGCGCCGGGCAGGATTCGAACCTGCGTAGACTAATGTCGCGAGGTTTACAGCCTCGTGCAATTGACCACTCTGCCACCGACGCAGTTGTGTGAGTGTATCAAAAACAATCCAATAATCCAACGGATATGTATACCCATGTACAGTCAAGAGAACGAAAAAAGATGCTACGATTGAGGCATGCGGAGATCACTCATTTTTCTGTTTGCTGGAAGCATGGTTCTGGCTCCTGCTCTGGTCGCAGCCCAGATAGTTCCGTGCGATGGCGTAGATAAAATCTGCGACTGGGATGCGTTAATTACTCTCAGTCAAAGAGTTTTAAACTTCATTGTCACGATTTCAGTTATCATTGCAGCCCTTATGTTTGCCTATGCCGGGTGGCTCTTCTTTTCCGATACTGGAAACGTTACGAATGTCACAAAAGGGAAGACAGTGTTTGCGGACGTAGTCATTGGGCTCATTATTGTATTGGTTGCATGGCTTGTGGTAGACACCATTCTCGACACATTGACAGACCGCGGGCTTAAAGAGAGAGCAAACAATCCAACCGGCGCATTCGTTGACATAGGGCCTTCAATTGTTTAATGTATCGCTACCTATGAGCCAGGATAAATTGAAAAAACTTGCGTGCACCGATTGTAAGCGGATTAACTATTGGACAACACGTCGCATAAAAGGAGAGAACCTCGAGAAGCTTGAATTAAACAAGTACTGCAAGTGGTGTAAGGGGAAGACCGCCCACAAGGAGGTTAAGAAATAATCCAAATTTTGATTCATAAGAAAAACCGCACTTGGAAGTGCGGTTTTTCTTATTGTGGCGGGCGATGAGGGAATCGAACCCCCGACGTCGGTTTTGGAGACCGAAGTTATGCCACTT
>Ga0066639_10003763_pt1 | contig 13080 bp, 19 predicted proteins | sample CryGeyCG2114_010_2_FD_59504 | JGI IMG/M metagenome (GOLD analysis project Ga0066639, IMG submission 59504) | Groundwater microbial communities from aquifer - Crystal Geyser CG10_big_fil_rev_8/21/14_0.10 | ecosystem: Environmental > Aquatic > Deep subsurface > Groundwater | place: USA: Utah...
TCTCCTTGGTGGCGCCCTCCTCATCGGCCTTCTCTACCTTGTCAACAAACCTCATCACTCTACCAAATCCAAAAAAAGAAAATAAGTCGCTATTTCCCCTTCTGTAAAAAACGTATACTCAAGAGAAGAACAACGACAAAAATATCGATTGCAATTGCGATTCCAAAATAATAAAAACCTTGGGTAAGAAGTGCTTGAAGAAATAATCCATAGGAAGATTCAAACAAAAATGAAAGAACTGGTATCTCAAACACCCACAATACACCAATAAGAGCAACGATAAACACAATAAACACACCTGTTCCTTCTAAGTCTTTTTTACTTGAAAACATCGTATTTGATACTTGATAGATAAACAGTATTGTCAAAAAAATCAAGAGATACGACTCAGAAAAATACGTACGTATGATGTAAACACTTACCAATATCGCCAAAAAACCACCAATAACAGGAGCAACAGCTATAAGTGTTTTTCGTAATGGATCTGTCTTCTCAATCTGAACACTCCCAAGCTTAAGCCGTCCTTCAGATATTTTTGGGAAGAATTCAATATCAAATGCTCTCACACCCAAAAAGGAAGCTGCAAGATAATGAGAGAGCTCATGGATAAATACTCCCGGGAAAAAAAGGATTGAGACAATGTATATTGTAATAGGCTGATTTCGCGTATGATAATAGAGAAGTTGAGACACCATTCTGGTGATAATTCTTGACAACAGATACAACGAAGCTAAACCACAAAAAAACAAAAGGTATGAAATCATAATACTTATTCTCCTAGTGTAGCAGGTAGCATTCCTTATCAAAAAGTATACTGAATATATGTCTGAAAAACTTATTGGATACATCTTTTTTGGTGGGGGAGTATTTGTAATGGTTGTTGCACTCGTATATGTTCTTCTTGTTTTTACAGGAAACAGAAAGCCAGCTGAAGTATTTTCAATCAAAGCACCTACGATCGATCTATCAAGCATGCTGACAGCAGGTCTTCCTGACGGTCAAGGGCTTTTGCTTCCAAAAAATGAAATAGAAGTTATTCCAACTGATGATTTTAATCGTATTCTCAATATGTCAATAACGTTTTTCCTTATGGGATTTGTTATGACATTTGGATTTAAAATTGCATCACTTGGTATTATGCTTGTAAGACCAATTAAAGTATCTGTCAAAGAATCTTCACCTCCAAAATCTGAGTAATCGCTATAGAATTATTCCACAAAAAAGCACAATACACAGGGTGCAACCGAAAAAATCATTAAACGTACGTAAAAAAATCCTCTGTGTATTGTGCTTTCACTTATTTTGCTGAACAGACTTTACAATCATTCATGTGTGTTGCCACAAGATATACGGCTGAAGCACCGACTAACACGTAGACGAGTTGTTCAAGTCCTGGGAATCCCCCAAATATCACACTAACAAGATTAAGATCAAAAAGTCCAACAAGTCCCCAGTTTATTCCTCCTACAACGGTAAGAAGAAACGTCACCATATGTAATGCTTTCATGAGTATCCATCACCCCCCTTCGCCCGCCGTAGTTTTAACGAAGACGGGCTTCGTTTAACCATTTATTAATAAACACCCTAGGTTTTCGGGCTTCGGAGGGGCAAGCCCCCGCTTGAAACCTCTCCTATTCCATCTAAGATCAGCTGAGAATGTTTGTCAAGCCCCGATCAAATCGGGGTCAAGTAGAGAAGGCTATGAGGCTTGAAGTTGTGTATCAATTGCTTGTTTTAATTCTGAGTAACTAGAAATGGCAGGTTTGCCGTTAACAAAGATCGTTGGGGTTGCGCTCACACCAAGAATGCTTCCATCACGCTGGTCATCGTTCACCTTTGATATAAGCTCATCATCTTCTATATCTTCTGCAAACTGATCTGTGTCTAATTCAAGCTCTGATGCATATGTTGTAAAGAGATCCACTGGAGAATTACTCTCAGCCCATTCACCTTGATTCGCAAAAAGCATATCATGCATTTCCCAAAATTTTCCTTGTCTACCAGCAGCTTCTGCTGCATAGGCTGCAACTTTTGCATTTTTGTGTCCTGGAAGTGGAAAATGCCGAAAAACAAACTGTACATCTTCTTGATATTCAGATAAGAGTCGTTTGATTACTGGATGAGTCGATTTACATGCCGGACATTGAAAATCAGCAAATTCAACAAGTGTCACTGATGCCGATTCTGAACCAATTCTGTTGCTGTTTTCCCTGACCAAAAATTCTTGGTTTTGTGCAACTGTTTCAGGACTTACCTCAGAAGTTGGAGACTGATTACTCAGAAAAAAAACTGCACCTACTATAACAAGAAGCGTTGCAATACCGATACCGATAAGTATTTTGAGTTCCTGCGTCATGATTCTTTTTTCTTATTTTGTGTTAAGAAGATTACCATACACAGTGTGATAATTGCAAATGCGAAAAACGAAAGGAGCGGGATCGTAACAAAGCCAAACCACTCGATAAATTCTGTTGTGCAGGATACACCAAGCATACAAGGAGAAGCACTCTCGGGAATAATATTGTAATAGAGAAGGTTGTGGTAAAGTGCAATTCCCATCCCAATAACTGAAAATGGCAAGACATACCAGGCAACTCCTTTATCTCTTCGCAAAATTCCAACGGTCAATATTGCAACAATCGGATACATACAAATTCTCTGATACCAACACAGAATACATGGTGGAAATCCAGCAATCTCACTAAAGTACAAACTCCCAAGAGTAGCAAACAGAGCTTGGACAAGCGCTATGTATCGAGTTAATGAACCTATTCCCATAATAAATGAGTATAGCAAAAAATAGACTATCTCTCATAGTGGACAAATCACTGCATATTTTTTTATACTTTGATCTGCAATGCTATTGCGTTTATTAATCGTTATCATTGGTATTTTTGTAAGTCTTTTCCCTCCTGGTGTTTCTGCTCACGGGTCTGACTCTCCAATTATTGTTGTCATAAACGACAGAGAAATAGAACCAAATCCGGTTAGTGCAACTGTTGAGTCTGATTCGTTTCCTATCGTTGAGGACGTAGCAAGTGAATTATTTCAAGTATCAGAACCGCTTACATTCTCTCTTCGTCCATCTCCTCCTCTTACAAAGGAGGAATTAAACCACTATCAAATCACATGGGACTTTAATGGAGAAAAGAAACAAACAGGAATCAACATTACAACATCTTTTAAAAAAGCTGGATCAATAATTGGAAAAGTTACTCTTTCTTCAGATGAAACTGCAGAACCGACAACACATAGTTTTCGTTTTACTGTTGTCCCAAATGATACTTATACATTTCCACAGGTTGAAATGAGTATAAATGGAAAACACATTGAGAATATGAATGAGGCAATTTTAGTAAATTTGAGTACTGACGTTACATTTGCCGCTTCGTCTGACACCAAAGGACTTACGTATCAATGGAATTTTGATAATGGAGATACAGCTGTTGGCTCTCAAGTCACGTATCAGTATTCCCAAGCCCCATATCTTGCTACTCCTATTCTTCGCGCCACTGATAAACATGGAATTTATCAGGATTTTCAACTGAGTTTGAAAAACACTCACTTTGGGGAAAAACCGTTTCCGATTCATCTTTTCATTCTTGTGGGAGGTATTACTCTAGCTATTGCCATAGGTATTTTAATACTTCGAAAGAAACGACATTTAAACAAACGGAAATAGCGTTTTTCAAAATACATTAAACTATGGCATACTAAATGATATGTCATTTATCGGACTCCATTTTTTCAATGACCTTTCTTCGCTTAATGGAGATGAAGTACTTGAAAAAGTACAAACCAATACGCATCTCTCGTTTAGCTTTATTGCGCTTCTTGTTGGATCAAGTATTATTACAACGCTTGGACTCCTTCTTAATTCAACTCCTATTGTTATAGGAGGTATGATCATCTCTCCTTTAATGTGGCCGCTTGTCAAAATCGCACTCGGCGTTTCTTACAGTCAGACATGGTATATAAGACATGCCCTCGTCCTTCTCATATTAAGCATCGTTGTTACCCTTACGTTTTCTGTCTTGATTACGTTTGTATCTCCTATCAAATCACTTACACCTGAAATTCTTTCTCGAACCAGTCCAACACTTCTTGATCTGATCGTTGCACTTGTAGCAGGCGTAATCGCATCACTTGCAATTACCAGACAACGCATATCAGATAGCCTTGCAGGAGTTGCAATTGCAACAGCACTTACCCCACCTCTTTGTGCATCAGGGATAGGTCTTGCGCTTATGGACTTTGGTGTATTTACGGGGAGTTTCCTTCTGTTTATTGCCAATGTCATTGCAATTATTTTCGTAGCAACGATTATGTTTTATCTCATTGGCATAAGACGAGCACAAGGATCTGCCATTCCGTTTGAAGGAGTTGTTATTCTTGTTGTTCTTCTTGTATTAATATCTGTTCCGCTATACCTTCTGCTACGAAATTATTCTCTTAAAACCACCTCATATACGATTGCGCAGGAAGTCCTTCAGACTGAACTGAAAAATATTTCACCCACTATTTCTCTTTCAAGCATAAAAACCAATATTTCCCAAGAAGGATCAGGGAATATTTTGATTGAGGCTGATGTGCTTCTTCCCGAAGATAGCACAATTGATTTTACACAGCGTCAACAGCTTGTCGATGCACTAGAGAAATCACTTAATCGCCCAATTGATCTTCGGTTGAGGCTCCAGCGAACCATTGATGTCATAAGTGAAGAAGACATCAACGACGAAAATCTCAAGCAATCCCTCAAAGCTTCCTTTTTTAATCAAGTAAAACATCACAATGCAAATCTGACCGTTGATTCTGTAGAAATTATCCTACCAGAATCAGATACAGAACCAATTGGCATTTTTTCTGTCTTGCGAGGAGATCCAAGTATCTCACTAACTACCGAACAACTTGCAGAAATGGAAGAAACATGAAGTATTCTTACCAACCAGGATGTATCACTAAGTATTGATATTATTCCTCGAACCAAATTACAATCTGAACCTGAAGTTGTTAACGAAAAAATGAAACAACGTATAGAAAATCTTATCCTTGCAATATCTCCAGATATAGAAATCGTATCAATGTCACTTTCTCAAGTCGAGTCAGATCTTCTTATTTGTAATGTTGTTTTACGAGCAACCGATGAAAACGTGTTGACTGAAGAAGCATTTCAAGAAATCAAAAAAACCTTAATAGAAGAACTTAATACAAACGTTGTCTTCGGCGTGAGTTTTATCGAGAAGAAGTCATTTGTATATTAGTGACTACAAAATCTCCTTTTGTTTAGTGACAAGCACCTTATCCACTCTATTTCCATCCATATCGACGACCTCAAATCGAAAATGCTCTTCTTCAAAAAAATCACCTGATACTGGAACACGACCAAGACTATGCATGACAAATCCACCGACAGTATTAAAACCCCCTGACTTTTCACCTTGAAGTCGTCTTATTTTCAATTTTTCTTTGAACTCGTCGAGTGTAACCATACCATCAATTAGATATGACCCATCTTTACGTTTTGAAATTTCTTGTTCTTTCATCTCATCAACAGAGGGAATATCACCAACAATCGCTTCGAGAATATCGTTAAGCGTGATAAGGCCAACCATATTTCCATACTCATCTACAACCATAGCAATATGAACGCCAGTTTTTTTAAATAGCTCAAGCACATTGAGCGCAAGCATATTTTCAGGAATGGTTGCAGGTTTTCTAACAAGCTCATGAAGATGAATTTCGCCTTCTTTAAGATACTGAGCAAGCGCTTCACGTGTAGCGATTACTCCTTCAAGCTGATCGAGCGTACCTTTACAAACAGGAAAATATGAGTGTAATTCCTGAAGAATCTTTTTTCGTATATTCGCAAATGAACTTGATATATCAAGCCATAGAATATCGTTTCGTGGTGTCATAAGGGCCTGAACGCTTTTGTCTCCTAAACGAAGCGTTCTCTCAAAAATATCTTTTTCAGCAAGCTCAAAGACACCAACTCGTGCACCTTCTTTGATAAGCATTTTAAGCTCTTCCTCACTTACAGAAGCAGTTTCTGTTTGTGAAATACCAAAAATTCGAAGTATCCAGTCTGTCGATGTACTTAATATCCCAACAAGCGGTGAAAACACAATTTCAAGTAGCTTCACAGGTTGAGCGAAAATTAGTGATATAAGATCTGGCTTTGTTAGGCCAATTCGTTTTGGAACAAGCTCACCGATGACAAGTGATAGATATGTAATGGCAACGACAACAAGAGTAAGAGCAATTGCATCACTAAAAGGAGCAACAAGGGGAAACGCTTTGAGAGATCCACTGAGATTTTCAGCAACCGTAGCGCCTCCAAACGCGCCAGCAAAAATACCAATGAGTGTAATACCTATTTGGATCGTAGAGAGAAACCTATTAGGATTTTTAGAAAGTTCAAGAATTGTTTGTGCATTTTTATCGCCGTCCTGTGCCAAACGCTGGAGCTTTGATTTTTTCGCAGAAATAATCGCAATCTCTGCCATTGCAAAAAGGCCGTTTACAAGAACAAGAATTAATATAATAATGATTTCCATAAATGTGTTCCTATTATAGCAGGCAAAAAGCGCATGTTATTTCCATAGAGGACAAAATGCGGTATAGAGATTACCATCTGATCCAATTCTATCTTCAACTCCCCACCCTGCTTTTTGTGCCCACAATTTTACGCGCCTATTTCGTTCATGTTGAGTAAGTATGCCAAACTCGTATCGCTGGTTATCTGTTGGCTCTCTCTGAAATGCAGCAACAAACAAATCCCAAAAACTATACGAACATTCAATGCCCATGGTTTCCCTCCTTTTGCTCAAGTTGCGAATCAGCCTCTGACCGAAAACCAAGCGCACACGAATTAATACAATACCGAAGACCTGTCGCCTGCCTGCCGGCAGGCAGGTTTTTCGGACCATCTTCAAAAAGGTGACCAAGGTGTGCTCCACAGTTTTTGCATACAACTTCCGTTCTCATCATTCCATGTGACGTATCTTCATGAAGGTCAATATATTCACCATTTATTGGATTATCAAAACTTGGCCATCCTGTACCAGAGTCAAATTTTGTTTCTGAAGAGAAGAGTGGGTGCCCACAAGATATGCAATCATACATGCCAGTTTCATGATTGTCCCAATATTTTCCAGTAAACGGTGCCTCTGTGCCTTTTTCTCTCGTAATATGATATTGTTCTGGTGTAAGTTTTTTCTTCCAAAACTCATCCTGTTTTTTCGCCACATCATTCATGGTCCTCAGTATACCAAAAATCGCAAAACATACGGAAGAGGTAGTCCATGTGGACTACCCCAATCCGCCGTATAAAACGTACCCTTCTTTCTCAATCTATTTTTGTCACTGTATCTGCAACAAAAACATATGTATGTTCATATTCTGTATAAACCTGACTATCAAGGGATATTCCAAGTTCGTTTTCAATTTCAGATCGATTAAACCTTCTGACTGTTCCCGAAATAAGTACTTCATCGTCTGTGGTAAATAATCCACCTTCAAGACCATCTCCTCCTACGGCTTGAAGGGGCTGCCTACTCACAACAAGCATTTCATCGCCTATCACTCCCTGTCCATCAAGTGTAAACCCGCGTGAGCCGATGGTATTTTCAACCTCTCCTTCAAGTGCGATGATCTGCCCAGCGTATTGAGAAGGGTTGTCAACAACGTCAGAAACCGTAAGACCACTTTCTCCTTCAATCCCTGCTTGATCAAGTAAGATCGGTACTGCAAAGACAATGAGGATAACAAGTGCCGAAGCGACAGTAAAGATCCAATACAGCCCGGACACTGAAGAGTTTTTAGATGTTGGATATTCGTACATAGCTTTCATAGCATGAGTGTCTACGCCATACAACCTCAAAAAAAATTTGGTGTGAGGGGTTCGTAAGAAAGAAGTAAAAATAGATTTTTCATATTTTTCTGTTACATATCTTTTATATTAGATTCATGTTGTGTTGATACTATATAGAAACAAAGGGGGTGATACACATGGGAGATTTTCGTAACATGAGTCAAAAAATCCAAGCAGAATTTCAGAAAGCAAAAGGAAAATATCACCAAAAAACTGGGGAACCAATCAAAGGGACCTTTGAAAAAATACAGGGAGAAATAGACAAGACTGCATCTGACATCAAACAGAGTGCAAAAAGCAACAGTCGTGAAGAAGAAACAGACAGCGGGATTTAAAATCTTTCTTATTTCTTCTTGTATATGTATCTTAGCCAAAAAGACTTAAAAAATGGGAGTGTGAATGTTGAAAGAAGAAAACCAATACTTGGAACAATTGCATTAAGCCATGGATTTTCTACATGGATAGCGTTCAAATACAATCCAACTGCCAGATATGTAAAAATGGCAAGGAGAACTCGCCTTGTATAGCTTGTTTCCCATGCTTTGTCCGACTCGACTTTTTCATTCCGATTTTTAAATGATTTAATATCTTTTTCCAAAGACTCTATCGTTGCCATGACAATCAGTATATCATCCGTTTTATCAAATCATTCTCTCATGCTACAAAGACCTTTGGGGAAGGTCTCTTTTAGCAAAACCAATAGAAACAAAATCAGCTACTGTTTCTCCGCTCCTTCGAATAGCAGCAAACCTTTCTAGGTTTATCGTCCTTATATCACCAACAGTAAAAGGAGCATCAGACCTCCTCTCAAGAGTTGCAAAGACATTACGTGTTCTTCCATAGAGATTTTTCAAACTATCAGGTATGTTTTTACTTTTCTCCCTCATCTCATCTGATTCCAACCTAAGACTACTCAAGCTTATAGAAAGAGACGACAGAGCATTCAACAAAACATCGTCTGCTATATAACCACCCAGTCTCTTATTAAAAATATGAGCGGCAAAAATCGGACTGTATGGATAGTCAGAAGGATACGAAAGTGCATCAAGCACCTCAGGCAGTGTTATACCTCTTACTTCCTCTGTCCTTTCAGGGATTGTATCTAAAAATTCAAGCCGTGGATCAGGTGTGTCTTGATAGGGAAGACCCATATCCATAGCTGTAGGAAGAGCACGTCTTCTCAACCAGTTTCCAAAACCTCGTATTTGCGGATCGAGTGATTGTTCAAAATCTTGTGTAAGCCGTTCTAGTCGTTCCATATCCCAGAGTATATCAATTCAAATATCAATTCGCAAGACCAAATGAAAACTACTTGCATTTTTCACAAGAATTCGCTACGCTATGTGTACATCCAGAGTGGCTTGCCTTCTAGGCGGCCCGGCAACCGAGAGGATCTACGGTGCCTATATCCATAGTGGATAGATGCGATCGTTTAGGCGATAAAAAGCCACGTATACCTCTCGTTTCTGAGAGGTTTTTTTGTGGCCAAAAAACGAAAATGAAAAACGGAATATTCACATCAGAGTCAGTATGCAGAGGACATCCAGATAAAATCTGTGACCAGATTAGTGATGCGATACTTGATGAAGTCCTAAAAAAAGATCCATATGGCCGTTGTGCTATAGAAACCATGGCTGGTCATAATATGCTTTGTATTGTTGGAGAGATGACAACCACTGCCAAAGTTAGCATCGAGAATATCGCACGAAAACAGATTCGTACGCTTGGATATACACACAGTCGCTACAATTTCTCACATCAAGTACCTATTGGTATAAAGGTGCATGAACAATCTCCCGAAATAGCCCATGGCGTCAATAGCAACGGAGCAGGGGATCAAGGTATGATGTTTGGGTATGCTACGACACAAACGACAGACTACATGCCGCTTCCAATTGTTCTTGCTCACAAACTTGCACAAAACATTGATTATGTTCGAGAATCCAAAAAACTTCCCTACCTTCGTCCGGACGGAAAAACACAGGTAACTGTTGAATACGCCAATGGAAAACCCGTGAATATCCAGGCTGTTGTCCTCGCAGTTCCCCATGACGAAAAAGTAAAACTCAAAGAGGTCACACATGATCTTTTTAAGAGCGTTGTAACACCTGTCCTCGCACTGTATGGATTCTCGATTCCTAAGAAGCATCTGATTGTCAATGGGACAGGTGTATGGCATATCGGTGGACCATCTCAGGATGCTGGACTTACTGGACGCAAAATTGTTGTTGATACCTATGGTGGATACGCCAGAGTCGGCGGGGGATGTTTTTCAGGAAAAGATCCAACAAAAGTTGACAGATCCGGAGCCTATGCAGCACGATTTATCGCCAAAAATATTGTTGCTTGTGGACTTGCCAAAGAAGCAGAAGTCCGTCTTGCCTATTTCATCGGTGCCAAAAAACCACTTATGCAGGAAATAGAAACATTCGGAACAGAACAAGTATCAAAAAAAGCACTTAAAGATTTTGCGACGTCTCTTCTTGATACGTCAGTATCAGGAATTATTGAAGGACTAGACTTACGAAGACCGATTTACAAAGAGACTTCCTCCTACGGACATTTTGGGAGAGCTGGATTTCCATGGGAAAAACTACTAGATTAAGAAAACGCGTTTAAGTGTTTTTGTATCATCATTAATAGGTCTCCGATGCCTTCATTGTTTTTCACAGAAATACATACTCCAGGATAGGTGGTATATGTATTCAGAACGTTGGCGGTATCTCTATGGGCAAGAGCGTCGGTTTTGTTAAAAACAAAGATGGTATTATTCGAGTCTAGATTGAGCTCTTTTACGATTTCCTCGACCACACGAATTTTCTCATCCATTTGAGGATCTGACACATCAATAACATGGAGAAGAATATCCGCATGGACAGACTCAAGAAGGGTTGACGTAAACGCACGTATGAGTCGTGGCGGGAGATTTCTAATAAATCCTATTGTGTCCGTAAGAAGAACCTGTCCGATTCCCTCAAAATAGATAGTTCCAACACTTGCATCAAGTGTTGCAAACAACGCGTCTTCTGAACGGACGTGTTTCCCACTTAGGAGGTTAAAAAGCGAACTCTTCCCGGCATTTGTGTATCCGACAATTGAGACTGTTTTAAATCCAACGCGTTTTCGTCTTTCAAGCTGATTTTCTCTGTTTTTACTCAGTTTTTCTATCTGACTCTCAACTTTTTTTATTTCATGTCGCCAATGCCGTTTCATAAGCTCGGTGTTTGTTTCACCGACCCCCAATGTCCCGATTCCGCCTCCTTGACGTGAGAGGACATGTCCCATCCCATAAATCCGAGGGCCCATGTAGCGCATACGAGCAAGTTCTATCTGAAGCTTTGCCTCAGTCGTATGAGCATGTTTATCAAAAATCTGGAGAATCAGATCCACTCGATCCCAGACCTCAATATTGGGATTTTTTTTCTGAAGTTCAATTTTTAAACCATGAATCTGCCCTGGTTTTGCCATCGCATTTAAGATCACGACGTCACAATGTGCTTTGTACACACGCTCTGACAATTCCTGGACTTTCCCTCTTCCGATATACGTTGATAAATTAGGCTTATCAAGCCGTTGCAGCACACGATCAACAATTCTCCCGCCGAATGTACCAATAAGTGATTCAAGCTCCTCTGCAATATGGAGCTCTTTTTCTGTATCTGACTGCGGATCTATGACATAGACTGGGATAATCCGAAGCTTGTGGCCTACGTTATACACCATGCTCACGCATTATACCGTGTTTGTAGGAAAGATGGTTGTAAAACATGTGGTGCAAAGTCCTTGAACTGCTTTTGTATAGAAACTTCTTGTGTATTTTTCAAGAACCTATAGGAGATCACCGCAGGCTACATAGACACTGATCTCAGGTGTTGATTTGTGGACGTTAACTGCAAGAGGTAATTGCCCCTTAAGTGTTGCAAGATCAACGTCTAGAACTGTCTCTGAAAAACCATTAACCACATTTGTCAATGGATAGACGACATCCCCAGGTGTTGGACACGCACCTGCGTGAATATGTGCCGGCTGTTCAACATCTATTGGTGCGCCGGTAAGACTGATACTGACTGTTGTTTTCCCGTCAGCTTCTGTCAATGCTGCTGTTCCTTCTTCGCCCGATTCATTTTGAACTGAAAGAGACACCGTCATCGTCATAGTTTCTTCTTCTGTCATTGTATCGCCATACGGAGCCTGAGACGTCGTGTTTTTGTTCATCACAAAGTAGTAGATCAAACCGTACACAATAACACCAATGACAACATAGATGAGGATATTTCGTGGGGTGAAGTAATTTTTTGAGTAGCTATTACCTGCAGCCATACTTCTACTTTGCTCCACTAACATCCGTTTGTCAAGAGTTTTTCACAGTGAATTATGAAGCACGAATCAAGAATTATGAATCAATTGAATGCGCGTAATTTTCATATTCTTCGTCAATTCGAGCACGCGTTTGGAAAATGTAACGAGTGAACGTCCCGATTCTGCTTTGCAGAAGAGGGAAAAACTGGACTTCCGATCGTACGGTGGTGTGTAGTTTTTAGTGAAACGAGGAAACATTTTTAGCGAGCGCAGACTTGACGAGAGCTTTGCTACTTTCTCGGAGAAAGTAGTATAAAATTTGTTGCCAAAAGTACAGATAAAAAAGTGGTAGAATATATCACCACAAATATGAAACTCCACATTCCAGATTCTCTGTTGCGAATCTTTCGAGAAAACAAATTCTATGTCATCTCAATTGGCATTGTCGCCCTCATCCCACTCTCTCTTTTCCTCTTCTCACTCTTTTCAAACCTCGATTTCGAAGGCGGCAAAGAACCCACTCCAACACCAGTTAAAGAATTTGAAGAGGATGAGAACGAAGATGAAGAAGATAAGGATGAAGACCCAACCCCAACCAAAAAAGTGATAAGATCCACTCCCACTTCTACCAAAACACTACCAACAAATACGCCAACAGAGGCACCCACAAACACACCAAATCCTACTAACTCACCATCACCAACTGCTACTCCTGCAGAAACCCCAATACCTACAGAAGGTCTTCCCATTCAAAATCCCTAAACGCTTCATTCACTTGACTTGGGATGTATAATATCGTTTACTGAAACTATGCTAGACATCATTGAAACAAATCCGAAGATACTAGGAGGAGAACCGGTGTTGAAAGGAACGAGGATTCCTATTGCCCGTATTATGGCGCTTATTGC
>Ga0066639_10003768_pt1 | contig 13066 bp, 10 predicted proteins | sample CryGeyCG2114_010_2_FD_59504 | JGI IMG/M metagenome (GOLD analysis project Ga0066639, IMG submission 59504) | Groundwater microbial communities from aquifer - Crystal Geyser CG10_big_fil_rev_8/21/14_0.10 | ecosystem: Environmental > Aquatic > Deep subsurface > Groundwater | place: USA: Utah...
TGCAAATATATTCTAGTGCGCCATAAGAAAGTAAAGTCCAGCGAACATGATCATCTGAATACGTATAAACATTTGAACGTTTTTCATAGTATTCCATGTTTTCGAGAAAATAGACAATAACACCGTCTTCTCGAACAAATTTTTTTACATTGCAGATCAAATATTGTGGATGACGATCTTCTTTTTTATAACCTGTTGGAACTTTAAGACCTTTATATACTATTTCCATCGGAAATTTTTTCTCGTCTATAAATCCAAATTTAGGCATAAAAATGCGAACATCGTGGCCTCGTTTTTTTAGAGTTTTAGATAAATATCCAACAACACTGCTTAATCCACCGACACTCGAAAAAGGAGTAACTTCGGCTGCAACGTGTAGTATTTTTAATTCTTGAGGATCATACATCTGTGCCTAATTTTACCATCTATTATCAATATGGAACAGATAGGGATATTTCAGCGATATTTTTAAAATGCCTTTTATCTAATGTTGAAAACTGCATGTTTCCTATTATAGCCGTGGAAACAATTAAAGCATCAGTATAATTCAAACCTTCTTTTAAGAAATATTTCTCGACTAGGTTAAAAGCCATTTCGCTTATAGTCTCGCTCAGTGGAATCACCTCAAATTCAGATATCTTTTCGAAGTTTTTTTTCATTTCCTTTTTTGTTAAAGATCCTTCTAATATCTCAGACGCAGTCACAATGGAAATCCTTATATCAGGAAGCGAATCGAGATACTCCGCAGCCTTATCTGATCCCCTAATAGCATCTATTATTATATTGGAGTCAATTAGAGTTAGTTTTTTCATAAATTCTGTTAAATCTTTCTCTTCTTTTATTTCTCACCCATTCGACAGGATCTTTCATATCTTCTCTATTTTTCCACATTCCGAACACATCACTTTTTTTAAAAGATTCTATTTTCTTCTTTTTACCAATATCTTCAATAACCTTCACAGGAACAATAGCTACCTCTGGTTCTCCTCTATCGGTTAAATAAAATACCTGTCCGCCAACCACTTCTGAGATTATTGAAGCGAAATTATTTCTAGCATAAGTTTTGCCAATATATTTCTTAGCTTTTTGTTTTTTTGTTTGCATGCGTATAGTGTACAACTGTACGTTTTAATGTCAATGATGAATAGTTATAATGGATTAGAAAAAGCAAAAATCCGCTTCTACCTAATTACAAGTGTCCTGCCCATTCACTTGCACGGTGAGAAGCGGATTTTTGCCCGCAATTTTCAAATTACGTAATTCTTACCAAAGCGTCTCTTTCTTACGAAAGCAAAGGCCTATCCACAAGGAGGAATGTAAGTAAATATAGCCCAGAAAACGAATAAAAGTTTTCTATAATTCCAGATTATCTACTTAAAGATTACCACCTTCCTCGCAGAAAGGTCTTTACCTTCGCAAGAAGGAACCACCTTCGTAAGAAGGAGATCCTATCGTAAGTAATGGAATACTATACCCTATAACATTGGCTGTCAAGCCCTATTGTCAATATGGCTATGAGGATGACAAGTGACTGCGAAAAGTCTTTACTAGGGCCTCTTCTTGGCTGTTAGACAGATCTCGTAACAAGACCTTGTCTTCTACAACTTTGAATCCGCCTATTTCTTTAGTTGGTACAAAAACTATATCCGTATTAACGATAACTCCAAGATTTGCATCTTCTCTTTTTTGTGCTGGTGATAATCTCAAAGCATCTTTCCAAATTTGCATATCTTCTGGATTTGCATAAATATGTAGTAATGTAAATGGATCAAGTAAGGTATGTAAAGATAATCCCGCATGTAGAGTGAATCCGTATTCTAAATCTTTTGACATTGCAGTTTCTTTTATCTTTTTTGCAAGCTCTATTAAATCAGCGTACTCACTATTATAGTATCTGATATTTAAACCGGGTACTAAGTCGACATTTTCAAATTGATTTTTAGGTAATTCTGCTACCTGTGGTTGTGGAACAGAAACCGGTTGTGGAATTTCTTGAACTGGTTCTTCAACTTGCTCTTGGCCAATTCCAGTTGAAAATCTTCTATCTGGTCTATCTGTTGGAACTTGAAAATCAGATGTTGGTTTATTGTCTTCTTCTAAATCCCAATCATCTTTAACTTCAACAACCGGTCGAACATTTCCAAATGGAGATTGCTGTCGAGGTTGTGATTGGAATTGATTAACTGTTGGTTTGAATGTGCCAAAGTCACCCTGAACTGGTTGAGATTGCATTGGCTTAGATTGTCGAGCAGATTCATAAGCTTGTGAGGTTTGTCCGGCATTAAGAAAATCCATAATTTGATCTTTTGTAAATCTATGTCTTCCTGAAGCGGTTCGCATTGACTGTATCTTATTGTCTTCCATATACCTGTAAAGCGTACGAAGACTTACCCCTAAAATCTCTGCGACTTGAGTGGATGTATATAATTTATCTTTGATTTCTAAACTCATAATCTAACAGTACATGTGACGTCACGTAACGTCAAGTAGGATAATTTAACTATGGGACTGTAGTTTAGGGAACGGAAAGGATAGGCCGCAAAATTCAGAAACAAAGACATACTGCTTTACAGGATCCTCTCGTTGAGGAGGATCCCTTTCTTCCTTAAATTTGGTATCATTAATCCAAATGAAAAACATATTTACGTTAGTGGCCACAATGGGATCACTGCTTTTAATTACAACTGTCACTGTCTTGTATAGCGAAGGATGGAGGCTAGACAAATCTCAAGACAGCGACGCTAATATAATATCTCAAGCAGTAATCAAAAAGACCGGAATGATAGCAATAAGGTCAGTGCCAGATAGTGCAAAAGTATACATAGATGGTGAACTCGTGACGGCAACTGACGACACGATATCTGCGCTTACTCCAGGAACACATCAAGTAGAAGTTAAAAAAGAAGGGTTCGAGCCTTGGGCAAAGGCCATAAATGTTTATCCAGAACTCGTAACAGATATTACAGCGGTTCTAGTTTTACAAAGCCCAAGGCTCGAACCCTTAACCAACACAGACGTAAAAGCATATGCACTTTCAAATAATCAAAATAATATTGCCTTTTTGACAGCTAATCACACACAACCAGGTATTTGGATGCTTCCATTATCTGGAACTCCATTAAATATTTTTAGAAACAATACTAGACTATTAATAGCAGACACTGTTTTTGCAGCCCCATCTTTAGGACAAAACATTTGGTGGTCACCAGATGACAAAGAAATCTTAGTGCAAATGAATGCCACAGGGTATCTTTTATATAAAGTTCCTGAACAAAATGGTGCAAACGTTACACCGAAATCAGTAACTAAAGTTTATGAAGTAAAAGCAAGATGGAACGAAACTTGGAAAACCGACTTTCTTGTTCCTAAATTAAATGCCATAAAGCAAAATCAAGATATTCCTGAATTGGTTTTACAACATGCACAAAACGAAACAACGACTTGGTCACCAGACGATGAGAAGTTTTTCTTTTTAAATCAAAATAGCGATAACTCGAAAGAATATGATTTAGTTGTTTATAATTCCGAAACTCCGCTTCCTGTGTCTGAAGAAAGACTTTATTCAACAATTAAGATCACAAATCCAGAAAATATCAAAATATATTGGTATTCGGATTCATATCATTTGATTCTAGTAGAAAAAGTTGATGCTCAAAGCAAATATTATACAGTCAGCCTAATTAGAATTGATGGATCAAATCGCACAACAATTTATACTGGCACATTAGATTCTGACCAGGCATACACTACGCCACAAGGAGACAAAATAGTTGTTATGACTTCACTAAAAGATGGAGGCAGTAGCAACCTATACGCAATTTCAATTAGATAGACTCTTTATATAAGCTTTGCTTTTACGACTAGCCTATTCTGTGTACTTCCAGGAGGATCGCAAGTGACAAGAGTTATTACAGGAACGGTGTAATTGTCATCAAATGGTTTTGTGTTCCACCCAGGAACAACTTCTGTGGAAAAAACTCTATAAACATATGGTCTGCCTTTATATACCATTGTAATATTATCCCCCACTTCAACTTTATTCAAAAGATTAAAAACAGTTGCATATGGACCAAGTTGCCAAAAATTTATAGAAGAATGTGCAAAAAGAAACATGTTTCCATCTTGACCTGGGTAAGGTGTACCTTTTGCATGCGCCACACCATGACTAAGAGCATTCATGTATTCTAAATTATTAACAGTACTAACATCTGCAACGACAGGTGCATTGACGTTTATTTTGTCGATTATTACTGAAAAGTTTGGATCAACTGCTACAACCGGAGTTATATTCGCATAGTCAAAGCTATCATCTATGTCAGGAATGTTTGGATTATTTGGAGTGTTTAATTGCACATTATTATGAGCTTGGTTATTTGACTTGCTAGTAGAAGCATATATAGCTTCTGAGTAAATAATAGGCGCATAAGTAAAAGTCAGTATACCCAGACCTGTTATGAATAGAAAGTTTGCTATTGTAGTTAATATAAATCTTAGTATCATAATACTATGGGCTTATTATACCATTTATATTGCCCTCTTATATAGTATAAATAATAGCATGAAGATAAGGCAATATTCTGGGCTGTCAGACAAGGTTAACGCGTGATAAGTTTTATGGTCTGAGGAATAGTAAAGCATGAGATTTTGGACATTCAGAAAGTATGATTTGGAGGAAAAAAGATAATGTCTGATAGTTTAGAGATCCTTATACTAAGGGTCTCTTATGAGAAGCTTCGTCCGCTTCAGCGGACGAAGCTTCTCACCACAAGTCGTAATAAACATTGTATATTATAAGTTTATGTAAAATTTGCCAAATCAATTGCGATTAATACTCTAATATAATGCAATATATCCACTCTATATGATAATTCCAAGAGGTTACAAACCTTACCCTATTTGCTACTAATGGAAAACTATTATTGTTTATGCTCCACAGATCAAATCTATCACCGAAGGTATTAATGTCATATTCCCCTATCTTCCTATCGGGTATTTATAATTCAATGATTATAGATCACCTATGCGGATAGTCTTGGTGCTCTAAATATTAGATAAGTATGTCAAATGCACCAGTAAAGCAATTCCGATCGAATCCTCACAAAAAGAATTCCTTTGTAATATAAGTTATAATCAATTGATGAATTCATGCTCTCGTAGCTCAGGGGATAGAGCACAGGTTTCCTAAACTTGGTGTCGGAGGTTCGAGTCCTCCCGAGAGCACCAAATGTCAAATTAGATGTTGCCCACTAGATAGTCTTGCTATAGAATATCAACAACATGAAATCAAAAAACCTCAACTTAAATACAGTTACCGGCAGAGCAAAATATTTTCAAAAACACGCCCAAAAAGAAATAGAAGAAATAAAAGAATATCTAGATAGCAAAACTTTTGTAGGCTTTCTATTAGCAAAAAAAAGCGCTGGAAAAGGAACTTATTCAAAGATGTTCCAAGAGGTAATAGGACAAGATCGAGTGGTAACTATATCAATTGGAGATTTAGTTCGAGAGACGCATGCAAAGCTAGATGAGAATCCAAATAATATAAAAGAGTTGATCAATAAGCTCGTCCCAAACTACAGAGGATACATCTCTCTAGAAGACTCCTTAAAGGCATTTCTAGACCGAAATCAATCCACTTTGATACCATCAGAGTTCATTTTAGCCTTAATTAAAGAAAAGTTATCTGAATTCCCAGACAAAGCTGTTTTTATTGATGGATTTCCTCGAGGAATGGATCAAATCACTTATGCACTTTATTTTAGACAAATAATGAATTTAAGACCTGACCCAGATTTTTTTGTATTGATTAATGTTCCTGAAACTATTATTGAAGAAAGAATAAAGACTCGGGTGATTTGTCCTACATGTAATACAGCAAGAAATATGAAACTTTTACCATCAGAATTTGCTGACTACAATAAGAAAACCAAAGAAATCTTTCTTATTTGTGACAATGTAGACTGCGCTGGATATAAAAAGCAAGCCATGGTAAAAAAAGACGGCGACGAGCTAGGGCTTGAACCTATTCGCAATAGAATTAAAAATGATGCAGAATTAATAAAACAAGCTCTTCAGTTACACGGCATTCCAAAGGTTATCTTGAATAATTCAATTCCTGTTAAAGATAAAGAAAAGTATAAAGAATACGAAATAACCCCTGAATTTGTGCATAAAGTCGACGAAGCCAACAAAAAGGTGAAAGTAATTGAAAAGCCATGGATAGTAAAAGATGACGAAGGAAATGACTCTTATAGTCTTCTTGCAGCTCCTGTGGTCTTATCAATGATAAAGCAGATTCATTCAATTCTCTTTTCTACAGATTAATATTTTCTACGAAATAATCCTCATCTTCATAAACTGTCAATATGACATATGTAGGAGATAGGCTTCGTTCTTGATTTAATGATCCAACTACATAGTGAAATAGGTCATTCGACTCTTCATCGACATTTTCGCTAAATATGTGCTGATCACCAGCAAATACTGCTTTGACATTCGTCGGTCTGATTAATCCTAACAAACGAATCCTTTGTGCATCAACTTCATCAGAATATTCACCCATGCCTTTTCTACCGAGTGCGAAACTACTTACATGCAATGGATTATGTAATATCACGAAATTAGATGACTTAACATTCTGCTCTATGAAGTTCCACTCTTCGGGGCCTATCCCCTCATACTCATTCGCATTATCTATGAATAGAAATGCTATTTCACCTATCGTGACAAATTGGTAAGAAGCACCAAACCATTTTTCATATCCTGACACGCCAGATGATTTCCATAAATCTCGATCTCCAGGAACCGAATAAACTTTTAACCCCGAATTATCAAATAGCTTTTTTATACTTTGAAAATCTTCTGAAACTCCTAACTGTGTCAAATCCCCAACATGAAAAACATACTCGATATTCTTAGACTTGATTTCATCCAAAGCCTTTTTTGTGTTATCCCAATCATTTTCTGTATCGGCAATAAGGCCTATCCTCAATTTAAAAGGTTTTTCTTTTGAAATAACATGTGTTGATTTATTTTCTTTAGGCGCCTTAATTACAGGATAGTATTTTTGAAAAAGCAAAATACCAGCAATAGCCAAAGCTATAACGGTAAGGCAGCCAACCGATAAAACCGCTAAAATACAGTTTTTAAAATTTAGCTTTCTCATTAAGAAAGTTTAGCACAATAGCCAATCAGTATTACATCTTTTCAGGAGAGTTTATTCCAAGAAGTTCCAAACCATTTTTGATTACTAAAGCGGTTGCGTTAACAATCGCTAACTTTTCAGTTTCGCTTTCAGAACCTATTATCAGCCCAGAATTATAGTAAGAGTTGAATGACTGGGATAATTCAAAAAGATATCGACACAAATAATGTGGAGCAAATTCTAAAGACGCACGTGTCGTAATTTCTTCAAAAAGATATAGTTTTTTTAACAATTCATCTGCCAAAGTTCCTAAACTAGGAATTTCGCCTAGATTTATATTCAAATCTGATTCAGATACTTTTGATTTTCTTATAATACTTAACGCCCTAGCAGCAGTATATTGAATATATGGTCCGCTATAACCTTTTTGATCTAAGGCCTCATCTATGTCAAAGACAACATCCTGATAAGTATTGTATTTGAGCATTTCAAATTTAAGTGAGCCAATAACAACATCATCAACTGAATCAAATTCTCCATGTTGCTCGGTTAATCGACCTTTAAGTTTTTTTATAAAATCTGTTATTGATATTACCGTGCCTTTTCTTCCACTTATTTTTACGAAAGGTTTAGTGTCATCGTGTGACAACCCTAAGCTTTTAGCCGTTTTATTAGAAAGATATACAAATCCATAATTAACATGAAAATAATTTTTAGAAAACTTTTCATACCCGATTACTTTGAGAGCTTCTTTTACGGCTTCTTGCGGATAAGTCTGACTTATATCTATGACATTCACTACCTCATCGGCTGGAATAAATTCTTTTTTGACTTCACCATCGCCAACAGATGTAACATACAAATCTTTCTTCTGTATTTTCCAATCTATCTTTTTATAGAGAAAATCTTCTAAAGCCCCGAACTTCCAAAGATGATACGCTATGTCATTCCCTGTATAAGTGACGACTCCATTTGATCTAACAATTACTTTATCTTCGGCTTTTGGAAGTTTTATAACCCAACAACCTGCTTTGTCACCATTAGTCACTTGGTAAAAAGCCTCTTTTTGTTTTAATAATTCGAAAGTTTTTTCCCATAGCTTATTTTTTACTATGTCACTTTCTCTTACAATCAAATCATAGCTGATATTCAGGCCATTAAAAATGGTTAGCACTTCTCTTAGTATATTGTCAGTAATTTCTCTAGCTAAATCTGAATCAGAATTGTTTTGCCAAGATATATTTTTCTGAATGGTTTCTTTTTCTGCAGATACTGTAGTATCTGACACAGCTCTTCTTTCTATATCTACATAAGCTGCCGAAGCCCATTCGAGTAAACTATGATAATCTGCCCTCTTTATATATTCTTTTTTGTATGCCAATACGATTGAAGATACCTGAACACCTGCGTCATTTTGATAATACTGTACCTTAACTCCTTTTCCTGAAAATCTTAATAAGCGAGTTATAGAATCGCCTATACAAGCATTTCGAAGATGCCCAATATGTGGCTCTTTATTTGGATTAATATCAGTATGTTCTAATGATATTCGCGTTTTATTTTTGGATAAAATCTTGCCATATTCAGATTTGGACTTATTTATTAAATTAACTTCACTAAAAAGATATTTTTTATTTAGAAAAAAGTTAATAAATCCTGGACCTGCTATTTCTATCGTTGATACATATTGGAATATTTTTTTAGACAAATTAAACTCAGAAATAATCTTTATTCCGAGATCGTGGGGGTTTCCTTGCTTTAAAACCATCGCGATATTGCATGAATAATCGCCGAATTTAGAATCTGCAGGATGCTCAAGTTGAACTTTTGCCAGATTTAAATCTTTATAATCTGGCAAAACTTTCTTCGTAGCTTCTAAAATCTCTTTTCTAATTAATTCTGAAATATTCATAAGCTTATTATAGTTAATTAAGACTTAATTAACCAGCCACCAATAATTGTCTTTTTCTTTAATGTGGATAGTACCTTTTAAATCTGTTCTAAAAACTGGGATATTCATTTTCTCATATGCATCTAATACAGACTGATTTGGATGTTTATAGCTGTTATCTTTACCTACCGAAATTACCGCTAATTCAGGCTTTAGTTTCTCGATCAAATCACCATAAAAGGAATCGGATGCTCCATGATGTGGCACTTTAAGAATTTCTATGTCAGTATTTATCATGTCTATAATATTAACCTGTTCTTCGTTTTCAGCATCACCAGTAAAAAGAACGTCAAATGATCCATCAGATATCAAAGTTACAATAGATTCAAGATTTTGATTTTTCTGTTTATCTGCACCATTCGGATTGGCATAATTAGTCACACTTAAGGTGTCATCTTTATTCAAACAGCCACTTACTATAGGAGGACTATCCTTAGTTGGGTTGTCATAGATTTTCTCTCTTAATTCCTTCTCAGTATTTGAAATTGGATCATCTGTATCGTCATATAATATACAGTTAATTCTATACCTGTCTAACATATCAATTAATCCGCTAATGTGATCAGCATGAGAATGAGACACTATCACAAGGTTTATATAATCTATCCAAAATGGCAGAAGATTAGATATTTCATATGAAAGATTATTAGAAGGACCGCCATCAATCAATATTACTGACCCTTGCGAAGTCGTAATCAATTCGGCATCACCTTGCCCTACATTTATAAAATATATATCGAGATTATCGTCATAAAAATTTTTGAATGATGGATACTCTTTATAGACTAAAGAAACCAATATAACAAGAATCAATACAAATATGGATTTAATCTGATTTTTCATTTAGGTACCTTAATAGAAACTTTAAAACCAAACTAAATATGACATAATAAATAACTACACCAACTAGACTTAGTCTATATTGAATTACAGCAAACTCAAACTGGCTAAAATAATCTTGAATAATAAAAAAATAATCAGACAAAGCTATGACAATAACCTGCAAAATAACATTAGGAAACAAAGCTAACAAGATGCCACCGACCGTAATTACAGGTACGACCCAAAGTACAAGTAAATTCGCGACAATTGAAAAAAGACTTACCTGACCAAAGTAATACGAGACTATCGGCAGAATAGCCAAGTTGATAAAAACAACTAACATAACTTGGCTCGCTAAAGGACGCAAAAAATTCACATATGGCGCAAGTAGAATAATAATAAAAGTGGCAGTAAAAGATAACTGAAAGCCGATATCAAGAATAAAACTAGGATTAAAAGCTAGCATAACCAAAGCCACAAAGACTAGGATATATAGCGACACCTTATATTCTCCACGTATTAAAGCATAAACATTTATAATACCCATAATAGAGGCCCTTACTATTGGAGGATCAATACCTGTCATAAAAATAAATCCCAATATTAATATTAGACTTCCGAAAATATAAAATCTGTATCCGAATCTGATTGCAAAAAAACTCCAAATTGCTATTAAAATTGAGACGTTATAACCAGAGGCAACTATGACATGAGTAGTTCCACTTGATATAAAAGCACTTCGATAACTTTCTGGCCAGTTAGATTTATATCCAAGTATTGTTCCTAAAACTAAAGAGTAAGCAGGTTCGGGAAGTACCTTTCTAAGACGGTTTATGACACCTACCCTGAACATACTAATAAGAAGCAACCATCGATTGCTCTTTTCAGGAAGTTCCGAGATTTTTGGATAATAAATGACATTGTGCAAAATTTTTCCTGAAAATTTAATATATTGCCCCGGTACGTATTGAGGATAGGCCGCTGTTCTGAGGGTGACTTGACCCATTTCGACATTTTGTAGGGATCCTTTGTCATACGGTGGATTTAATATCAAGCCTTCAGAAGAATAAAAATCGAGATTTAAAATTCTTTGCGGATTTATTATAAATCCATAAACTCTATAGCAACCAATGACGCTTATTGTCGCTATAAATAGAATTGATATAAAAAAAGAACGCTCCATATTTTAAATGGAGCAATAATAAATTAAAGATTACTTAGTTACAAAATTTATTAATCTTGCAGGTACGTAAAAGGTATTAGTTATTTTTTCGACTTCTAAACGATCACCGAGTGACTCAATCGCTAACCGTTTAATTTCGTCTTCTGGGGCGACTTTGGAAATATTTTCCAAAGTCGCCCTCACCTTTCCATCTACCAGAACTACAATAGTCACTGTTTCATCAACAACTAATGATTCATCATGCTCCGGCCAAGATTGTACATGAACGCTAATGAAATTTTCAGAAACTTTTGATGAACCGTGGCTTAGTACTTGATAAAGTTCCTCAGAAATGAATGGCGCAAACACAGCTAAAACCTTAATAAATTTAATTGTGTCATCTTTGCTTAATTTATAATCAGGTTTTTCCCATTCATTTATAAATTCCATCATTTTGGCAATTGCCGTATTAAATTTTAAGGCTGGAATATCTTCATCAACCTTTTTGATAGTTTTATGAAGTGCAACTAAAAGATTCCTACTTGATTCATAGGCAGCTGATTTGCCTTCATCCATAGACAATTTATATACACGTGCCAAAAATCGGCTTATTCCCATTAAAGAGTTTGTATCCCAAGGCTTATCGGCTTCTAAAGGTGCCATGAACATTTCATAAACTCGCAAAGCATCTGCACCAACAGTAGCAACAATTTCGTCAGGATTAATTACATTTCCTTTGCTCTTACTCATTTTCTTGTGATCTGGTCCTAAAATCATTCCTTGGTGACGCATTTTTAGAAATGGTTCATTGAAATTCAAATATCCTTCATCTCTTAAGAATTTTGTAAAAAATCTTGAATATAAAAGATGCAAAAGGGCATGCTCATTACCTATCATATAAAAATCCACGGGCAATAACTTTTCCAACATCTCTTTTGAGGCAAATTCTTGAGTATTTCTAGCATCTGAAAATCTTAAAAAATACCAGCTTGAATCAACAAAAGTGTCCATAGTATCAAATTCTGGTCGCCATCCTTTTCCATATAATTTTTCTGTACGTTCTATAAATTCTTTTGAAGTTGTTAAAGGCGACTCGCCCGTTGGTTTAAACTCAACATCGTCTGGCAACATCCAAGGCAAGTACTCCTCCTCCACCATATGGGGATCACCATTTGGATCATAAACAATAGGAATAGGCGCACCCCAATATCTCTGCCTAGAAATTAACCAGTCCCTTAATTTATAAGTAACAGTGGCTTTACCTGCATTTATTGTTTCCAAAAATTTTACAATTTCAACTCTGGCTGATTCAGAATCTAACTTATTAAATTTACCTGAATTCACAAGCTTATCTTCAAAATCAATGACTTCAATAACAGGCAAATCAAACTTTTTTGCAAAAGCCATGTCTCTTTCATCGTGTGCAGGAACAGCCATTATTGCTCCTGTTCCGTATCCTATTAAGACATAGTCAGACACCCAAACAGGAATTTTATTTTTATTAATCGGATTAATTGCGTATAATCCTGAAAATATTCCTGTTTTATCTTTGTTAATTAAACGTTCTTCTTCGGTTTTCGATTTTGCTTCTTTCAAATAACTTTGAACACTTGAAACATTCTCTTCTGAAACTTTGTTTAATAATTCATGTTCAGGTGCGGTCACCATGTAAGTTGCCCCGTAAATCGTGTCAGGTCGCGTTGTAAAGACTTTTAATGTGTCAATTGACTTACCTATCGCGTCGACGATTTCAAATTCGATTTCGGCTCCTTCACTGCGTCCAATCCAATTTATTTGTTGTTGCTTTGTCGCTTGGGGCCAATCTACTTCTTTTAATCCTTCAATCAATTCATCTTTGTAATCAGTAATTTTAAAAAACCATTGATTCATTTTCTTTTGAATAACTTCAGTACCGCATCTTTCGCATGTTCCATTTATAACTTGCTCATTTGCTAAAACTGTTTGACAAGAAGGACACCAATTTACA
>Ga0066639_10003771_pt1 | contig 13063 bp, 14 predicted proteins | sample CryGeyCG2114_010_2_FD_59504 | JGI IMG/M metagenome (GOLD analysis project Ga0066639, IMG submission 59504) | Groundwater microbial communities from aquifer - Crystal Geyser CG10_big_fil_rev_8/21/14_0.10 | ecosystem: Environmental > Aquatic > Deep subsurface > Groundwater | place: USA: Utah...
TTCCAGTCTGTTTTTAATAGGTGCGGGAGATGGCCCGATTTTTACATTGTCGACAATAATCGCCGTAAATCGCGGGCAAAGTTTTTTGTCACGTATAACAACGTCGAGTGAAATGGGTTTTGACGTGTCGATCTGCAGACTAATGTCAAGCCCTTTCGGATTTATTAGATCCGATTTGATTTTTTGGAATGAAAGTATTGCTCGGGCTTCGCGAGCAAGCCCAAATACGGAAGATGCGTCAGGCCTGTTTGAAGTTACCTCCACATCCAGAATGAAATCGCGGTCACTTTTTTCGATTTTTTCAACAGATGGACCGCAAAGAGAAAGTTTTTCCGCAAGTGTTTTTGCGGCAATATCAGTTTTTAAATAATCTCGGAGCCAGGAAATGGGAAATTTTATGTTCATAAAATTAAATCCTAAACTCTAAATTTTTGAAATTTTGAGCTTTTCTATTTTGTAATTGTTTAGAATTTAGAGTTTCGAGTTTGGGGTTTTTCATTAGAATTGTTCGTTGAATCTTAGATCGTTTTGGTACAAAAGCCGGATATCCGGAACATTGGTCTTCATGGCGATAGTCCTTTCAATCCCCCAGCCGAAAGCAAAGCCTGAATATTTTTCCGGGTCAATTTTGCCTGCTTTTAGGACGTTTGGATGAACCATTCCGGCTCCTCCAAGCTCTAACCAGCCGGATTTACAAAGCCTGCATCCCTTGCCAAGGCAAACACCGCAGGTTACATCGACTTCGAAGGAAGGTTCGGTGAAGCGGAAATGGTGCGGCCTGAGACGTGTAACCCTCTCTTTTCCGAAAAAGCGGGTCGTAAAGAAATCAAATGTACCTTTCAACTGCGAAATAGAAACATTTTTATCGACCAACAATCCTTCAAACTGATGAAACATTGGTGTATGGGAAACATCTATTTGCCTACGGTAACATCTCGCGATGTTGAGCATACGGATCGGAGGATTTTTGGCGCGGAGCATTTCCCTAACCTGCCCGTTTGATGTATGAGGTGTTAAGACTTGCTTGCCCATTTTTGGATCGGGTTTCGCTGAGATGAAAAAAGTTTCCCAATCATCACGAGCCGGATGGTCCTTGGGCATATTCAAAGCCTCGAAAGCAAAATAATCCCAGTCAATTTCCGGATAACTTTTAAGGGAGAAGCCAAGCTTGTTAAAGATGCCGGTAATTTCTTCTATGGCTTGTGAAACAAGGTGGAGATGTCCTATTCTTGCTTTTTTTGCAGGAGCAGATATGTCTACCGTTTTTTCTTCAGATGACGAAATCAGTTCGAGTTTTTTGGATGAGAACAGCTCTTCAATTTGTTTTTTGGCTTCATTAAGGTCCTTGCCAAAAACCGGTTTTTTTTCCTTTGGCAATGACGGTATTAATTTTGTAAGGTTTGTGAACAAACCGCTTTTGCCAAAGATCTCCAGGTAAACCTTGTCTAGTTCTTCGCGCTTGGTCAACTCGTCAAGCTTTGCTCTAGCGGCATCAATAGATTTTTGGATTTCTCTATTCACTTCGTCGATTTTACTCTGACGTTTAACTTTTGATCAAACTTCTTTCCACAAAAAATGCCTCTCGAACTTAAAATATCAGCACTGATGTCTGATATTTTTAGAGCTTCACAAAAAATACCTCTCGCTCTAAAAATTATCTTCAAGAACGAGAGGCAAAGGTGTTTTTATCAGAGTGGAGATATTAAAGTCAAGCAATTGAATTTTAGCTGACTTTTTTGACCAGATCCCTGAAAGCTTCAGGGTCCTCGATTGCTATTTGAGAGATTATCTTCCTGTCCAGTTCGATGTTTTTCTTTTTAAGTCCTGCAATAAATTTACTGTAAGAAAGATTTTCTTGGGAAAGGGCTGCAGATATTCTGGTGATCCAAAGACTGCGGTTTACTCTCTTCTTCTCTTTGCGCCCGCGGTAAGCATCTGCCCCAGCATGCATTACTGCTTCTTTTGCCTGTTTAATTAATTTTGAACGACCGCCTCGGTAGCCTTTTGCAAGGCCAAGGATCTTTTTATGTTTTTGGTGGGTGGTGGTGCCTCTTTTAACCCTCATAGGGAAGCAGCCTTTCTATCCTTGTTTTTTCCGATTCGGAAACTAAAGCGGTTTTTTTATAGCGCGCCAAAGCACTGGCACTTTTATTGCTTTTTAGGTGGTTCTTCATCTGGCGGTTTCTGAGAATCTTCCCGCCCTTGGTTATTTTGAACCGTTTCGCTGCTGCTTTCTTGGTTTTCAGCTTCATTTTCTTCTTTTGGCCTGCTTTCTTCCGGCCCTTCCTGGCCGCTGTGTTTTTGGACTACTCCTTTTTTAGGTTTAACAATAGTAACATATCTCCTGCCCTCAAATCTCGCTTCCCTATCCTGTTCTGCAATTTCAGATAGGTCGGACATGATTTTTGCAAGCAGTTTTGGCCCGAATTCCGTATGGGCCATTTGCCTACCCTTAAACTGGATAGATATTTTAACAATATCGCCGCCTAAAATAAATTTTTTTACTTTTTCCAGGCCCGTGTTCAAATCGTGTTCGCCGATAAACGGCGAAAACCTTACTTCCTTTAATTCCGTCTCCTTCGTGTGCTTGCGGGCTTCTTTTTCCTTACGTTCTTCTAAATATTTAAACTTCTTAAAATCTATAATTCTTGCAACCGGAGGATTCGCATTTGGTGCTATTTCGACAAGATCCGCTTCTGCTTCCTGTGCTTTTTTTAAAGCCTCGTCTTTTGAAAGAAGGCCTATTTGCTTTCCATCAATATCAATAACCCTTAGTTCGTTTGCGTTTATTTGGTAATTTAGTTTGTAATACTTTTTGACTTTAAACCTCCGGCAGCTTCCTCTAAATTTTAGAGCTTGATATTAACATTTATATGTCTTTTTCAGCAATTTCTCTGTTCAAATCTTCTAAAAATTTATCGACTGGCATAATACCTAAATCTTTCCCGTCTTTTTGACGGATTGTGATTTTGTTTTCCTGCTCTTCTTTCGGGCCGACAATTAAAAGGTAGGGAATTTTTGCTACCGTCGCGTCGCGGATCTTTGCCTGCAGGGTATCATTTCGTTGGTCCAATAAAATGCGAATTCCGGCTTTTTCAAATAAACTTCTGACTTTTTCGGAATAAGCAGAGACTTTTTCGGAAATAGGAAGGATTATTGCCTGGGTCGGCGCCAGCCAGAGCGGAAAGTTTCCAGAAAAATGTTCAATTAAAATACCGATAAACCTCTCCAAAGATCCGAAAATCGCCCTGTGGATGACATGAGGTGTTTTCTGACTGCCATCTGAGTCTGTATACTTCAGGCCAAACCTTTGAGGCTGATTAGGGTCCAACTGCATCGTGCCCATTTGCCAGCTTCTTCCTAGCGAATCTTTCATTAAAATATCAATTTTGGGCCCGTAAAAGGCTCCCTCGCCTTCTTCTATTTTGTAATCCTGGCCGCTTGCCTCTAATATTTTTTTGAGGGCTTTTTCGGCTTTATTCCACGTCTGGATTTCGCCGAGAAATTTTTCCGGCCTAGTTCCCAGACGGAAAGTGTATTTAAGGTTAAAAGCAGAATAAAAGGTTTTAACTATTTCGAAAAGATTTTCAAATTCACTTTCTATTTGATCTTCACGTATGAATAAATGGGCATCGTCCTGCCGAAACTCCCTAACCCTGAAAAGGCCGTTTAATACTCCGGAAAGTTCATATCTATGAAGGACGTCCGTGTCTGCAAGTCTTAGCGGTAAATCGCGGTAGGATCTTAGTTCCTGCCGGTAAACTACCATCGCGTTTGGGCAGTTCATTGCTTTAACCCCGTATACCTCATTTTTGCCCATGTCGGAAACGAACATGTCCTGCCAGTAATGGTCGAAGTGGCCTGATGTCTGGTATAAATCTTTTTTATTCAAAGCTGGGGTTGCGACTTCAACATAATTTCTTTTCTTAAGTTCTTCGCGGTTGAACCTGATAAGGGTGTTGTAAACTTCAAGGCCCTTTGGCAGCCAGTAAGGCATACCCGGAGAAGTTTCGTGAAAAAAGAACAAACCAAGTGCGGGGCCAAGTTTTTTATGGTCGCGTTTTTTAGCTTCCTCAAGCATATTCAGATATTCGTCCAGCTCTTTTTGTGTTGGGAAGCAGGTTCCGTAAATCCTGGTCAGCATTTTATTTTTCTCGTTCCCTCTCCAATAGGCGCCGGCAAGTGAAAGCAACTTGAAAAATTTCAAGTCTTCTTTGGGGCTTTCTGTGTGGCCTCCGCGACAAAGGTCTTCAAAACTGCCGCTCTTGACAATGGTCAAGCGTTCTCCTTTTTTGGAAAATTCTTCTATTAGTTCCTCCTTGTAGGGATTCCCTTTGAATTTCTTTATTACTTCATCTTTCTTTATTTCCGACTGATCAAATGCCTCCCAAGTTTTGAGGATTTGGCCCATTTTATTTTCAACCTTTGAAAGATCCGTTTCCGAAATCGGCGTATCGAAATCAAAATCGTAATAGAAGCCGTTTTCGATTGCAGGCCCTATTGCCCTCTTTGTTTTGGGGTAAAGTTCCATAACAGCGGCGGCTAAAAGATGGGCGCAGGAATGCCGAAGGTTATTTAACTTATTATCATCCATTGGGTTTTCAAGCTCATTTAGCTAGAAGTTGGCTCTGTGCGGATTTTATAACATCGGCAAAAAAAGTTCCTAGAACAGGAACAAAATCGATTTTGGAAATAAGAAAGCCGATTAAAATCATAAAAGCTGATGTTCCCAGCGTAAGGCCGATTCCCCACCCCAGACCCCCTAAAAGTCCGGTAAAGAATTTTCTCCATGCGGACGGGTTCACTTCTATGTAATATTTTTCTGTTAATTTCCCATTTTCTTGCACAGTCACTTTTGCCTGGTTTTGAGTTATTTGATTCTGTTCTTCGGACATAATTTGATTTTAGTTTCTGCCAGCGGATTTGGCAATTTAGGAAATGGACAGGATTTATTCTTTATGTGAATAATGAAACTATGGAAATAAACGATCCTGAGGTTGTGAAGGCTCAGGTGGAAAAATTAATGAAGGGAAACGAGTCGGATTCGAATACTTCCGGAAAAGGAAAAGGCGCTGTTATCCCTGAAGGTGTTGCCGGATGGAGCTGGGGTGCATTTTTGCTGAATTTTATTTGGTCTGTTAACAATAATGTCTGGATAGGGCTTTTAACAATAATTCCTTATGTCGGACTTGCGGTAATGTTTTTATTGGGTTTTAAGGGTCGTGAGTGGGCTTGGCAATCGAGACATTGGGATAGCGTAGAGGAATTCATCAGGATACAGAAAAAATGGTCTTATTGGGCGGTTGTGAGTAGTGTTATAACGCTTGTACTTGCGGTGATTATAATGTTTTTTGCAGAGAAACTATTGTTAAACAATCTTTTGAATTAGCCCCACCAAACTTCTTTTACCCGGCTCTCTTCGTGTTTTGCTTCAAAGAAAGCCAGGCAGTAATCCATTACTATATTTCTTTCAAATGGTTTGCAGGAAAATATGTCTATCAATGCTTCATTGAATTTTGTGAATGTATGTATAGAAATATGGGAAAAGTCAATAATGACTAGTGCCGAATATCCCGGGTTTTCAGGTTTGCCTTCCGCAATTATTGGGCCCTCGAGAATCGACATCTTGACTAGTTTTACTAATCCTTCAATAAATTCCCTTAAAGCATTTGGGTCCGAAATTTTTTGATTGCAGTTTTTAAGATCACAAACAATATGGTAACGCTTTGTCTGCATTAGATTAATTTTAGAGGGTTGATTTGTTTTTTATCAATAGCATTTCGAAAAATCGAACAGAGGTTCGAACTAGTGGGCGATACAGGATTTGCGAATTTTTCAAATTCCGCATTTTTCTTCATTAACTACTGAAATCGTTGTTCAGTAGTATTTCGAAAAACCGAACCAATGAGATTCGCTCCAAAATCACACAGAAAATACTTTCTCAAGTGAAACTATTTTCTGTGGGCGATACAGGATTCGAACCTGTGACCTTCACAATGTCAATGTGACGCTCTAACCAGCTGAGCTAACCGCCCTCTAAAATTCTTGCGAATTTTAGGAATAATGAAGTTGGATTTTAGCAAACTTGGAACTATAAGGCCAGATTTAAGCGGCTTTTTTGGATCTTTCAATCTCTACGGGATTTTTCAGAGGAAGTTTATCTACTGCTTCCCAAACCAAAGGACGGATTACTTTTTCTACCTTTTGACTTGTTATAACGTCCTGGGCTCCCTGGTCTAGATCCTCAAAGCGCAGTGTTTGATGCGAAGCTGTTTCATGTAAATGATCTATGGCTTCGTTCGTATCTATTACTTTAACTACTTCGTTTATAGCTTGTTCGGACGTTTGACTCTGAGTGACAGCGGCTTTTATCTGACCGGAAACATCCGGAATTTGCAGTGTTCCCTCAGTAATACGAAGTTTTTCTTCGGCAGTTTGGTCATCCAATTGAGCCAATTTTTCTCCCAAAAGATTTGTATCAAATTCACCATCGGTATTTATTGCCGAGTACACCGCTTCCTGTGCAAATTCTTTTCTTCTTTTCTGCACATCTTCTGCGGTTTGGTTCCGTTCCGTAATTTCATAACGGTCCCAGGGATCTTCTGGTATTTTTATAATTTTTTTATTTGGGTCATCTTCTGCAGTTTCGACTTTCTCTTCCAGCTCCGCGGGTGCAGATTCCGCTTCGTCAACGTTTCGGAGAATTTCTTCGCCAACTTGAGGGGTAGGTTCATTTTCGACAGTGAAAGATTCAACCTCTCCGAAAGTAAGTTCATACGCTAGACTCGGGGCAGGTTCAGGTTGTGGGTTTGCGTCTTCTGTCGCCCTTTGTAGTTTTTCTACCCACTCATATTCCTCTTCCTCTGGAAGATTTAAAGCATGCAATCCTTCAAGTGCCTCCAGCAGTGCCGATTCGTCTGCTGTTTCCTCTGGTGTTAAATGAGTTTCCAGTGTTGTTGCTGGAAAAATTGTTTCTTCTGACTTCGGCACATAAGTGATTTCTTTAGCAATATCTGCAATGCCTGCGGCCAAAGATGGCGCTTCCGTTTTTTGCGCTGCTGAAGGCGGCAAGGGAATATCAATTGGTGGTTGATCCGATTTAACAGAAAGTTCAGATTGAACATTTTCAATTGAGGACTCTATCACTCTTGCTTCTTCGGGGCTTGGCGGTACCTCATTGGTTAAATCTTCAATAACCGACTCGTACAGATCTGAGTTGAAAGCCAGTTCCGGAAATCTTTGGGTTGTATCCAGGGATATGGTTTGCGGATCCATTTTGTATTCGGGAAGGGCAAAAGGGTTTTCGTATAAGCCGGAAGTTGGATTATTTATTTTGGGCTGATTATCCAGATCGGAGTGTCCCATTCCGAGAGGCCCTGATAAGCCGGAAATAGCTCCTGTGGTACTTAATTCTAGGCCGGTAGCGTACGGTGTTTCTATTACCGCAGCAGAAGAAACTCCGGTGTGTGATTCTCCGGCCGTCATACTGCTGACGCCTGACGTTTCACCTGATACTGATACACCCGACGAACCTGTTTCTGCGCTCATTTTTTATTCTTACCCTTGTAAAGTTAGAGTGCCCTGTTCGTGAATTTTCATTTGTTTACCGCTGACCCAGGCAAGCATACCTGTAGTGCGTTTGGAGTTCGAACGTTGAGATACCAGTTCCTGTGCGCTTTTACTTTCTTCAGCTTTAAACCTTAATGACCTGATTATTGAAGTAATCAGCTTTATATCTAATTTAGAAACCTTATCCGAATTTTGAAGGTGCGCTTTAGTTTCGACTCCTGAGGCTTTTGAAAGCTGGGCAACTTCTTCCTGAAGCTCCATCATTTCTTGATTGATCTCGTGAGCCTGGGAATCCACTTTTGTCTGATGAAGTTTGTATTCCTTTTTTATCTCTTCAATCCTTATTGCGGCTTGTGAGTCGTCCTCCTGCCCTTTCTCTTTTAGCTCTCTTTCCTTTCTGGCCCTTTCTAGATCTTCCCTAGCCATTTCTTGCGGACGTGCGCTTAGCCTGCTTTTTTTGTCGAATAAGTTGAAACCAAGTTCATTTCCGGCTTCTTCAAAAAGCGGGTTTAATGCTTCGTCCCTTACTGTTTCAAAAGGATTTACAACTGTCTGACCTATTGTTTTAAGTGCGGACCCTGCTTTCATCAAGCTCGGATTTTACCATTATTTGAGCCTGACGTCAAAGGCTTACTCATTTGAAAGTTATATTCAAGTCCGGTTCTGGCGGGCTGTAATTTGTACGGAAATTTTCGAGTTTATCGAGGCTGGTATTAAAATCGCTGATCTTATTTTCAAGTGCTTCCAGGTCGGGTTTTTTGGATGCGGGGCTAGCCTCTTGCTGAACTTCTTTCTTCTGAACAGGAGGCGGAAGGGTTTCCGGTTTCTTGGAAAGGAGAATCAGGCTTGCATACAGTAGAACTAAACATCCGGAAAGAAGAAGAAGAACAAATAACTTCCCCTTTGTAGGTTTAATCTCAAAATTCTTAAAAAAATTAATTAGCCTCTTATCAAGGCTCTGTTTTACCGGCGGCTCGGTAGTCTGACCTTGTTGCGGTCCAGTTTGCGGGGTTATAGGAACATTTTCGCGAATCATAAAAGCCTCAATATCTCCTGAAAAAGGTTTTGTGATCTTTTCATGGTTGATTTGGCACTATTTGTTCTTTGTGAAATTTCTTCGAACTCATTATATTTGGCAGTATCTTCCCCGGTTTTTGCAAGTATCTGCTCGGATTTTTCTATGAAACTATTAGTCGTGTTTTTTATATTGGCAATTTCGGTTTTCCAATTAGCGATCACCGATTGGTTTTGGGAGGGGTTATTGCTCAGGTAGGTTTCAACGTCCTGGCTTGTGGTATTTAGATAATTTAGAGTGGATTTAGTTTCGGTCACTTCGTACAAGGAAAGAACTTTGTAAAGTTTGGGTAGTGTCTTGTTTTTATTTTGGGTTGAAAGGTCTACTGAAAGAGCTGTCAGCTCTTCGAGGGTTTGGGCTGACTTGGTTCTATTTGTGTAATCGCTTAAATAAGCTATGTCTTCATCTATCAGCTTCAGGGTTTTGTCCCTTTGATTTTCTTTCCCTGCCCAGTTTATTTGATTTCCCCGCTCTTTAACTAAGAGCAGGTAGCTTGAATAAAGTTTGCTTACCTGCAGTAAATAATCTTTGGTGGAAACGAACGCTTCATTTTTGGAGATTGCAGTTTTAAACTTTTCATAAGCTGCTTTATCCTGAAGATAATTTGTTTTGGCTTCCTGATATTTTGTGAATTGAAACGTGTAGTCGTCCCGGGCATTTTCGAGGGCGGTTTTGCCAAACACTAAGGGTGTAAGTATAAAAGAAAACAAAAGGAAAACGAAAGGAAGCAGTAAATGTCTTTTGAATGCGGGCATTAATTCATTTTATTTCCTGCCCGGATGTAAGATCAAATTATTGGGCAATTGCATACTCCTTATTATTGTTTTTGGAACTAATGAATGATGGAAAAATTATCGGCTTGTGCTGAGGACGGGAACTTCTTTCGTGAGTTTTCCACTTTGTTCTGAAACGAACCTGACTTGTGGGTCGGAGAGGACTCGAACCTCCACGGGTTACCCCATACGCTCCTAAAGCGTACGCGTATACCAATTTCGCCACCGACCCGCGCGCGCCTGTCACTTCTTGCCAAGCAAGAATGATGCTTTCCGCCATCCCGGCGCTAGGAAATTTTATCAGATATCAAGTTTGGCTGCGAGCTCTTATTGCTGCGGATTGATGGGCTTGCCATTCGATTTCATCATCAAGAGGTTCAAGTTTTATTTGACCGTACTTTTTTTCAAGGGCTTTGGAAATAAGATAATCTGCGAAGTGCGGGTTTTTGGGAAGAAGTGAACCGTGTAAGTAACATCCAAAAGCATTTTTATAGACTGCACCTTCCGTTTTGTCTTCGCCATTGTTCCCTGCTCCGATAATCACACTTCCTAATGGCTTAGTTTTTTCTCCTAAATAAGTTTTACCGGAATGGTTTTCAAAGCCAACTAAATTAGTATTTAGTATTTGGTATTTGGTATTTAGGTTAAAAGAATTAATCTCCTTTTGCAGACCTGGATTGATTTTAATTAAGAGGTTTTGAATCATGCGGTCATTTGAACCTACAGTGCAAGCATCAAAAAGACCAATTCCGGGTATTATTTTTCTGTCTTTCGTTTTGAAATGTTTTTGTAATAACTGATAACCACCACAGACGGAAAGGAGAACGGATCCGTTTTCAATTGCCGATTTTATTTTCTTTGCTTTTGATTTTGATTTTAAATCGAGACTAACTACTTCCTGTGTTTTATCCTGCCCACCGCCGAAAAAGTAGAAATCATAATCATTATTTAACTTATTACCGAGAGAGACTATTTCGGTTGAAACACTTATGTTACGCCATTTACACCTTTTTTTAATTGTTTCAATGTTTCCGTTGTCTCCATAGGTATTCATCAGGTCTCCGTATAGGTGACAAATTGAAAGAGTTAATCTTTGTGCCATTTTTTTGAAACTGCCCCCATTTTGGATAATACCTTTTGTGTTTCAAGCATTGCTGTATATGTCGGGAGTATATATAGGGTAAAATTCTTGTCCATCGTATTTAAATTATGCCTGATCGAGTAATATATTGACTCTTGTATATCGTCATTATTCAAACTTATACCTGCATATTTAAATCTTAGTGCCAGATCCCAGGCCCTGAAACCGGAAGCCGCAAATGAACAGCCGGCATCATTTAAGGCTTCCCATGAAGTATCCCAAATCCATGAAACATCTTTCCCGTCCGCAATTTTGTCGTTTAATATGGCAAGAATCTTTTTATTTTTAATTTTTGATATTGTCCTAATTATCTCGTTTGCGCCTGTGGGGTTTTTTATTAGAAATATAATTATTTCTCTTCCTCTTACCAATACTTTTTGAAAACGGCCGAATACACCCGGGAAAGTTAAAATCTGATTTTTGATAAATTTAGAGGGAATCCCTAATTCCGAGGCAACGAGTGAGGATGCCAGGAAATTGTATATGCTGAAAAGCCCGGGAAGCTTGATAGTTGCGGAAATATTGATTTTTTTAGACTTAAGTTCAAAATCGGACGAAAAATCATTGTTAAAGTTTATTTTTCGTGCATATCCTGTAAGTTCTGGTCTTTGAAAACCGCACTTTTGACAGGTGTAGTCTCCCAGGTGGGCAGTAAATTGCGTTTTGTATGCAAGACGGCTTGTACAGATCGGGCAAAGCTTAACATCGGAAATATTACTAATTGGTGGAAGGGCAACTGCGGGGTCGCCTATTCCAAAATATATGACTTTTTGTCGGATATCATTTAATAACGATGTAATTGAAGGATCGTCTCCATTTGCAATAATTGTCGAGCCCTTGGGGAGATTGTTAATAGCTTTTCTCCACTTTTCCCTGATTGTTTCGATCTCGCCGTATCTATCTAATTGATCTCGAAAAAGATTTAAAAGTACGAGTACTTGAGGCTTTATAATCCTGACAAGTTCTGAGACTACAGCTTCGTCAGACTCCCAAATTGCCAGTTCTTCATTTATTTTCCCTGACAAAGTACTTTTTTCAATAAGCGTTGAGGCAATTCCCCTGATTAAGTTAGACCCTTGGCGGTTATGGATTATTTTGTATTTTTCTGACAGTAGATGGGAGATAATTCTCGCAGTTGTTGTCTTGCCGTTTGTCCCGGAAATAACGACGGATTTTATATTATTTTTTTCGATTAAATTACGAACAAGGTTTCCATTAATCTTAAGTGCGTAAAGTCCGGGAGCGGCAGTTGCTCCCCTACCCGAGAATTTTAAAAATAAATGAATAGATTTTCCGATTAAGAGAGATAGATAGAATCTTATGCTCACCCTGAAATTTTACACCAGAACCAATAAAGGCGAAATTAAAAAGACTCCATTTTGGAGAAATAGTGGTTTATATCTTTTGCCCATTTTCCTCCCGTAAAAACCTGAGGAGGCGCGTAGATAGGCATAATCTGGTCAGGTGTTATTAAGCCCTTGTCGGCATATCTGGTTTTTAACGTTTTACCGACCGATTCAATTGCAGATTCCCAGCTAGCAAAGATGGTTTTACCGTTTTCAAATCCCCATGCATTAAAAGATCCGGACGGTGCAGCTTTTCCGCCTCCGGTTTCCTTCATGGCTATAGCAGGGATTAACCTGTAGTCCAGCTGATACTTATCGGCAGTCGATACTATTTCACCGGAGTAAGGTTCGAGGGGTGTATCTTTAAGAAAATTTTCAACTATATACGGCCTGTTGTCTTTTATTTCAACACCAAGTACCTGACCATCGAGATTACGTGATGTAAGTTCATTTACTACTAGAGGCATAGCCGTAAAAGAGGTTTCTTGTGGTTTTGATTTAGTGTATAAAAGAAGGCTTGTTACTCCAATGAGCAATGGGGTTGCCAAGAACCACACAGCGGCAAATGCTACTTTTTTAAACATCGGGCGGCTGGTTTCAATATGCCATTTATATATATGCAGTGTCAATTTGTTTTTTGTACGGGAAATACGCATAAAAAGGGGGCTGTTTGAGGCAGGAAGAGTGAATGATAACCTATTATGTATAAAAATTCCACTAATCTTGTCGCAGATTGAATTTAAACCGGATATTTGAGAAAATTCCCAATGCTCCTTTGCGGGAGTAGTTCAGTGGTAGAGCGGTCGCCGAAGGCGACAGGTCGCGGGTTCGATGTATACAGTTTACGTTTTAAGAAGCTTAAAGAACAATAGATTTTACACTGGGTCGACAAATAACTTAGAAAGAAGATTAACGGAACATAATAACAGGCATAAAGGTTACACAAAATGCAATGGACCGTTTAAGCTTTTGTATACTGAGAATTATGCTACTAAAAGGGAAGCTTACAAACGAGAAATGTTTTTAAAAAGTGGTAGAGGAAGAGAATTTTTGAAGGAAACCTTAAATAGTAAAGCAGGTAAGATATAACACCTTGCGGGAGTAGCTCAGTGGTAGAGCGTCTCGTTGCCAACGAGAAGGTCGCGGGTTCGATCCCCGT
>Ga0066639_10003776_pt1 | contig 13054 bp, 14 predicted proteins | sample CryGeyCG2114_010_2_FD_59504 | JGI IMG/M metagenome (GOLD analysis project Ga0066639, IMG submission 59504) | Groundwater microbial communities from aquifer - Crystal Geyser CG10_big_fil_rev_8/21/14_0.10 | ecosystem: Environmental > Aquatic > Deep subsurface > Groundwater | place: USA: Utah...
CCCCTCCTGACCCAATAGACGCAGTAGAGCTTGATCCAGATAGCGGATTCGAACCGCCAAATCGGACTCAATTTGCAGAAGACATGGAAGCAGAGCTCCGCAATCAGAAAAAAGACCAGCCCAAGACCGCACCAAAATGAGGAAGCGACTTGAACTCCTGTTTCCAGAATGCCAAAATAGAAAAATATGAATACTATTGCAGCCCTAATGCTTAATCGAAGAACCCTAACCCTCCATTTTTTAATCGTAGCCGTACTAGCTAGCGGCTGCCTAAAAACCCGAGCTCAATTGGAGGGCGATGCTCCAGCAGCTGCGAACTCACCACTTGCCAAAGAGCAAAACGCGACTCCGAACTCTCGGCCCGTCCGAAGCAATGAAATTGATGAAATTAAAATGGAAATCACTCGGCTAACCGGAAAACTTGAGGTTTTAGAAAAAAACCTACGAGAGAAACAATCTTCTGAGGATTCAAATTCGAATCAATCCGAGGCCGAACTTTCTAAACGACTCGAAGCTTTAGAGAAAACCCAGCTTGAAATTCTTTCTCGCCTCGCTCAAAAACAAGAAGCCATTGCAGCTGCGGGAACCGATTACTTTGAAAGTGGAAAAACCGCATATAAGAAAAAACAATATGAAGATGCAGTAGATCTTCTATCTAAATATTTAAGCAAAAAAAATGCGGACAATATCGCCGATGCCACTTATCTTCGTGCAGAAAGCTATTACAAGCTTAAAAAATATCAAAAGGCAATCCTTGACTATTCAAAATTTGCTGAAAACAAATTTGGCAAAACGCCCATGGTTCCCGAAGCACTTTATAAAATTGGATTGAGTTTTGAAAATCTCGGACTAAAGGACGATGCAAAAGCTTTCTATCAAGATCTGGTAAATCGATATCCAAAGTCTGCCAGGACTAAAGCCGCAAAGAAAAAACTTAACTGATTTTTTGCCTAATGCCTATGGCGAGTCTTAATATCGGATTCGCAACGGGACTAGATAAAAGCATAATTATTTTTCCAATAGTACTTCTTAGAAAAGATATTCTAAACAAATTCATCAGTATCAAAGATAAACTAATTTTTAATTTGTCTGCACCGCCTAGACTTGATCTCCAGATATTTCGATTGTCACGAAACCAACTTAAACAATCTTGGTCATTACTTCTAAACGTCAGAAAAAGATCTAATTCTTCTAGTTTCGCAAGTGCGAGCAAATAATCTCCGACTTCATTTAACAGCCCAGCAGACTTAACGTGAGGCCCGATTACTTCAAAAAAATCGGAATGCCCAGATTTTGAATCTGAATACTGTCGGCTCTTTTGAGTTGGTGAAATCCTGTATTTGAGCAGAGCTTCATCGATAAACCCGATTTTCCCCCCGGCGGCCAGAACTCTCAGAAAAAAATCTAAATCTGATGCGTTGTCTAGTTTTTCAGAAAAAAATCCGTATTTTTCAAAGCACTTCCGCGAATATAAAGCCGTCGGACAAACAAAAAAACCGTTCCCATGCAAAGCAATATCCCGCACGGTTTTCCGGTAATCTAATATTCCAGAATGACCTTTTAAATGGGGAGCAGCGGCTGATTTCCACAAAAAATTCCCAGACGGACTAATATATTCAGCCCGGGTAAAGACAATATCAACTGGTCCAAATTTTTCTACAAATTCTAATTGACGAGAAATTATCTCTGGCATTACCAGGTCATCGTCATGATAGATCGCAATAAATTCCGATTCTGATTTCAATGTATCGACAATTCTGTGGTTCCAATGAGCAAACATATTTCCAAAATGGTCACCCACTTGAACACTAACGCTACTCAATTGATAACGCTGGGCCTTTTTTACCGTATCATCGGTCGATCCGTCATCAGAAATTATCAAAGACACACTTGGATATGTGATTGCGATGATTGACTTAACGGCCTCCTCAATGGTTTTGGAGCTATTGAAAGTCGGGACGATTACCGAAACATGGTTCATTTTTAAATAAATGCTTGTGGAGGTCGCTGTTGATACTCTTTAAAACTAGCAAGTCCCTTGTCTCGATCAGAAACCTCTGGGTCCTGTATTGGCCACTCAATTGCAAGGTCCGGATCATCCCACCTAATACCAGATTCTCCTTTAGAATTATAGAGTGCATCGACCTTGTACACGACATCAGCTTTTTCGTTTCCTAATACACAAAAGCCATGAGCAAATCCGGCTGGAACCCAGAGGCACTTTCCGTTGTCCCGCGTGAGTTCAATTGAAAAGGTCTTTCCAAAACTCGGAGAATTCGGTCGCAGATCTGTGACAACGTCCAAGATTGCACCAGTTATCACACTGATTAACTTACCCTGAGGTCGATCCCATTGATAATGCATTCCACGTATTACGCCTGGACTAGAATACGAATGATTATCTTGTACAAAATGAGTTGGTAGTCCAGCTTCTTCGAACAGGGCCGCATTAAATCGCTCCACAAAAAATCCGCGATCGTCACCATGAAATTTAAGCTCAATAACCTTCAGGCCCGGGAAAGCCCTGATGTCTGAAATAATCAAATTTCGATCTCCTGACTTGCTATTTTTTTCAAATATTTTCCGTACTGACTATCGCCTGCACGTTCCGCTGCTTTCGTCAGTTCTTCCAAGTCTATAAACCCCATCGAATACGCAATCTCCTCTAGGCAAGCAATTTTAACACCTTGCCGATTTTCGATTGTTTCAATAAATTGAGATGCGGATAATAATGATTCTGGTGTTCCGGTGTCGAGCCAGGCATAGCCGCGTCCCATTTTTTCCACGAAGAGGGTTTGTTTTTCCAAATAAATATTATTTAGATCAGTGATTTCCAGTTCTCCCCTTTTTGAAGGATTAAGCGATTTTGCAAAATTTATTACACTGTTGTCATAAAAATATATTCCAGTCACAGCCCAGTTAGATTGCGGCGCGATGGGTTTTTCCTCAATTTTAGTTGCGCGTCCAGATTTATCTATAGTCACAACTCCATATCTCTCTGGATCTTCGACATGATAGGCAAATACTGTTGCGCCTTTGTTTTCCTTCGCGGCGCGCTTCATTCTCGGCCCTAAATCCGTTCCGTAAAAAAGATTATCACCCAATATGAGACAAACGCTATCGCTACCAACAAAATCTTCTCCGATTAAAAAAGCTTGAGCAATCCCTTTTGGCTCAGCTTGCACTTTATAAGATAAATTTAGTCCTAGGTTCTTACCGTCGCCCAAAAGATCCTCAATTCGAGGTAAATCTCGAGGCGTACTTATAATTAGCACATCCTTGATTCCAGCGAGCATCATTGTGCTGAGCGGATAATAAATAGTCGGTTTGTCATACACGGGTAAAAGCTGCTTACTTACAGCGGTTGTGATGGGATAAAGCCGAGTGCCGTGTCCGCCAGCCAATAATATTCCCTTCATCTAATTTTTCTCCATAACTTTCGTAGCCCAATTTTGATTACTCAAATACCATTCTACCGTCGCTCGGAGCCCATTTTCAAAATCAACAGACCTTTCAAATCCGAGCTCCCGTTCTGCCTTTGAGTCATCAATTGCGTATCTCCAATCATGACCCAATCGATCTTCAACAAATTCTATCAATTCGACGTATTTTTTTCCATTACTACGAGGTTTGATTTCATCCAAAATCGCACAGAGGCCATTAACCAAATCAATGTTTTTTCTTTCCGCTCTACCACCAAAACAATAAGTAGATCCGGGAGCCGCCTGATTTAACGCCCGATCAATTCCGGAGCAGTGATCTTTAACAAAAATCCAGTCGCGAATATTTTCTCCTTTTCCGTAAACTGGCAATGGCATTTCCAACAATGCACATTGAATCATTCTTGGTATCAATTTTTCTGGCAACTGTCTTGGACCGTAATTGTTTGAACAATTCGTAATCAGTGTCGGTAATCCGTAAGTATGATTCCAAGCGCGAACTAAATGATCGGCACCTGCTTTCGATGCGGAATAAGGACTTCTTGGGTCGTATGGTGTTGTTTCAGTAAAATATCCAGTATTACCAAGCTCACCAAAAACCTCATCAGTTGAAACTTGCAAAAACCGAAAAGTATTCTTTTTTTCGGAGCCTAAAGACTCCCAATACTCTCGAGCACATTGAAGCAAAACCGCAGTACCCAACATATTTGTATCAACAAAACCGATTGGCCCTGTAATTGACCGATCAACATGGGACTCGGCAGCAAAATGAACAACATAATCAACTTTATGTTTTTGCAATATTGAGGACACTAACTCGCCATCGCGAATATCGCCCTTTACGAAATCAACCTTTCCGATTCCCGCCAAATTCTCTAAATTTTCAAGATGTCCGCCGGTATACAATCCATCCAACACGACGGAGTCATTTCCTTTAGACTTTTGAAGCTCGACAAAATGACTTCCGATAAATCCGGCTCCACCGGTAATCAGATATTTCATGTTCACTTATTATTCATGCGACTGAGAAGATCCATCGCATTCTTAAGCTGAGAATCCATTTGAGGATTTCGTGATCCACCCATACGGCCCTTATTTTTACCTTTTCCCTTTTTCATGCCACCCATCATCCCTTGCATTTGTGCGAGCGCATCATTCATATTTTTCGCATTTGGGAAGGCCATCTTCATCATTTGATCGGACGCTTTTTTGAGTTTCAAAAAAATAAAAATATTAATGGCGATCAATATCGCCACCGTAACCCAACTAATTATTACCCATATAGACATGTTCATGAAAACGTCCTACCAGATCGTACATTATGTGGAAACATTTCAGTGGCCTTTGGGCGCTGCATCATTTAGGGCTGCGATCATTTCTTTATGCGCGTCATTCATAAGGCGATCCGTGTCTTTTCCGGTCAAACCTTTTGTACTAATCGGGTCCAAAACCTTAATTTGAATGGTGCCACCCTTAAATCTCTTCGATTGATGATTAATGAGCGGAGAAATTGATGATGCGACAATGGGAATTATTGGAATCTGGGCATCAATGGCCACTTTAAATGCACCCTTCTTGAACGGTAGCAACCCTATACCAGAGCGATTTCTCGTTCCTTCCGGAAAAAATCCGACGCAAAGATTTTCGTCGTGAATTCGCCGTGAAGCCTTTTTTATTTCTTTCATCGCTTGCGACCGATTTTTTCGGTCAATCAATATCGAACGGGCGGCCATAAACATCAGACCAACGAAGGGAATCCACCGAACCTCTCGCTTGATCACAATCGTACAATTAGGTGGCGCAATAAGTGAAAATATTGCCACATCCAGGGCGCTCTGATGATTACCGATCAGCACTGCGGGTGAATTTTGCACGATTTTATCTTTTCCGAAAACTTCTGCCTTTATCCCGGCAATTTTCAATGCCCCATACGAAAAAAGTAATCCGAAATCTCTTAGCGACTTTGGGTTACCCCAGTTGAGCAGAGCCCAGACCAACCCGACCGCCGATGCTACAATCAACCAAACAAATATCAATATCGTTTTTAAATAGTAAATCATTACCAGTTAGTCAGCGTTCTCTTATTTGATCTTTCGATTGCCTGAACATATCGACTAGAGCTTTTTTTTCCAATAACCTTTTGAAACAAAACCGATACTCGGGTTAATTTATTCAAATTAATACCCGTTCTAATTCCCATTTTTTCAAACATATACACAAGATCCTCAGTTGCCAAATTTCCAGTAGCTCCAGGTGCGTACGGACATCCACCCAACCCCCCCGCTGATGCATCAAATACACGAACGCCAACATCATATGCTCGAAGCGCATTTGCCAATGCCATACCCCTTGTATCGTGCAAATGAATAGCTAAAAAATCAGATCCATAAGCCTTCAACAAAGGACGCATTACTTTTTCGACCGAAACAGGGTCAGCAACACCAATCGTGTCTCCAATGGAGACTTCGTCTACACCTAAATCATGCAAACTGTGAATAAGCTTAATAGTTTTCGAAGGTACAATTCTACCCTCGTAAGGACACCCGAATGCCGTCGACAAATAACCCCTAACCTTCATCTTATTTTTTTTTGCTTCAGCTACTACCTTTTTATATACTGCGAACGACTCAATAATAGACATCCCAATGTTTGCCTTAGTAAAGGAATTTGATGTGGCAGTAAAAATTGCAATATTTTTTACACTTGCGGATACGGCTCGTTCTAAACCCACTAAATTAGGCACCAAGGACCAGTAATTATCTCTCTTACGATTCCCCATCAGCCTCTTATAAATTAAATCGGTACTACCCATTTGAGGTACTCGATCCGGCCTAACAAATGCCCCTATCTCTATATTTTCCAAACCAGATTTTTCCAAATCACGAATAAATTTTAACCGCTCTGCCACCGACAAGACTTTAGGTTCATTCTGAAGACCATCTCTTGGTCCCACTTCAAATATCTTCACTCGATTGGATTTACTAAATTTACTTGTCACTTATCACGCTCAAGGTCTATTAATTTCTGGCCGGGCATTATTTGTTCATCCGAATTCACAATAATTTGTTTCACCACACCTGAATATGGCGCCTTCACGGTGAATTCCATTTTCATCGCTTCAAGCAATATTAAAGAATCTCCTTCTGAAATATTTTGACCTTCTCGAACAAATATTTTTTTAACTTTACCCGGAAATTGAGCAACTAAATCTCCATCGGTTCCAATTCCATCGTCTGTTTGAAATGAAGAATTCTTAAAGGTCCCATAAACAGTTCGGCCGTTTAGGTGCAACCAAAAATTATCTCCCTTTTTTTCAAAATAAATAAGACGCCGGTTCCTACCGGATTGAGAAAATTTATAAGCGTCTATTGCATCAATATCAGCCTTCTTAAAATCGGTTTCGATTTCCAAAGTTTTATTCCATATAGTGAGAGTCCGGCTACTCATAAGCCATCTCCTAATTTACTTGAAACTTCGATGAACGGATTAATTTTAATTTGAGATCCATGAATCGAATCAATAGTTGCGGCTGTGTTTTGAAACAATGAAACAAGAATATTCAGATCTGACTCATTTAGATCCGAATCTCCACGAAGGACTTCGATATCTCGCTGAAGAAACCCTGTGTCCAGTTTGCCGTCAATTACATTTTGATGGTTAGTAAGATCATACAGAAATGCTTGATTTGTGCCCATTCCCAAAATTACCGTTTCACTAAGTGCGAAATTCATTTTTCGTAACGCCGATTCTCTATTAAAATCAAATACTATTAATTTCGCCAACATCGGATCATATGAGGTGTTGACTTCCACTCCCAGCTCAATTCCAGTTTCTATTCGAATTCCTTTGCCCAACGGCCATTTCAGAAAATCTATTTTTCCACTAGTTGGCAAATATCCCTGATAAGGGCTTTCAGAATACAATCGCACTTCGATGGCAGCGCCCCGTAGAGTCGGATTAATGTGATCTAATGAATCTATTTTTCCAGACGAAAGCTCGAGCTGAATTTTAACAAGATCCAAACCAGTAACTTCCTCGGTCACTGGATGCTCAACCTGAAGTCGGGTATTCACCTCTAAAAAATAAATCTGTTCCTGATCATCTACCAAAAACTCAACTGTTCCCGCTCCCAAATATTTTGTAGATCGAACAATATTTAAAGAAGACTGATAAAGTAATTTTTTTGTTTTGTTAGAAAGATTTGGAGCTGGAGACTCCTCCCAAACTTTTTGATTCCGACGCTGGAGCGAGCACTCGCGCTCGAAAAGGTGAATGCCACCACCCTTGCCATCTCCGAAAACCTGCACTTCGATATGTCGAGGGCTTGACACATACTTTTCCAAAAACAAAATCCCATCACCAAATGACGACAGGGCTTCAGACGAAGCCATTTCTGCTAATTCTTTAAGGTCAGATTCTTTCTCAACAAGACGCATTCCTTTGCCGCCGCCACCGGCTGCGGCTTTAATCAGTAATGGATATCCGACTTTTTTTGCAACCTCAGATATACCTGAAAGATCTTTAATGATGGACCAAGGCAACGTATTTACACCGGACTTCTCGGCCAACGCCTTTGCCTGAATTTTATCTCCAAGCTGCGTTATCGTTTCCGCCCTCGGCCCAACAAAAGTTGCTTTAGTTTTAGCCAGTGCGGAGACAAATTCTGACCTTTCGGACAAAAAACCATAACCCGGGTGAACTAGGTCAGCCCCACTGTCGTTTACGGCTGTAACTATTGATTCTATATCTAAGTAGTTCCGAACAGAATATGCTTCATCTGCATTAAAAACGTGCCTGGATTTTTCGTCTCCTGGAGCAAAAATCGCAACGGTAGAAAATCCCATTTCTTTCGCCGTTTGAAATATTCGACATGCAATTTCAGACCTGTTAGCGACAAGTACTTTCATCTAATTACCAACCAACCATGAGGGTTTTCTTTTTTCTAAGAATGCGCGAACGCCCTCCTGACCCTCAACTGATACTCGCAATTGTGCAAGCACCTCGGCTACATATTCATAACAATTTTCGACCTCAGCTCGGCGTTCAGGCCATGATAAATCCAGAACTAACTTTTTTGCATGGGCCATCGCGCTCGGAGCACACGCTAAAATATTATCAATCAAAATATCAGCTTCGGTTTTTAAGCTCTTTTCATCTGAAACGATTTTATGAACCAAGCCAACTTCGTAAGCGCGTTGCGCGTCGAATCGCTCACCGATCATAAATAATCCACGTGCATGAGAAGCCCCAATTTTGGACACCACGAAGGGGCCAATGCATGCCGGTATGAGACCTAAGCGGACTTCACTTAATCCGAAAATAGTTCCTTTAACACAAAGAACTAAATCACAAACACTCACTAAACCGACAGCCCCCCCAATGGCGGCCCCATGCACCAATCCGACTACCGGTTTTGGCAACTCGTTAAACAGCGCAAACATTTCGGTGAGGTCGCGAGTGTCCTGAAGATTTTCTTCATACGTCAAATCAACCGACTTCTTCATCCAGTTCAAATCGCCACCGGCACAAAATACTTTGCCGTCGCCAGACAATACAACCGTCCGCACATCAGACTCAGATGCTTCATTCAATAGCACCTGTGTGAGCTCCTGAATCATTTCTGCGTTAAACGCATTTCTCTTCTCGGGTCGACTGAGGCGGATACCCAAAATTCCACGGTCATCGTGCGTCACGTCAATAGTTTCGTATTTAGCCATAATCACAATTTTTCCCATGTTTGCGGGAGCCAAGTCTAGAAAAAAGCGAATCACATTTGTAAGCGTGCACTTATTCTTGTATTCATCAGATTATGGACATTTTGCGATCAAAAATTCAGACCCAATCAGCGGAGTTCAAGGAAAACGCGGCGCACCACAGGGCCCTCTATAAGAGCCTGCAAGACCAAATGAACAGCGTGCGCAATGGTGGCGGAGAAAAGTCCAAAACCAAGCACGAATCTCGAGGTAAGCTCTTCGTCCGCGATCGAATTAGAAATCTAATTGATCCGGGTTCAACATTTTTAGAGTTAAGTTGTTTGGCCGGATTTGAGCTATATCCAGAGTCCACGCCCTCCGGCGGAATCGTAACAGGGATCGGAATAGTTCATGGCCGAGAGGTGATGATTATTGCGAACGATGCAACGGTCAAGGGCGGAACTTACTTTCCAATAACTGTAAAAAAACATTTGCGGGCGCAAGAAATCGCACTCGAAAATCACCTTCCATGTGTGTATCTCGTTGACTCGGGTGGCGCATTTTTACCTTTGCAGGCCGAGGTTTTTCCCGATCGAGACCACTTTGGTAGAATTTTTTACAATCAGGCACGAATGTCCTCATTCGGAATTCCGCAGATCGCCGTAGTCATGGGGTCTTGCACCGCCGGCGGCGCATATGTGCCGGCAATGTCTGAAGAAACGGTCATTGTTAGAAATCAAGGAACCATCTTCTTAGGAGGACCGCCTCTGGTTAAGGCGGCCACTGGAGAAATCGTAACATCTGAAGAACTTGGAGGGGGTGAGGTTCATTCAAAACAATCTGGAGTTACGGACCACTTAGCTGAAAATGACGAACATGCTCTTTTAATTACTCGAAATATTTTGTCGCATTTAAATAGAAAGCCAAAGTGTGAACTTGCACATGCTCCAATAGAAGACCCACTGTACAGTCAGGAGGAAATCGCTGGCGTATTACCGACTGATCTAAAACGCCCCTTCGATATAAGAGAAATTATTTCAAGAATTGTTGATGGCTCAAGATTTCACGAATTTAAAAATCTTTATGGAAATACACTCGTATGCGGATTCGCACATATATATGGCAATCCGGTGGGCATATTGGCAAACAACGGAATTCTATTTAGTGAGAGTGCCCAAAAAGGCGCTCACTTTATCGAGCTTTGTGGACAGCGTAAAATTCCACTTGTATTTCTTCAAAATATAACTGGATTCATGGTCGGTAAGACTTACGAAGCGGGCGGCATCGCAAAGGACGGTGCAAAATTAGTAACCGCAGTATCGTCTGTCAATGTACCAAAATTTACTGTCGTTGTTGGAGGAAGTTATGGTGCCGGAAATTACGGAATGTGCGGTCGAGCATATCAACCGCGCTTCCTATGGATGTGGCCCAATGCCCGAATCAGTGTAATGGGGGGTGAACAGGCTGCCAACGTATTATCACGAGTAAAAATTGATCAGGTTGCCGCTACCGGCAAAAAGCTTTCTGAAAAAGAGGTCGCTGAAATTCAGAATCCGATCCTTGAAAAATACCAAATCGAAAGTAGTGCGATTTATTCAACAGCAAGACTGTGGGACGATGGCGTAATCTGTCCTTGGCAAACGCGTGAAATTTTAGGACTGGGTATTGCGTCCAGCCTAAATGCTCCAATCGAAGACACGCACTTTGGTCTGTTTAGGATGTAGCAGAAAATAGAGCGATTTTTGCTAAGGCTGAACGATTGGAGTCGTATTTTATCATTCGGCTGGCTTCACCCTCGGATACCCATTTAAATTCGATATGTTCTTTTGGCTCGAGTATTGGCTCAGGCAATTTATTTAATTTTTGAATGAAATAGCCAAAACATTTTTCTTGCACGTCAGCACCTCGAGCCGAATAATGGAAAATAAAATCTAGATCAATCAGTTTTCCTAAACCATCGAACCCAGTCTCTTCCTTTAATTCTCTCAACGCACCCTCTTCAAAGGTTTCGCCCGACTCAACACTACCGGTTACAGGTTGCCAATAACCACCGCGATCAATTATTGTTTTAAAAACAAGAAACCTTGAAATGCCACTATCATCCGGGCTGAAAATCCAAACTAATACTTTCCGTTTTTCATTCATTAAGTTTGCCCATCATCGTTCCGCATCAATACCTTTAAAGTCTCTTACAACATAGAGCGGCCTCTGCTTGATTTCGGTGTGAATTCTTGCGATGTACTCTCCTAAAATTCCTGTCACTATTAATTGGATTCCACCTAAAAAGAAAATTATTACCACCAGAGAAACCCAACCGGGAACCGTAAATATTGCGCCAGTCAATTTCCCAATAATACTCAAAAGACCGAAAAGAAACGAAATTCCGGAAATGATAAATCCGAGATTTAAAGCTAGTCGCAGCGGAGCATTTGAAAAACTCACAATACCGTCCATTGCAAAGCGCAGCATTTTAAATAAAGGATATTTTGTCTCGCCGGCATAGCGCTCTTGTCGAACAAACTCAACTCCGGTCTGTTTAAATCCAATCCAACTGAACATTCCACGAACGTACCGATGATTTTCACGCAATCGCTTAAATGCATCTACGGCTTTTCTATCAACTAGCCGAAAATCACCCGCTTCCATTGGAATTTCAATATCGGTCATCTTCTGAAGTAACCAATAAAACCCTTTAGCGGTAATTTTTTTAAATACTGTTTCGCCCTGCCGACCGGAACGAACACCGTATACAATTTCAAATCCGTCTTTCCACTTCGCAATCATAGCCCGAACGACCTCGGGAGAGTCTTGTAAATCGGCATCCATTATAATTACAGCTTCACCTTCGGCATGATCAATTCCTGCGGTGATAGCAATTTGATGCCCAAAGTTTCTGGAAAATTGGATCAGCTTAAATCGATGATCCGATTCTCTGGCTGCCGTTATAATTGAAAAACTATGATCTCGACTCCCGTCGTCAATAAATATGACTTCAGACGATCCGTCCAGCGTTTCGATAAAAAGCGTCACCTGTTTTATCAATTCAGGGAGCGTTTCCTCCTCATTAAAAACCGGAAAGACGAATGAATATTTTGCTCTGGCCATTGATTCCTCGAATTCTTAGATTCTATTTACTCGGCTTTTCTTCATCATGCAATTCCGATTCAAATTCTTTCTTTATAAAACGCAGTTTTTCTCGCGAATCATCAAATCCTGGAAGTTCAATGTGCTTAATCTGAGTCACACGGTCGTAATCTAAATTAGACGTCATTTTTGAAATTTCCTGACTCGGACAAATCATCCATGTCGAACCAAACGATGAAATTTTATCGTTTCCAAGGAATTTTTGAAAAATTGGAAAATACCAACGATCAACAAGGTTGCATCCATTATCCCGGTAGGCCTCACTCCATCTATGAATTTGGATCGCCACGCTGCTATCGGATGCGCATTGAGGCCGATTATTTTTCCACCGAATCACTTCATGTTGTAATCGATCTAATACATTTTCATTTTTTAGATAGCGAACAATACCCAACGGGGGGGCTTCAATTGGTCGCAAGCTTGACGGATAATACTGAGGCGCAATTGTCGCGCATATTTTTTTCTGATGAATGATTTCCGATATATTTGAAAATGAACCTGAAGATTTAAAGTAATCGCCGCGTATCGAGGAAAACATATAGAAAATATTAATCCCCAGTGCCAACAATAAGACCGCCGTAAATGCTAATCGATTGTTTCGACGCAGTAAAAAACCCCTAATTTCAGATGAGCCGAGCAGATAACTTATTGCAGCAAAAACCAGAAGAAATTCGACTGGCCTCATAAATCGACCTTCTTTATGCGAAACAAAAAAATGGGGGAGAAGATAAAAAACCAATGCAAACGCCCACGCTTTTCGATTTTTCAACCCCTCAA
>Ga0066639_10003782_pt1 | contig 13047 bp, 14 predicted proteins | sample CryGeyCG2114_010_2_FD_59504 | JGI IMG/M metagenome (GOLD analysis project Ga0066639, IMG submission 59504) | Groundwater microbial communities from aquifer - Crystal Geyser CG10_big_fil_rev_8/21/14_0.10 | ecosystem: Environmental > Aquatic > Deep subsurface > Groundwater | place: USA: Utah...
ACCTCCACCAAATGGCTCGGCGGTTCCAAACTTATCGTATCGAGCTTTCTTCTCGCCATCGGAAAGAATCTGATAAGCTTCATTTATTTCCTTAAATTTACCTTCATCTCCGCCTTTTTTGTCGGGATGATATTTATGAGCCAACCTTCTATAAGCTTTTTTTATCTCTTCCTGAGATGCGCTTTTATCAACTCCCAATATTTTGTAATAATCTTTCATGGATTTTTGTAATTCAACAATAATAAAACTTAACCGTTTCCAAACTCAACTTCATCTTGAGTCTGGTTTTTCCCGACTATCTTAATAAAGTCCAGAGCTAGCAATAATTGAAATACTAAATAACCAACTCCTGCTGAAATAACAGAAATAATTGATCCAATTCCACGAAAAACAAAAAATAAGGCAATCGCCCAGCCAATAATAAACCAATCACCGAGCTTCTCTTTCCAATTAGCCAGAGTAGAGTTTATCAAATTGTAAACCAAATCGTCCACTCTCCTGCTTCCCCCAGGATCGATTCCAAGAGTTGATGTGAGTTCAGTAGTAATTTTTGATGATGCCTGGGTTATGGATTTTTGCTTGTCCGTCTCAGTCAAAGAGTTGAAATCAGAAATTCTCTTAAGTTGAAAAATTGCGGCATCTCTAGCCACGTTATCAATTGTGGAATCAATATTAACTTCCGGATAAATTCTTCCGGCAACCCTGGCTGACAAATTAAAAAACGATTGAAATTCGTCCCGAGGAATAAATACGCCCCCACTTCCCATTTTCGGAATAAAAAGAATTATTATCGCAATCACAAGAGCGGTTATAGTTTTCCCTATTTTCTGTCGAACCGTTTTTACAAAACGAACTTTTAAATTAGTTTTTCGCTCCTGTCGGGACGCGAATTCTCCAATAAAGAAAAATATAACTAGAACAATAATCATTCCCCCAACTACTTTCAACGAATTCCCGAGGAATGGTGTCATTAAAGCAATGATCGTTAATAAAATAACAACTATTGACCTCTTAATTTCTTTAGTCAGAAAAACCTCTAGTGAAATAAAGGCAAGAAAAACAACCAAACTGATAACGGAACCAAGATAAGAAATTCCTCCGGATACATAAAAACTAAAATTAAACCCCAAAACCGCCGCCGATACGACAGTTGCAATATTCAAGATGATTCCCTCATAAAACCCGGTTGGTTTCAGTTTTTTTTCCTCAGGAATCTGATTAACAAAATTTTCTCTTTCCGAATTTTCGAGCATCAACAGAATAGAATCTTATTCTCCTTTGCTATTTTTCTCCCCCTCTTCCTTGGTATTTTCTTGGCTCTGATTCTTATTTTCATCATTCGGCTTATTACTATCCTTTTCTTGATTATACATCACTTGGCCAATCTTTTGAATCTCAGCCGACAAAGAATCGGTAGCGGACTTTATTAATTCTATATCGTTTCCGTCTTTTACTTTTTTTACTTCTTCAATTTTTTCGCTAATAACTTTTTTAACATCATCACCAATCTTATCGCCAGCCTCACGAACAGATTTTTCTGATAGATAGATAAGACTCTCGGCCTGATTTTTTGTGTCAATTAGCTCTTTTTTCTTAGCGTCTTCAGATGCGTGTTCAACAGCGTCTTTTTTAAGTTTTTCTATTTCATCTTTGGACAAACTTGTTGAGGCTTCAATCTTAACTGATTGAGATTTTCCGCTGGCTTTATCTTTCGCCGAAACATTAAGAATTCCATTAGCATCAATATCAAAAGTAACCTCAACCTGAGGAACTCCCCGGGGAGACGGGGGAATACCGTCCAAGACAAATCGGGCCAGCGTCTTATTGTCGACAGCCATAGGACGTTCGCCTTGAAGCACATGAACTTCTACAGATGTTTGATTATCTGCCGCCGTTGAGAAAACCTGGGTTTTAGAAGTTGGGACCGTTGTGTTTTTGGGAATCATCGGAGTAGCAACATTACCCAGGGTTTCAATACTTAAAGAAAGAGGAGTAACGTCCAGTAGGAGAATATCTTTTACGTCGCCCTGAAGAATGCCGGCCTGAATTGCCGCCCCAACGGCAACCACCTCATCTGGATTTATCCCCTTATGGGCCTCTTTTCCAAAAAGTTTCTTGACCGCTTCTTGAATTGCCGGCATTCTCGTTTGTCCGCCGACAAGAATAACTTCGTCTATGTCAGAAATAGCAAATCCCGCTCCCCTCGGAGACTTTTCGGTAACGGTCTCTTTGGTTAATTTAATTGATCTTTCTATATACTCCCCCACCAGTTCTTCCAATTTAGCTCTGGTTAACTTCATTAAAAAATGTTTCGGGCCGGAACTATCAGAAGATATATACGGCAAGTTAACTTCGGTTTCAGAAGCCGTTGAAAGCTCGTGCTTAGCCCTTTCCACGGCCTCCTTTAATCTTTGAAGAGCTAGGGGATCTTTTGAAATATCGATCCCTTCTTGTTTTCTATATTCCTCAACTAGATATTCATTAATCTTTTTATCAAAGTCTTCTCCTCCCAAATGGGTATCACCCCCAGTCGCCCTAACCTCCACGGTATCGTCGCCAACCTCCAAGACGGAGATATCAAAGGTCCCTCCCCCAAAATCGTAAACGACTATTTTCTCGTTTGATTTTTTGTTTAGGCCGTAAGCAAGAGCGGCGGCAGTCGGTTCATTGATAATCCTTCGAACCTTAAGACCGGCTATTTCTCCGGAATTTTTAGTTGCTTGACGTTGAGAATCGTCAAAATAGGCCGGAACCGTGATAACTGCTTCCTCTATTTTTTCTCCCAACTTTGCTTCTGCGTCAGCTTTGATTTTAGCCAGAATAGCGGCCGATATTTCTTCAGATGTATACCACTGATCACCCATTTTAACCTCAACTCCTCCACTCTTCGATGATTGAAGTTTGTAGGGAAGCCAATCCTTATCCTTTTGAATTTCCGGATCATCAAATCTCCGGCCGATCAATCTCTTAACAGCATAGATAGTATTCTCCGGATTAGTAATGGCCTGTCTTTTGGCTAGAAGGCCAACTAATCGCTCTCCATTCTTATTAACCGCAACTGCTGAAGGGATTGTTCTATTCCCCTCGGCACTCTCTAAAATTTCTGCCTCTCCCCCCTTAGTAACCGCGACAGCAGAATTAGTTGTTCCCAGATCGATACCTAATATTTTTCCCATAGTTTTGTTTTATATTTTTTATTGTTTATTTTTCCAAACCTTTAGACACTTTCACTCGAGCCGGGCGAATAATTTTTTCACTTAATTCATAACCAGACTCTATCTCTTCAATTATAGTTCCCGGAGGCTCTCCCGAAGAGATCTGGCTAATTACCTCGTTCTTGGCGGGGTCAAACTCTGATCCGATCTCAACTCGAATTTTCTTTAACCCCCTTTTGGCCAAAACATTTTCAATCTGGGCTTTTATCATATAAATCCCCTTCTCCACCGGCCCTGATTTTTCGAGAGCCGCCAAGCCAAGATCAAAATTATCCATAACAACAATTAACTCCTTAACTAAATCTTCATTTGAAAATCTGGATATTTCTTCAAGCCGTAGAAGTTCCTCTTTTTTATAATTAGAAAAATCAGCTTTTGCCCTCTTCCATCCCTCTAAATATTCTTCTTTCTCGCTCTCGCATTTAGCTAATTTTTCCTCAAGGTTGCTGACTCCCCTTGAATCTTCGCTCAATGTATTATCTTTATCCATATTTATTAACTCAATATTTTAACGAATATTATTTATTCCCCGAAACATTTGGATTACTTTCTTGTAGTCCATTCGCTTGGGGCCAATCGCCAAAAGAGCAGTCTTCCCATATTCGCAACCACATCGACCCATAACTACGGAAAGATAATCGCTTGAAGTAACCGGACTCTTCCGACCAACAAAAACCTCAATCACCTGGTCACTAAGAACATTAACCACTTGATCAAGACGATCATCAATACTTTCAAAATCCCTGATTACACTCTTTAGCTCAGACGCCAAACCCCAATCAAGTTGATCAATTAAAACTTCCAAACCGCTTTTATAAACTCTCCCATCTATATCACTGATCACTCCCAAAATTCTAAATCGTCTGGAAACTAAATCAAGAAATCCCGGCCAATCAGATTTTCGAAATAAACTACCTAGTCGGTTTTCCGGAATAATCCCATCAATGCTATTTAATGATTTTTTAATAAAAAATTCGTACCCGGCATCACTAGGAATTCTGCCGGCAGAACGATAGGGTTGAACCAAATAGCCCTTATCGGTAAGATCTTCCAATTCAAGACGAATAGTCGCTGGCTTTATTCCAAAATTATAAGAATGATAGAGATGGCTGGAACTTATGGGTCGACCAGTTCTAATAAATTCCTGAATTGACGCTTCTAAGATATTTTCCAACCTCAACTTCATAATTGCTAATTATATTTGCATTAGCAAATAAGTCAACGGTTTGCTAATTTAATTGATACCCCCCTTAATAATGTTCTATGCTACAATATTTTTATGATTAAAAAAACAAGAAAGGAGAAAATTATCTGGAGGGACATAATAAAACCAATCCCAAAAGACCTAGAACAATTAAGAAAAAAATTTGATATTCATCCAATAATAATCGACGAACTAGAGAAGCCATCAATTAGGCCTAGGGTGGAATTCTTTAAAAAATATATCTACTTCGCTTATTTATTCCCCGTCTATAATCCAAAAGATAGGGTTTCCCACAGAGGCGAAGTGGATTTCATTGTTACCAAGAATGAGGTAACCACTATTCGATACGAAAAGCTGGAAGCCTTTAAGGAATTTGAAGAAACCATGAGGGACAAAGAAAATCACAAGAAAATCTTCCGAGATCCTCTTCACTTTATATATAGTCTGCTTATGACATTGTCGAGTTTTGAAGAGCGACAACTAAGTCGCGTCCAGGAGAAAATTGAATCCGTAGCCAGCAAATTATTTCTAGATAAAGAAAAAGAAATTCTAAGAGAGATATCATATCTTAAGAGAGATATTGCTGAGTGCAGTGTTATCACAAAGCCGATGAGTTACGTTTTAGAGTCCTTGATCAACAACGGATCAAAATTATGGGGTGACCGAGCCAGAATTTACTTAAACGACATATTGGGAGAACACTTAAAATTAGTTCACCGATTAGAAAATTATGAAAACGCCGTTAAGGACCACGAGGATACCAACAGCCAACTCCTGGGTCTAAAAATAAACGAAGTGGCAAAGAATTTTTCCATCCTGGCGTTCTTGACGTTTCCTCTCATGCTCTTTGCCGCCCTTTTTAGTATGAACACGACATACACCCCCCTGGTTGGGCAAAAATACGGATTCTGGATAATCTTAGGAGCAATGGCTGTTTCTATGATTATAATGTTCATCTATTTCAAGAAAAAACATTGGCTTTAATTACCCCAAGGATGAATTTCCGTTTTTACGACACCCTTAGTGGGAAAATTAGAACACTACCAAGGCCGACGAAAAACCCTGTTCGGCTTTTTGTTTGCGGCCCTACTGTCTATGATGATTCCCATATAGGCCACGCTCGGACATACTTGATTTTCGATTCTCTGGTTCGATATCTCCAATCTCAGAAAATAAAAATTTTTTACCTTCAAAATATAACTGACATTGATGACAAAATCATAAAAAAAGCCACTCAAACTAACCGGACGATAAAACAAGTAGCTGAAAAATTCAGAGTTAGTTATTTAAATGACATGAAGGTTCTGGGTGTGAAAAGCGTGAATAAATACGCACCAGCCAGTAACTATGTAAAAGAAATAAAAAGTCAAATTAAACAATTAATAGAAAAAGGATTTGCTTATAAAACAAATCGGGGAATTTATTTTGAGATAAAAAAATTTAAAGATTATGGGAAATTATCCAGGCAAAACTTGTCGGCTCTTCGTCCCGGCTGGCGAATTGAGACCGACCCAAATAAAAAAGATCCACTCGACTTTGCTATTTGGAAATTCTCTAAGTCTACGAGCGAACCATCGTGGCCATCTCCATGGGGACGGGGACGCCCAGGGTGGCACATTGAAGACACGGCTATAACTGAAGAAATCTTCGGTTCAAGTTATGAACTTCACGGCGGAGGAGTCGATTTGAAGTTTCCCCATCACGAATCCGAAATTGCCCAAGCTAGAGCATTGAGTGGAAAAAAATATTTTGTAAAAATATGGCTTCATACCGGAATACTGAAAATAAACGGAGAGAAAATGGCTAAGAGTTTGAACAATTTTATTACCATAAAAGATTTTCTAAAAAACACTTCTCCGGAGATTTTTCGTCTTATGATTTTGGGACACCACTATCGGTCTCCTCTTAATTATACGAAGAAATTGGTAAACGAAACTAAAATTCAACTAGACGATCTAGGAAAAATTATTGCCAAACTACAACTAATAGGGCAACTTGGATCAAAACTAACCCCGAATAAAAGATATTCCACCGAAATAAAAAAATTCAAAAAAGAATTTGATAATGCCCTAAAAGACGATTTTAATACCCCGAAAGCTTTGGGGGCAACATTTATTCTAATAAAAAACATTCAGCCAGAAATTTGGCAACTTACAAAAGAACAAGCCAAAACCACAAAAGAAACTCTCGAACTATCACTTAAGAGCCTAGGATTAGAAATTAGCCTTCAAAATACTACCAAAGAGGCAAGTAAGATAGCTCGGGATAGAGAGAAGTTAAGGAAGAATCAACAGTTTATTAAGGCTGATCGCTTGAGAAAAAAAATAAATAGATTAGGATTTGTCGTAGAAGATACACCCTTAGGCCCTTTTCTTTGGCCTAAACAATAAACAATGGAGAAAAAAACCTCTCTTAAATTACCCCCAAACAACGTTGAGGCGGAACAGTCGGTTTTAGGGGCAATTTTGATAGATAAGGATGCAATAATAAGAGTCTCGGACATATTAAAGCCGGAAGATTTTTATTTGCCCGCCCACGAAAGAATATTTAAAACTATTATAGAACTTTTCGAACGGCACAAACCGGTTGATATTCTAAGTTTGACCAATCGACTTAAGGAAAAAAATCTATTAAAAGATGTTGGGGGGTCAAGTTATTTAGCCGACTTGACTAACCAAGTGCCCACCGCCGCCAATGTTGCAACCTATGCCAAAATAGTCAAAGAGAAAAAAATACTCCGAGATCTTATTCGCGCATCTTCTGAAATAACAGAAGACGCTTTTGGAAATCCTAGTGAGATAGAAGATTTGCTCGACAATATTGAACAAAAGATAATGGCTGTCTCCCAATCCTCTCTTTCTCAAAATTTTATTCAAATAAAGGATGAGCTTAAAACCGCCTACGAAAGAATAGAGAAGCTTCACCAAAGAAAGGGGGCAATAAGAGGAGTCCCGACGGGATTTTCTGGCCTAGACAATGTTCTCTCCGGACTCCAACGTTCAGATTTTGTTGTTATAGGAGCCAGGCCCTCACTTGGAAAAACCGCACTCGCGCTTGATGTCACTCGCAACGCCGCAATGAAATCCGGAATACCGGTTGGCTTTTTTTCTCTCGAAATGTCTAGAGAACAAGTTATTGATCGATTAATATCCGCCGAATCTCAAGTCCCCCTCTGGAAACTTAGAACTGGAAGAATATCGGATGATTCTGAATTTGAAATGATTCAATATGCTCTTGATCGTTTATCTCGAACTCCAATTTTTATAGACGACACCCCCTCGCCAAATATTATGCAGATGAGATCAATGGCCCGCAGGTTGCAGATAGAGCACGGCCTAGGCCTTTTGGTGGTTGACTATCTCCAGCTAATAACTCCCCGAACTGGTTCGGATAGTATGGTTCATCAAATAACCGAAATCTCCCGAGGTTTAAAGGCTCTGGCCCGGGAACTAAAAGTTCCCGTCTTGGCCTTATCCCAACTATCCCGGGCAGTTGATCAAAGAGAGCAAAAACAACCTCGCCTGTCCGATCTTCGTGATTCCGGCAGTATCGAGCAAGACAGCGATGTTGTTATGTTTATTTATCGAAAAGATCGCGAGCGAATGGATTTACCGCCGGAAGAACAAAATGTCGCTAAGATAATTATTGCCAAACATCGAAATGGACCCCTGGGAAGCATTGAACTAAAATTTGATTCCGAACGAGTAACATTTAAGGATATAGAAGATCGATTTGGCGAACCACCCGAAGGAGAAAGTTAAACAATGACCATACCGAAAGAAATAGATAATTTAATAAAACGACTATCAGAACTGCCCTCAATAGGTCCCCGTCAAGCAACTCGTTTGGTTTTTTATCTCATTAATAAGGGACAAAATGATATAAAGAATTTGGTTGAGGCAATTGATGAGTTAGGAAAAATAAAAATTTGCGAACACTGTTTTTTCGTTCATCAAAACGAAAGCAATCTTTGTGATATTTGTGTCGATAAAAATCGTCACCATAGCATAATCGCCGTTCTGGAAAAAGAAACGGACTTAATATCTATTGAGAATACTCATCGATTTAGTGGTCGTTATTTAATAATTGGAAATTTATCAAAAACTGGAATAATCGAAAATTGGCAAAAATTACGACTCAAAGAACTCCAAAATCAAATTAAAAAAGAACTGGGAGGTAAGGCCAAAGAAATCATTCTAGCCTTTAACCCAACTAGTAACGGTAATATGGTCGCCTCTTTAATCGCCAAAGAACTCGAACCTTATTCTGAAAAATTAACCCGTCTGGGCCGAGGGCTTCCAACTGGAGGCGAAATTGAATTTGCCGATGATGAAACTTTGGGCGAAGCCCTAAATAATCGAAGTTAGTCAATTAATAATTAGCGGAGGATGACTAATAGAAAAATTTAGTAACTAATCTCATCCGTGGCGGACGATTATGGCATCCCCATCCCTAATTTCGTAATTTTTTCCTTCTATTCGAACCTCGCCCTTGCTTCTGGCCCCAGCCCAGGGATCGCGACCCGACGATTCTCCCGCTTCAACCAGCCTGTCCCAGGCAACAACTTCGGCTCTGATAAAATTCTTTTCAAAATCAGAATGAATAACTCCGGCTGCCGCCGGGGCCCTGGTTCCTCGTTTAATTGTCCAGGCTCGAGCTTCTTTTTCTCCGACTGTAAAAAAACTTATAAGATCAAGGGTCTCATAGGATTTTGATATTAATTTGTCGATCGAATCACCATCACCTAAATCAGCAATTATATATTCCCCACCCAAGCTTTTTATTTTACTGATGATGTCCTTATTGCTTAATTCTTTCTCTTCTCCATTTAACAAATAGAGTTGTTTTTTCGCGGTTAGGAGCTGGAGGTTTTTCACTTCCGATTCGTCGGCTAACTCGATAAGCAACCCTCCGGAATTCAGAATTTCAACGGCCTTAATTAGTGATTTTTTCTCTTTCACCGCCAGTTTACTCCCTCCCCTAATTTCCGATTCCAAATTGGAAATTCTTTTTTCTATTACCGCTAAATCCTTAAGAGCCAACTCGGAATTTATAATTTCTAGATCGTTTAAGGGATCAATTTTTGCCTCAACGTGAGCCACCTGATCATCCCGAAAAACTCGGAGGACTACAACTATAGCTTGAGTCTGCCTTATATTGGCCAGGAACTGATTGCCTAAGCCTTCACCCTGACTTGCCCCCCTTACTAAGCCGGCAATATCATAAAACTCCACCACGGCCGGAATTACTTTTTGGGACTTTCCCACTTTAGCTAGTTTCTCCAACCGTTCATCCGGGACTTCAACCACTCCTACATTAGGATCAATAGTCGCAAAAGGATAACTGGCAATATTAACTTCCTGATCAGTTAACATTTTAAAAAGCGTTGATTTTCCGGCATTAGGAAGGCCGACGATACCGATGGATAGATTCATAATTCAGTTACAAATTATAAATTAATTACTGATATACGGATAATACTAGCAATGGTTGATAATTAAAAGCCCCACATCGCACTTTTGGCGATGTGGGGCTGATTTTCTCCTCGTCCGTATCAACCGAACGAGGAACTTCCGCGGGATAGCATATACCGCGGGACATCCCGGCCCTACTGGACACCAGAATTTGGGGGAACAGGATCCTGAATCTTAAACACTCGGGGGCAAAAACCCATAGCGAGCTCGATTCAGAAAGGGGGTAACTTGATTAGAGACTGTTCGGCGCCGATTCCCTTTCCTCATTGATCTTGAGATCGCTGAGGGAAACAAGAGGCTCCTCCTCGGTGGGTGACGCGTTATTGAGAAGATTTAGAGGATGCTCAGTATCGTTCCTCAATACGGTCGTCACGGCACCCATGGCCTCTTCTGCTTTATTGAGCGAGATGAGGAGGGCTGGGGTATGAACAACATCACCCTGCGAGCATCCCCCACCAGAGACGAACCCATCAACCGTTGTCACCATGATAACCCTCAGCTTCACTCGAAAAAGATCACTTTCTCCTTCCACTTTCCAAGCGTTAGAAATTATGAGGATGGGAATCGGTTTAACCTGTTCATTTTCCGATTCATCGCGCCAGATAACACTCCTATTGCTCAAGAATTTCGCACGGAGATCAATGAGCTTTTGGAGGGTGTTTCCAGAAACCTCGGTTTCGACAGTAAAATAAACCTCATGCTTCGGCACCTGCAACCTCCTAATCTATCAATTTAATCCAAAATTATAATCCATGAAAAACAACTAATGGCGATGATAAACTATTAAAGGATAGATGTCAATGCTCTGCTCGTGTTTTTTGAGAAAGGAAAAATAAAGCCAGAGCGGCAAATACCAATCCTATATTCCTAAAAACTATCACCATTAAATCCAAGTTAAAAATTATCGTCGCAACCAACACAACAACGCCGACAAGAGCCGCCCAGTGATTTTTCCAACCAAATAAAAACCAAATACTCAAAATTGATTCAAAAATAGCAAACCCAAAAACGACAATTCTTTCCGGTAATATTTCAAAAATAAAGCCGGGGAAATAACTAGCCCAACCCTCTGGAGCAGAAAAACCCAAAATAGCGGCGTAAGTAAAAACGAAAGCCAATCCTAATCGTAGTGATAAAGTGGCCAGTCTGCGATTTTCGTCTCCAACCTCAACTCCTTTCATAAAGACCGATAAATTCAGCTTGGTCTATTTTGTGATCGCTAATTGCTGATTCCAAATCTCCCTTACTAGCCCCCTCTTGGAGATCAAGAGTTGAATCAAGGGCATATAGTTTGAAAAAATATCGGTGACTACCGTTAGGCGGGCAAGGGCCAATGTAGCCAACTTTCCCAGTGTCATTTAAACCCTGGACCGAACCGTCAGGAACGCCATTTTCTTCTATCGCCGTAAGGGTGGAATTAATATTCCAAAGAAGCCAGTGGGTAAAAGTGCCAGCGGGGGCATCGGGATCGTCCATAATTAATACTAAGCTTTTTGCCCCTTCGGGAATGTTGAATATTTCCAATCTGGGATTAATTCCTTCTCCATCACAAGTAAACTTAACTGGGATATTTTCGTTTTGAGAAAAAGACGGACTCGATATATTCATAATAGAAACTAAATCATCTCCTCGACCTTTATTGTTTGAATTATTGGCAGGATAAAAAATATTAATAAGGATAAGACCGACAATAACAATAAAACCGACTATTATTACTTTCTTCACGTTATTTATTCTAAAACGTTTTCTAATTCTGCCAAAATCTCGGGCGGTAAGGGATCGCCCGGACTAGTCTGACCAGGATATCGCCAAGCTGAAATAATTTTTCTTCTAGCTTTAACTTCCTGAACCATAACCCAAACTTCGTAAGGATGCTTAACCCCAGTGACTGCTTTCATTATTGCAATTGTTTTTGGCGCAATTCCCTCCTCCACCCTGTCGGGATAATTAATCACGCTTTTCACTCTTGATTCGGATAATCGATAATAACCCATTTTATCCCGACTATGGCGGGTCCAATACAAAACTTTCGATTTTTTTATAACCCTCATTCCCGCAATCCGGATAAAACGGAAAACTTACAATGCTCGCAATCCGGAGAGCTGGCTGGAGGAGTTTCGAGATCAAATATTTCTCTAACTTTGGGAATGATATTGTCTACCCAGGAATTATCCACGCGGCACGGTTCGGCAAAAATATCGAAAAGGAGTGACCCTTTGCCCATACCAAAACCGCCGGCTTTATTTACCCGAGCAAAGACAAAATAACTTAAATTACTAACCGGATAATCATTCTTTTGGAGAAGCCATTGGTATATCTCCATCTGTCGTTTGTAGGAATCATAAATCTTGTGCTGATTAGCACCCGTTGCCTTGTAGTCAACGACAATAAGCTCCCCATTTGGGTTCACCCAAACGTCGTCAACTGCTCCATGGATAAGAAAACCGGATGGCTTATGGTTATACTCAACCCCGGAAAAGTTATGACGCCACTTGTTAATCTCGGGCGTCTTGAAGGGAACAGCGTCAATACCAAACTTCTCCATTATTGGATGAGGCGTTCCTTTTTCTCGATGGATATCGAATTCTTGTTTCAACAGATAATCGACAGCGCTGTTGATGGTATAGGGCGCTGGCGGGGGCCGCTTAATCCCTTTCCTGGCATAGAGCCAAAAACATCTTGGGCAATTAAGGAATAATTCAATTTTGGATCGAGAAATTTTTGTCATACAAGCAGAGTTATCATCCTAACATAAAATAGGTTCGGAGGCGACTAAATTTTCTTATTCTTTAGGAGAGCCAGGCCCCCATAAAGACCGCCGAAGTTCCCTAATTTCGCTTTCTTAACCAGTGGAAAGTGTTTGTATCCATACCCCGAGAGGATCTGTTTAAGATAACGAGAAGTATCAGGAATTGGGATTTTTTTCATCACAGAGCCACCAATAACGATAATTTCGGGCGACCAGTGGACTACAACATTATTGAGGCCAAAAGCAAGAATCTTAGCCATATCTTTCCAAAATTTCTTGCTTTTTATTTCGTAAGGCTTCTTGTGATACTTTTCCTCTATAGCAGAGCCGGAGATTAGGTCTTCTAGGGTTTTATTATGGCGATAATCGATTATCTGGCCACCGGGTTCAAAACCAAATGCATTG
>Ga0066639_10003783_pt1 | contig 13042 bp, 13 predicted proteins | sample CryGeyCG2114_010_2_FD_59504 | JGI IMG/M metagenome (GOLD analysis project Ga0066639, IMG submission 59504) | Groundwater microbial communities from aquifer - Crystal Geyser CG10_big_fil_rev_8/21/14_0.10 | ecosystem: Environmental > Aquatic > Deep subsurface > Groundwater | place: USA: Utah...
AGATCTTTTTGCAAGAGGAGCAAACCTACAGTGTACTTTTAAATATGATGATGAAAATAATATGACAGATGGAACAGTCTATCTCTCAGGTAAAAAAATGAGAGGAGATTTTTCACTAACTCAAAACGACGGTAAAATAATGAAAAGCCATGTAATTAGAGATGACGTATACGGATATACATGGCTTGATGGAAAAAAACAAGGAACAAAAATAAAAATTGAGACTTCAGAAAAAATCACAAAAGACCAAGAAGGTGAAAAAGACGGAGAATTATTTGCACTTGACAATAAAGATGTAGATTACGATTGTAAGGCGTGGAACGTAGATAATTCAATGTTAAAACCTCCCGCCAACATTAACTTTCAAGACATTAGTGCCCAGGTTGAACAAATTCAAGAAAATACTCAACAAGTAAACGAATCTAAATGTGCTACCTGTAATCAAGCTCCCGCAGGAACAGCAAAAGAACAATGCTTAGAAGCACTAAACTGCAATTAAGAAATAACGAACGTGAAATTATCTTGTCACAAAATTTAATATCTTCCCTTTCACATAAATTATATCGAATTTATTATTCTCTAAATATTGTTGAATCCTTGGATCTTTTTTTGACAATTCTAAAATCTCGTCCTTTTCTAAATCTTCTCTATCAACAGTTATCACACCCCTAAGTTTTCCGTTTACCTGTACAGGAATTTTAATCTCTTTCTTAATAATTGCTTTCTCGTCTATCTCAGGCCATCGACTTAAATGTATTGACTCTTTTTCCTTCAATACTGAAGTCCAAAGCTCTTCTGTTATAAATGGCGCATAAGGAGATAATATTTTCAGAAATTTTTTGATATTTCCACTCGTCATTTTACCCGACCCATTACTCTTTTCCCAAGAATTCAAAAATTCCATTAAAAAAGATACTCCTGTATTAAACTTAACGTTCGCTATACTTGATTCTACGTTTGAAATAGTAGTTTGAAGCTCTGCAACTACTGTAATATCTTCGTTTTTTTTATCTTTAGCTACCTTAGCAGGATCATTTACTATCTGCCAAACTCGCTTTAGGAACCTGTATGCTCCCTGTAGGGTTTGGGTTGACCAGGCAATCTCTTGTGAAAATGGAGCCATAAACATCTCTGTAATTCTTAGAGTATCTACCCCAAATTCTTCAATAATATCGTCAGGATTGATAATATTCCCGAAAGATTTGCTCATTTTCCGACTATCTTGTGCTATGACTAACCCTACATTTCTTAACCTATAGAACGGTTCTTTAATATTTAAGAGTTTGAGGCTGTATAGAGCCTTAACCCAAAATCTTGAATATAGTAAATGAAGCACTGCATGCTCTGCTCCACCTAAATACCAATCAACCGGCAACCACTTAGAAATTGGATTACCAAATTCCAATTTCCAAGTATTCAAAAAATTGTTATATTGCTTGTTTCTTGTTATTTGGTTATTGGTTATTGCTTTTTCTTTTTGGAAAAAAGAAAAAGCTAAGAAGTACCAACAGCTCCCTGCCCAATTTGGCATAGTATCTGTCTCTCTTTTGGCTGAACTTTTGCAATTTGGACAATTAGTGTTTATCCATTCTTCTACTTTTGACAGGGGAGATTCACCAAAACCTCCTGGTTCATAAGATTTTAAATAAGGAAGCTTTAGTGGAAGATCTTTCTCGTCCATTGGAAACCAACCATAAAGATTTTCATAAGTTAAGTTATCCATTTTATGAATTAATTTTGATTTATTTTCCTTTTTTAAATCCCACCATGTTATTTTTTTGTCAGCGCATTTCTGGCAAAATACCATAGGAATTGGTTCGCCCCAATATCTTTGTCTTGAAAAAATCCAGTCGCGTAGTTTATACTGCACGCTTTCCCGAGCAATACTTTTTAGTTTATTTTCATCTATTTTTTTATCCAGTTTTTTTACCTGAAGATTATATTTTTTAGCAAATTCTAAATCCCTTTTATCTCCACCCGGAACAGACATCAAAGCGCCATATCCATACCATCCAACAACATAATCGGCTATCCAAATCGGAATTTTTTCATTGTTATAAGGATTTTCTGCATAAAATCCGGTAAAAATACCTGTTTTGTTTTTATTTAAATCGGTCCTTACAATATCGAGCTTTTTTTTAGAATCTGAAATATACTTTTTAATATCATTGCTTTTTAGTTCATTAGCAAATGAATGTTCCGGACCTATAATAAGAGCTGCCACACTACTAATTGTTTCAGGTTTCGTTGTAAATACTACAATACTTTTGACTTTAAAGTTTTCGAGTTTCGAGTTTCGCTCGCCTCGCGAAGCGGGAGTTTCGAGTTTAAACTCTATCTCTGCTCCTTTAGATTTGCCAATCCAATTTTTCTGCATTTTCTTAATACCGTCAGGCCAATCAAGTCCGTCAAGGTCGTCAAGAAGTTTATCAGCATATAAAGTAATTCTAAATATCCATTGAGGAAGAGTTTTTCTAGTAATTTCGTTTCCGCATCTTTCGTGTTTTCCGTCTCCTGTAACTTCTTCTTCGGCAAGTCCTGTCTTGCAAAACTCACAATAATATACGGGCGTTGATTTTTTAAACAATAAACCTGATTTAAAAAACTGAATAAAAAGCCATTGTGTCCATTTATAATAGTCTGGATCTGCTGTTGAAAATTCCCTATCCCAATCGTAGGATAATCCAAGAGTTTTCATTTGTTTCTTAAAGCGTTCAATATTTTTTGAGACCATTTCTATTGGATTTTTTTTAGCTTTAATTGCTGCGTTTTCTGCAGGAAGTCCAAACGCATCCCAACCCATAGGGTGAAGAACTGATTTGCCTTTTAACCTGAAAAAACGAGCCAATACATCTGAAGCAGTATAAATTCTTGCATGTCCTACATGAAGACCGTCGCCTGAAGGATAAGGAAACATATCGAGCACATATGATTTTTCCTCTTTATTTGGTGTTTTATAAATCTTATCCTTTTCCCATTTATCAACCCACTTTTGTTCAAATTTTTTAGGAAGGTACTTGCTTTTCATAAACTAAAACCCATTTTTTGTTTTACCTCATCAATTGTTTTTTTTGCAATAACTCTGGCTTTTTCTGCTCCTTGTTTTATAACTTCATCAATGTATTTATAGTCTTTAATAAGTTCATTTCTTTTTGCTTGAAAAGGCAAAAGTTCCTCGTAAATAGCTTTTGCAAGTGTTTTTTTTACTTCACTATATTTTACTCCTTGGTTTTCGTATGATTTTTCAAGATCAGATTTTTGTCCTACTCCTTCAAAAAGTTCAACTAGTTTAAATAGTGATACAACGCCATTGGGTATCTTATCTAAAGTACCTTTTCCTGAATCTGTTGGGATTTTAGCTACTTTTTTTTCTATTTCCTCAAGGCTATCAGTTAAATTAATGTAGCTCCCCTCAACTGTTTTGCTCATTTTTCCCTCGCCGGTAAGGGACGGTATATAATCACCGCCACTTGAAAATCTTTGCGGCTCAGGAAAATCTGTCTTATAAACATTATTCATCTTTTTTGCTATTTCTCTTGCTACTTCAAGATGTGGCTCTTGGTCTATTCCTACTGGGACATATTCTGCTTTATATAAAAGTATGTCTGAAGTCATTAAAATCGGGTAGTTTAAAAGTGCCATTGTATTTTCTTTTGGATATTGCTTTACTTTTTCTTTATATGTTGGCAGGTGCTGCATTCTTGATATAGTAACTGCTGTTGATAAGTAAAATGCCAGTTCTGTATGTTCATTAACGTCTGACTGATAAAAAATAATGCTTTTTTCGGGATCTAAACCTGCTGCAAGATATTCAATCAGTATTTCACGCCTGTTTTTTTTTAACTTTTCAACATCATAAGGAGTTGTTATTGTGTGCAAATCAGCAACCATATAAAGTGTTTCATATCGTTCATCGTTTTGAAGTTCAAGCATACCTTTAACAGCTCCAAAATAGTTTCCGATGTGAAGTTTACCAGTTGCTCTAATGCCGGATAGTACTCTTTTCTTGACCATATATGGCTAATAATACGATATAATCTTTAATATGACAATAGAGGAAAGGCTAAAATTACTAAGAACTGTTGGAGAAGAGATAATATCGGAAAACGAGCTCAAAAACTTGCTTATTTCAGGTGAAGAAATCATAGCTTACGACGGTTTTGAACCCTCTGGACAGATGCATATCGCACAAGGAATTCTTCGCAGTATAAATATTAATAAGCTAATAAAAGCAGGAATAACATTTAAAATGTTGGTTGCTGATTGGCATGCTTTTGCAAATAAAAAAATGGGTGGTGACTTGGAAAAGATTAAAATAGTTGGAAAATATTTCATTGAAATTTGGAAATCTGTTGGACTTGATATAGATAATGTCGAATTTGTTTGGGCGTCTGATTTAGTTAAGGATTCTGAATATTGGAAGTTAGTTCTTCAGGTCGCAAAAACAAATTCCATTAGAAGATTTATCCGAACAGCAGAAATTATGGGGCGAGAGGAATCTTTCGACTTATCAGCAGCTCAAATAATATATTCGTGCATGCAGACAGCAGATATATTCACGCTTGGTGCAAAAATAACGCAACTCGGAATGGACCAGAGAAAAGTAAATGTTTTAGCTAGAGAAGTCGGCCCACAGCTTGGTTTTTGGAAACCTGTAATAATCAATCACCATATGCTTTTGGGACTTGGAAAGCCTCCAAAAACTACGAGCACAGTCAAAAGAGCGATTGAGATGAAAATGTCAAAATCAAACCCGTCATCTGCAATATTCATGACTGATTCTGACGAAGAGGTTAGAGAAAAAATAGGCAAAGCATGGTGTCCAACTGGTGAAATCAAAGAAAATCCAGTGCTTGAATACTTTAAATATATTGTGTTTGAATCCCTCGACAAGCTTGACACAAAAGGTTTGACAATAGAAAGAGATGAAAAATTTGGTGGAAATCTTGTTCTTTCGTCTTACGAAGAACTGGAAAAACTATTTGTTGACAACAAGATACACCCGCAAGATTTAAAAACTTGTCTCTCCTTTTATATCAACAAGCTTCTTGATCCCGTCAGATCTCATTTTGAAAGAAATCCTTATGCACGATCATTACTCGATCAGGTTAAAAGCTTTCAAGTAACTAAATAATCGTATATAATTCTATTGCCATGAGGAGATTCTTTAAACTTATAGAAAAAAACCTGCTATTATCTAAAATTTCCAAAAAACCCTTTGGATATAATCTGCCCAAAATTAAACCAGTAATTACAATTTCAAGAGAATTCGGGTCAAGCGGGAGTATTTTTGCTGAAAAAATCGCTAAAAAGCTTGGTAGAAAATGGAAAGCCTACCATTCAGAAATCGTTGACAAAATTGCCAAAAATGCAAATCTTGAAAAAAAAATAATTAATAAAATCGATGAAAGTGATAGTCCGATTTTTAATCAAATAATCGGAGATTTTTTCGGTAAGAGGAACGTAAATCTAAATAGTTACTCAAAGCATTTAGTCAAAGTCGTATCGGCAATAGGAGCAAGGGGTCATGCAATAATCGTAGGGAGAGGCGGTAATTTTTTACTCCCTAATTCTTTAAAAGTGAGGATTATTACTGATATGGAACAGCGTATTAAAACAGTCATGAAGTTCAGGCAAGTTTCAAAAAGTACCGCAATTTCAATGATTGAAGCTTCGGATAAAAAAAGGGCGGAGTTTATAAAGCAACTATTCAGTCACTCAAATAAAAATGCATATAACTACGATATTGTTATAAAAACTGGCGGCCTTATAGGTAGTGATGATGCTATAGATCTAATTATTTATATAGCAAAAAAGAAGTTTAAGCTTTAAAGCTTAGAAACATCAATTTTTATTGATGGAGACATTGAAGAAGTTAAATATATTCCAATAATTTTACTTTTCCCAATAGAATTTATTAAAGCCATTGCATTTTCCTCTATTTCCTTTGTTTGACTTGATAGTTTTGATATTTGTTGATGAATGAGTGGTTGTTTGATCTCGCTTTTCCATTTTAGTACTCCTTTTTTAAATTTTTTTGCTACTTCCTCTGGCTTTTCTGAAACTGTTCCTGCTTTTGGATTGGGCATAAGTCCTCTTGGACCTAAAATTTTAGCAAATTTAACAAGTTTTGGCATATATGAAGGATGTGATATCAAAATATCAAAGTCTGTTTTACCATTTTCGATTTGGTCCAATAATTCATCATCAACTATCTGCACTCTTACTTCTTTTCCTATCGAATAAGGCATTTGAACTTCGCCTTTTATTGAGCTATCAGAAGTTCTAATATGAAGTTCAACAGATTCGTCAAATTTTACGTATTTTATTTTTTTTAATAGTTCGATCGCATCTTTTAATGATAAAGGCGTTTGTTTAATTTGATTTTTTGCCAATAAATATTTTTTCCCTCTTGTTCTTGCTTTTACAGCTTTTACAGATTTTTTTGACTCTTCTTTCTCTTTCTTTTCGATTAATTTCTTACCATCTTCTTTCTGTTCTGGTACTTTTATTTTTATCTTCTCCTTTGATTGTTTTTTCTCTTGTGACTTCTCCTTCTGTGCCTTTTTCTCCTTCTCTTCAACCTCTTTGATACCGATAAATCTAGTTCTTATTTTTCCCATGATATATTTAATTGGCTCCTTCTACTTCTATACCCATAGACTGGGCTGTACCTTGAACTATTTTAACAGCAGCGTCTAAATCGTTTGCGTTTAAATCGTCCATTTTTTCTTTTGCTATTTCTTGTACCTGCTCTTTTGTCAATTTTCCAACTTTTTCTGTAAGTGGGTTGCCTGAACCCTTTTGAATTCCTAATTTCTTTTTGATAGATTCTGCAACTGGCGGTAATTTAGTAATAAAAGTAAAAGATCTATCCTCATACACTGTTATTACTGCTGGAATTACCTGGCCTTTTTGCTTTTCGGTTCTTGAATTATATTCTTTTATAAAGTCCATTATGGGAACTCCATGTTGTCCAAGAGCCGGGCCTACAGGAGGCGCCGGTGTTGCCTCGCCTGCTGGAAGGTTTAATTTTATTTTAGTCTTTATTTTTTTAGCCATAACTATTATAATTTCTAATCTCGAATTTCTAAATCCTAAACAATATTAAAAAAACAAAAATACTAAATTCAAAAAATGCTTGTTTTGAGCTTTGTATTTAGAACTTTTGAGCTTGTTTAGAGTTTAGAAATTAGGGTTTAGGGTTTATTATACTCAATACTGTATACCGTATACTGCATATTAACTTATAACTTTGCTACTTGTAGAAAATCCAGTTCTACTGGTGTTTCTCTGTCAAAAATCGAAACAAGCACTTTTACTTTACCTTTTTCCTCATCAATGCCATCTATTGTCCCCAGAAAATCTGCAAAAGGTCCGTCTTTTATTTTTACAGCCTCACCAATTGAGAACTTTGTTTTGAATTTAGGCTGTTCTTGTTGTACAAATTTCATTATTGCTTCAACTTCTTTTTCAGAAATCGGTGTAGGTTTTACCCCGGCTCCTACAAAGCCTGTGATACCTTCTGTTGTTTTGACAACCAACCAAGTATCATCATTCATCACCATTTTCACGAGTATATATCCTGGGAAAACTTTCTCTTTTATTATTGTTTTTTTACCTTTTTTAATAACTACGTTTTCCCTCGTGGGAATTACAATATCAAAAATCTTGTCATCAACTCCTAAGCTATCCACTCTTTGGTCAAGAGCTTGTTTTGCTTTTGATTCATATCCTGTCTTTACATGGACCACATACCATTTAGAACCTGTCTGGTCTCGAACATGGTCGTTTTCTTCAACGGACTTTTCTTCTTGTTTTTGATCTATTATTTCCTCATCTATCATATTTGAAAGTTTATTTAGTTAAAAATTCAAGCAGCTTTGCTAGTATAACATCTAAAGCGCCGATATAAAAAGCTATTATTAAAGATATAATTATAACTACTAAAGATAACTTAATAACTTCATTTTTTGATGGCCAAGTAACTTTTTTAAGCTCTTCAAGTATCCCATCAAAGAAGCCTTTTCTTACTTCACTTTGGCTAACCATCCTCATATTTTAGCATAAAAAGTTGAAATTACTCCTGCTATTTACCTTTTTTTGACTTAATTATTATTAATGATGTAAATATGACGACTATGAGGCCGATTAAGAATTTTATAGGAATAGCGATGAACTCGACTGTTGAATATACATTAGGAGATCCTTCTCCAAAATTTAGTGTTGTTGAAAGGTCATATTTTCCTAAGAAAAATCCTGATATCAGCAAAGAAGCATCTCTGTCACAATAAAAGCTTTTTCTTCCTTGATCACAATTGATTAGAGCCGAAGGTGTTGCTGTCAATTGTCGCTGGCTTTCGGATAAAATACCTTGTGGAATAACATTATAAATTGCCTTTTCCCCAAAATTACCTCTTAAAACAATGTCACCATTTGGCTTAATTAAATTTTTACCTTTGTTTTCGGCAATCATAACTAAAGGAATCACATCTCCGCTGTCAAATATTCGGTATTTATATCCAAAAATGTCAAATTTAAACCTTGATAAAACATCAAAAATGACTATATCCCCTTTGAGATCTATTCTTCCACTTTCGGTTACTGTTATCAGAATATTTGTGCCTATTTTTCCCCTTGCCTGTGATGATGATAATCCTTCAATTGCCGGATTTGGGACTGTTTCGGAAATTAAAGTATAGTAGTAGTCTCCTTCAGGTGCGCCTTCGGGGACCCTTATCCTCAACAGAATTTGTTGCTCTTGTCTTGAATTCAAAAAGTAAGATTCATTAAGTGACAAATTGGAATTATCCAACTCAAATCTTATTGGGCCTTCAAATTCTTCTTTTATTTCAATTTCTCCTTGGTTTCCTTTTGCAATAAATGGTAATACATATGTTTTTAATATTGTCGGGTCACCAAAATTTTGAATTTTATAGGCAATTAGAATAGATTTTCCCGGCTTTATAACCATTTCAAGATGAGGTGGAGTTATAGATAGACCAATCTGCTGAGCAAAAACGTAAGGAGTATAAAGTATTAAGAATAAAGTAGTAAGTATAAAAAAAAGAACAAGTTTTAAGTTTTTAGTTGCATTTTTGACTTTTGACTTTTGAATTTTGAATTTTCTCATACTTATTACTTTTTACTTTATTTTTAACTCGTTAACCCGTTAACTCGCAATGCCCTGAGTGAAATCGAAGAGTTAATTTAGTAATTAATAATTTATTTATTTTAATATGACGGTGTTGCTGTAAAAGTTATAACGCTTCTATATGTTCCTGCAGGTTGTACATTAGAAATGTTAATCTTAAATGTTACGGTTGATTGTCTACTTTTTCCAACATTTGCACTTGACATTAAAATTTTTGGGGTTCCTGCAGAACTTCTGTCTGGAAAAGGCCTAAAGTAAGTAGAGTTTATAAAATCTGCTGGAATATCGTCTCCAGTCATATTATACCCAAAGCCATATTTGCTATTTGAAGTCCAGGGTTTTGCAGAGGAAGTAGTGCATGTATCTACGCCACCATCACAGCTTGTATCAGAAATTGAATTTGACCCATCAAAAGTTTGAAGCGGGGTTTCTTCAATTGCTGTAACTTGGTACTGTCCTGCTCCGCCAAAAGATACAGTTAAATTTGTTGTTTGTGTTGACGGACTTGAAGCAGTTAAAGTCCCAAAGTCCATACTTATATCAGATATTGAAAATGAAAATGGAATAATAGACTTTAAGTATTGAAATCCTGCTCTTACTATATAACCGTCTGACGAAAACTTTTCTGCAAAACTTTGACCTATACTTGTAGACAGGTCATAAGTATCTGAATTTAAATTTTCACCACCTATATTTACATTTCCGAACTGGATTCTAAAATTGTCCGAATTAAAATTCTCTGAAGAAACTGGTTTCTGACCAAAAAAAAGTGCTGTTATTACAAATACTACAGCTAATAAATACTTTAGTTTTTTCATTGAGGATTATTGCTCTCTAGATCGTCAAATTTTTCCATGAGCTTTTCTATTTCCGACGTGGAGTTTTTTATTTCTGAGAGTTCATGATCACCCATAAAGTTTTCTAAAGAGTTTTTGATATTTTTTAAATGATTTTTCAGTATTAGAGAGTGGAATAAAAATGTATCCTTTTGAAGATTTTGGTTTTTATTTTTCAACATATCATTTTTAATATGTTCTTTTCCCATGTAAAGAGCAAAAGGTGTCATAAAAACCAATGCAAATATTGGCAGAAGGGAATTTATACTTTGTTGTTGAGGTAGAAAAATCAGAAAGAAAATCACGCTCGCAAGAGTTGTCACAATTGATATGACCGGCTCTAAAATAAGCGATAAAGAGAACATTAAAAAATATATAAGAAAGAAAAATGGAGATGCGACTCCCCCTGTGGTATTTATGATTATAAAAATTACAAGGGTGAATATTATTGATTCAAGAAGTCTGGAAAGATTTAGAAATTTTTTTCCTGCAAAAAGTATTATGAATAGGCCTGCAATAATTTGGAGATCATACTGAACCAGAGGGGTTTTTGGGAATAGAAATGTAACCGCTATTGCAATAACCATTATCAAAGAATGCACTATCTCGTATGTCATATTATAAATATACATTAATAAGTAAAAAGTAATAAGTAAGAAGTTAAAAGAAAAAATTTTGCATAGAGCTATTTATGACGGTAAAGCTAATTTGCCTTTTTTTCCTTAGGGGTATAATGAAGTTTTTATACTGCTATAACAGTCCAAAACTCTACTTTTGTGGATTATAATCCGTTGACGAAAAGATTTTTATTGTAGATAGTTATATTCATGTTTTCAGACATCACATCTGTGCTTAAATCATTTAAAAAATACAGGGTTGAGTCAATACTGATAGTTCTTTCAATTTTAGTTACATTTACGTCTCTAATTATTTTTTTATTAAGCTCCAATGGCCCTAACCAAGATATAAGGGTTGAGGAAAGTATTAATACCAATAAAGAAAAACCTTTAAAATCATTTCCAGATAAGATCTTTGTTGACGTTTCAGGTGCAGTAGTTAATCCCGACGTATACGAGTTGAGCGTCGGTTCAAGGATAAACGACGCTGTTAAAATTGCGGGAGGTTTGTCAAATGAAGCGGATTCAAGATATTTTTACAGAAACTATAATTTATCAGCTTTTGTATTTGATCAGGAAAAAATTTATATCCCTTACTTTTGGGAAATAACATCAGGGATATTTAAAGAAAATACCAGAATTCTAAACTACCTTTCTGCAATCCCTTCTATCGAAAAGGCAGAAACTACAAAGCCTGACGACAAAATTAATATTAATTCGGCCACGATAGACGAGCTTGATGAGCTTCCTGGTATTGGCGTTGTAACTGCTCAAAAAATAATTGAAAACAGACCTTACACGTCGATTGACGAACTTCAGTCAAAAAAAGTTATTAGCAAAAGCGTTTTTGAAAATATAAAAGACGAGATTGTTTTAAATTAATGCCAAACCCTTCAATCTTTACACAGGTAATTAACTCATATTTGCCAGAACCTCATGCTTCATTGTTAAATGGAATTCTATTTGGAGTTTCGTTAAGGACATCTCAAGAGTTCTTTCAACAACTGAAAATGGTAGGCCTATTACATATTGTGGTTTTATCGGGTATTAATATTACTCTTTTAGCTTCAATAATAGCCTCATTTACTGGTTTTCTTAACAAAACCCTTTCTTCAATACTTACAATTATTTCAATCATACTTTTTGTTCTATTTGTCGGGCCTGATCCTCCGATAGTAAGAGCTGGAATTATGGGAGGGCTATCTCTTTTTGCAATTATTTTCGGACGTCAGAAAAACGCTTTGTATCTTTTATTATTGTCCGGACTATTAGTTTTACTTTTTAAATTCGAATGGATACAAAGCATCTCTTTTCAATTATCTTATGGAGCTACCCTTGGAATAATTTTGTTTGGAAGTGCAAAATTAAAAGGGAAAAGTATTTCAGACCGAATTAAATACGACATTGCAAAGGAAATTAGGCCATCCCTTGCAGCACAGTTTTTTACCGCTCCTCTAATTTTTTATTACTTTAAACAGGTCTCATTAATATCTCCTATATCAAATTTACTCGTATCCCCTTTAATAGCTCCATTAATGATGTTTGGCTTCGTCACTGCAATTTTGGGAAAAATAAACTTTTATTTAGGCCTTATTCCTAGCATTATTTGCTACGGAATCCTAAGTTATATGGTATTTATCATCGAATTTCTATCAAAATTACCATTTATTTTCCTAGATTTCAACTAGCACAAAAGTTAGACGATCGTTTCAAAAAAATGACACAAATCAAACATAAAAAAATAAAACTTAACGAAATTTTATTATTGTCGGTAGCAGGAATTTTAGATTATTTAGCTGATATTAAAGATCCTTTAAATCTATATTCAAATTACTATAAAAATTTTTACGGATACATTCCGAATAGGTGGAAAAAACAAAATTACTACAGACTTGTTAAAAAACAAATTGATAATAAAACAATCAAAAAGATCAAATTGGGAAATAAACATTATTTAAAAATTACCAATGAAGGAATCAATAAACTAAACAAAAAATTTGGATTAAATACTTTAAGTAATAAACCTTGGGATGGCATATGGAGAATTGTGATATTTGATATACAAGAACTAAGAAAATATTTGCGTAACGCCTTTCGAAGAAAGCTAAAATATCTTGGTTTTGGACCTATACAAAAGTCTGTTTGGCTATCTCCTTATCCAGTATTTAAAGACATTAAAGTATTTATAAAAGTAAATAATTTGAATAACGAAATTATTGTTTTTGAGTCTCAAACAATAGATTTAGACATTGAAGAATTATTAAATAAAGCATGGAATTTAAACGAGTTAAAAAAATTGTATTTGACTTATTACAAATCCCTTATTCAAATAAAAGCTCAGATTAAAGCTTTTGGCATTAAATCAGTTGAACAAAAGTTTAAAAATATACATAGGAAAGTTTTGGAGCTGTATTTTAACGACCCACGACTTCCAA
>Ga0066639_10003784_pt1 | contig 13037 bp, 18 predicted proteins | sample CryGeyCG2114_010_2_FD_59504 | JGI IMG/M metagenome (GOLD analysis project Ga0066639, IMG submission 59504) | Groundwater microbial communities from aquifer - Crystal Geyser CG10_big_fil_rev_8/21/14_0.10 | ecosystem: Environmental > Aquatic > Deep subsurface > Groundwater | place: USA: Utah...
CTGGTTGAGAAATTGTGATATTTTTTTACCATTCTCAGCGGACAAGTTCTGTATTGGTGTCCGAGGCGGGACTTGAACCCGCACAGCCTTACGGCCACTACCACCTCAAGGTAGCGTGTATACCAATTTCACCACCCGGACAAGTAAATGACAACTCTATTCTACCAAAAAAGATTGGGTTTTAACACCCAATCTTTTTTAAATCATAATAATATTTTTTATTTTTTAACTTCCTCTGTTTCAGCGTCAGTAACTTTCTCTTCAGCCTCTACATCTTCAGTTGTTTCCACAACCTCTGCTTCTATAACTTCAGGTTTTACTTCCCCCACATTAGGCTCTTCTTTAATTTCTTCCACTCCTTCTTTCTTATCTTCCCTTTCTTTGACAGGAGCTTTCTCTCCTTTCACAGCTTTTACGAAAGCCTCTTGAATTCTTTTAACCTTCTTTCTAATCTGCTTAGCAGATTTCTCTCTAACATAATATAGTTTAGATCTTCTAACTTTAGCCTTCTTGGTAATTTCAATCTTTTCAATGTTTGGAGAAAGTACAGGAAAAATCTTTTCAACACCAACCCCTGAAGCAACTTTTCTTACAGTAAAAGTAGCACCCTGCTCAAAACCATGTTTGTGAGCAAGAATCACACCCTCAAAAACCTGAAGACGAGTCTTCCCTTTTTCTTGAATTTTAACCCATACCTTAACAGTATTTCCTGGCTTCAAATTCCATTTCTTTCTTTCTTCAATGTTTACTGACATGATAAAAGATAATTTAGCATAAAGCCCCCAAAAAGGCAACTATTTTCCCAACCCTTTCAGTGCCTCTTTAATACGAGCGTTTGTGTCTGTTATATCAGATGGGATTTGCTTGAGGGCTTCTCGAGCTTCATGTAAGGAATAGCCAAGAGATTGAAGCGCTTCCAGTACATCGCTCTCTTCTTTTAGAAATGAGTTACCGCCGACACCTTCAAGAGCCCCAAGTTTATCTCTCAATTCAAGGACAATTTTCTCTGCAATCTTTTTTCCGATACCAGAAACCTTTGTTAAGTAAGAAGTATCACCGATAGAAATCGCCTGTTTGAGTGTATCTATGGGGGCAACAGCTAAAACAGATAAACCGGACTTTGGTCCGATACCTGAAATCTGAATAATCATTTCAAAAAATTCTAATTCAGCAAATTCTAGGAAGCCGTAAAGATCTTGTGAATTTTCTCGCACTGCCATGTGAGTCCAAAGCGAGAGTTCTTTAGTATCTTTTACGCCTTGCAAAACATCCGGTCCAACAAAAACCTTATAACCGATACCATTAATGTCTAAAATCAAAAACCTATTTCCCCGAAGTAATATTTTCCCCGTTAAGTGACTTATCATGTTTTGATTATACTATTTAATAACCCTTTTTGCGAGAAGGCACAAAAGTCCCATTTTCTATTGCTTTTTTTAAGAACTCCTGCTAATATAGTTTCATTATGCAATCACACGAAATAAAATCAAAGAATACTGTTAAACCTAAAAAACGTGTCGGCCGCGGAGGCAAACGCGGTACTTATTCTGGAAGAGGACAAAAGGGACAAAATTCCAGATCTAACACAAGAAAAAGACCTGAGATGAGAGATATTATTAAAAAACTCCCTAAATTAAGAGGTTATCGTTTCAGCTCTTTCAAAACAAAATCAACAACAGTAGATGTTAGCAAATTAGAGAACGTTTTTGAAAATGGTGCTAATATTACCCCAAGAATCTTATTAAAGAGTGGACTAATAGAGAGACTGGGAGGTAAACTACCAGCTGTTAAGCTTCTTGGTAATGGAAACATTACAAAAAAACTACTTGTATCTAAATGTCAAATCTCAAAAAAAGCGCAAGAGAAGATCGAAAAGGCTGGCGGTATAATTAAGAAATAAAGCTTTTTAAACCCATAAAATATACAATGAACGCATTCGTAAAAAAAATAAGGGTCATACTAAAAGACAAGGGCTTGCGAAAAAAAGTTGGTTTTGTCCTTCTTGTGTTGGCTTTTTTTAGAATTGGAGCAAACATCCCTATTCCAGGAATAGATAGTGCTCAACTAGCAAATTTTCTATCTGGTAATCAATTTTTTGGTCTTTTAAACATCTTCTCTGGAGGAGGTTTGTCAAACATGTCAATTATGATGCTTGGTGTTGCTCCTTTTATTACAGCGACGATTATCATGCAACTTCTAACAATGATTTTTCCTAAACTTAAAGAAATGTATCAGGAAAATGGAGAAGCTGGGCAACAAAAATTCAATCAAATTTCAAGACTAGCGACGATACCTCTTGGATTTCTTCAGGGTTTCGGTTTGATGACATTGCTTGAAAGACAAAATATAATGCCAGGGCTTAGTGCTTTTGATAAATTTGCTAATCTTATAATAGTAGTAGCTGGTTCAATGCTTCTTACTTGGTTAGGGGAATTGATAGATGAATACGGAATTGGAAATGGTATTTCTCTTTTGATTTTTGCAGGTATCGTTGCAGGTGTACCAAACACAATTAAACAGCTTCTTTTCACGTTCGAATATTCTCAATTACCTGTATATCTTGGATCACTAATCGCCTTCATAATTGTAGTAGCTGGTGTTGTGGCTATCACAGAGGCAGAAAGGCCAGTTCCTGTCCATTATGCAAAACAAGTAAGGGGAGCAAAAGTATATGGAGGGTCTGCAACTCAATTACCATTACGAGTTAACCAAGCTGGTGTTATCCCAATTATCTTTGCAATCTCTATCTTGCTATTTCCTCAAATGCTAGCAAACATGTTCGCAAGTTCAGGATCTGCCACAGCAAAAATCATGGTTAAAATATTAGGAGGATTTATGAACAATCTTTGGCTATATGGTGCTTCTTACTTTATTTTGGTTTTCATGTTTACTTATTTCTACACAGCCGTAACATTCGATCCAGAACAAATTGCCGAGAACCTACAGAAAAGTGGCGCTTTCGTTCCAGGAATCAGACCAGGCAAACCAACCTCTGATTACTTAGGAAAAATCGTAAACAGGATTACTCTTACAGGTGCAACTTTCTTAGGGCTAATCGCAATCTTACCGATTATAATGCAAGCAATTACTGGGGTAGTTGCCCTAACAATCGGAGGTACTGCCCTCTTGATTGCAGTAGAGGTAATTCTAGACCTAATTAGACAAGTAGAATCTCAGGTGGTAATGAGAGAATATGAATAAATTGCTATCGCAATTCAACCATTAACTTTTGACTAAACCAAAAACCTCGCCTTACGGCGAGGTTTTTGGTTTATCACTTAAATCCAAACACAATATAATTTTACTTACCTTTTAGTAAAAGATTGAAAGATTGTTTATATGTGATAGGATACAAAATAGAATATTCAACACAGTGTTGACGGTCAAACAAGGAGAAGACAATGACTATCGCATATACCACTGATTCTAGGACACAGCCAAGGTCCACCATCCGAGTCTTCATGCCGAATTACTTAAACTAAAAGAGATGAAATTTTACAGCTTTAAAATTGACCGTAAATACAGAGCAATCTTTGTTTTTAGAGAACAAAACACTGTTAAAATTATAGGTATAAATAATCATTATAAATAATAGCTATATGAAAAAACCACTTACTTTTTTGTTTTTAGGGCGATCGGGTTGTGGCAAGGGGACGCAAGCGGAGCTTTTACAACAAGCTCTTGAGGAGCGTGACGGCATTGGAAGTGTGCTTTATATCTACACAGGCAAAAAGATTAGGCATTTAAGTGAAAAAGATTTTTACACCTCAAAAATTACTAAAGAGATAATGAAGTCAGGGAAACTACTTCCGGCCTTTATGGCTATTTGGGCATGGTCAGACGAACTCATTAAAAAAATAACACCAGATGTTCATGTAATTTTTGATGGTTCCCCTCGTCTTCTTAACGAGGCAAAAATAATGGACGAGGTGTGTAATTTTTACAAAAGAAAAGAAACAACGGTCCCAATTCTTATTGACATAAGTAGAGAAGAAGCCGAAAGAAGGTTATTAACCAGAGGGAGACTTGATGATAAAAAAGAAGCGATTGAAGAGAGGCTAGATTTTTATAATGAGCATGTACAACCCACAGTTGATTACTACAAAAATAAAGGACTAATAACAATCAACGGAGAACAAAGCATTGAAAAAGTATTCGAAGATTTAAAAAAGACAATCGGTCTTTAATAATAAATATGTCCACAATAAAAACTCCAAAAGAAATAGAAATTCTCCGTGAAGGTGGAAAAGTTCTTGCACAGATAATAGAAGAAGTCTCTAGCATGGTTAAGCCTGGAGTCTCAACTTTTGATTTGAACAAAAGAGCTGATGACCTAATAAAGAAAGCCGGGGGGAGAGCCTCATTCAGAAATTACAAACCAAAAGGGAATAAAACTTCCTACCCCGCCAGTCTATGTGTATCAATAAATGATGAAGTTGTTCATGCAATACCATCAAAAAACAAAACTCTTTATGACGGAGACATTGTTGGGATTGATCTTGGGATGGAATACAAAGGACTCTACACTGACATGGCGGTAACTCTTCCTGTTGGAGAGATAAGCGATGAGGCAAAAAAGTTAATAGACACAACAAAAAAATCTTTAGAGCTTGGGATTAAAGCTATCAAAAATGGCGGCTTTATTGGGGACATAGGATTTGCGGTCCAACAATACGCCGAGGGCCAAGATTTTAGCGTTGTCAGAGATCTCGTTGGTCACGGAGTTGGACACAAAGTACACGAAGAACCTATGGTTCCAAATTACGGGAAGAGAGGTACAGGAGAAAAATTAAAAACAGGTATGGTTTTGGCACTAGAGCCCATGATCAATATCGGTACTTTTAATGTAACAGTCGACGACGACACTTGGACAATCCGAACAGCAGATAACTCCCTGTCAGCTCACTTTGAACACACAGTTGTTGTGACAGATAAAGGGGTAGAGGTACTTACAAAGATTTAATATGCGTTTGCTTGGAATAGACTACGGAACAAAAAAAATTGGTATTGCCCTCTCGGATGAGCAGGGTCTTTATTCTTTTCCTTATTCTATAATTCAAAACAGGGGGCACAAAGATGTGATTAAAAAAATAGAAAAAATTTGTAAGGAAAATAATGTTACAAAGATAATCTTGGGCAAGTCAGTTAACTTTAGAGGAGAACTGAATCCTGTGATGAGTAAAATAGAAAAATTCAAAAAGATGTTGGAAGAAAGTTTGTTGTTGTCGGTTTTTTATCAAACAGAACTTCTAACGACCCAGGGGGCTAAAAGCATTACAACAGAGGGAAAGCCAAGGGGTGTCATCACAAGAAAAAATAAACAAACCAAATTTAACCCAACAAAACTCGACGCTTCTGCAGCGTCAATAATCTTACAAGGTTTTATAGACGGCTCTAAAATGATAGAATAAGAGTCATGAAACTTTTTATAATACAAACATTGGAAAAACTCCAGGCATGGACATTAAAATGGGTCGAAACACCATATGCGGCAACAACTCTTTTTTTAATCGCAATGATTGAGGCAGTGTTTTTCCCTATACCACCAGAGATACCCATGATAGCGATGATCGCCACCAAGCCAAAAAAATGGAAAAAATGGGTCATAATTACAATAACTGGGTCTATCGTCGGGGGGGTACTGGGCTATACAATTGGAAACGGATTTTATGGTGTTGTCGGACACAAGTTTATTCAATATTATAATGTCCAAGATGCAATGAATATAGTTAAAACTCAATTTGCAAACAATGCCCTTTTGGCGATACTTGTTGCTGCTATCACTCCAATCGTCCCTTATAAAGCGATGGTTTTGGCAGCGGGACTCTTTAAAATACCAATATCCCAAATAATTATCGGTTCTCTTGTTGGGCGAGGTTTAAGATATTTCAGTATTGGATGGCTGGTTAAAAAATACGGAGAAAAAATGAGCGAAATAATATATGAACGTATTAACGAAATATCTATAATAATCGTGATTATCCTTGTCCTCATTTTGATTGCGGTAAAAACAATATTTTAGTGAACACAAATTAAAATACTTTGTATTTTTCTTGACGTAGATGTAAAATAAGAATAAATATTATACATGTCCGCACCTGAATCAAAAATAATCAAAAAAGACTTTTGGCTGGACCATTTTCCACCACAAAAATTTTTAACAATGCCATCCGTCGGTATTGATATTTCTGATCGTTCAATAAAATATATCCAGCTCACAAGAAAAGGAGGAATAATTGTTATTCAGAAAAAAGGCTCCATCCCTTTAGCAGAAGGGATAATTAGCTCAGGAGAAATAAAAAACAAAGAGAAATTGATAGAACTAATGAGATCAATTAAAGAAGAAATAAACACCCCATATATTATCGCTGCTATGCCAGAAGAAAAGACCTTTCTTAGCAGAATTAAACTTCCCTTAATGAAACGCTACAAAATTAAAGAGGCATTAGAATTGCAATTAGAAGAGCACGTTCCCCTGACACATGATAACGCAGTTTTTGACTTTGAAATTATTAAAGAGAAAACTTCTGGACCTGACAATCACATTGATGTAAATATAATTGCGTTCCCAAAAGATATTGTAAACGACTATGTAAATATTTTTAAAGAGGCTGGACTCACGCCACTTGCCTTTGAAATGGAAGTTCAAGCATTAGCGAGAGCAGTTGTTCCGCAAAACGATGACGAAGCTTATGTTGTTGTTGATTTTGGGAAGACAAGAACCACCCTGGCAATCGCCTGCGAAAATAAAATACAGTTTACTTCCACTATTAAAATCGCTGGCGATGATCTTAATAATGCAATAACAAAAAACTTAAAAGTAGACATCTTTAGGGCTGAAAAAATTAAAAAAGAGCAAGGATTTGTAAGAACAAAAGATAATGAAGAAGTTTTTAATGCATTGCTCCCCGTCATCTCAACGATAAAAGACGAAATAAGCAGACACATAAGTTTTTGGAACTCCCACCTAAAAACATGTGACAGGGAAAGAAGCCGTGTAAAAAAAATATTGATAGGCGGAGGAGACTCTAACTTGTTCGGCTTCTCGGAATATCTTTCCTATAATTTAAAAATGCCAGTAGAACAATATAACCCGTGGATAAATCTCATTTCCTTTGATGAGTATGTTCCAGATATGGAATTGAAAGAGTCACTTCTTTATGCAACAGCCATTGGTTTGGCTCTCAGATCTTTAATTAGCACCAAAAATGATTAACCTGCTTCCAAAAGAAAATAAAATAAGAGCAAAAAAAGATTTTATTTTACGATTATCAATTGTAAGTGGTGTTTTTATGACATTGTCAATCTTAGTAGCGATTATAATGTTGATACCAATAACTTGGGAGCTATACAGCCAAAACAAAAGTGCATCCAATATGCTTTCTTCGTCTCAAGGATATTTAAAAATGTCGAATATAGACGAGGCGACACTAGAGGCAGAAACTGTCAATTTTCAAATCGACACTTTTTTTGAGAATGAAAAAAACATAACAGAAATTGGGGGTGTTATAAAAAGTATAATTACAGAGAGGCCGTCTTCTGTTAAAATAACTGCGATTAACTACAAAAAAAAACTGACAGATAACACCAGAAACGAAATAACAATCCAAGGACAAAGTTTAAATAGACAGGATTTATTGGGCTTTATAGAAAAGCTAAAGCAAAATCCAGATTTCTTTTCGGTGGCATCTCCAACTTCTAATCTTCTAAAAGAATTCGATGTAAACTTTGATATCACACTTGAAATATAGACATGAAAGAAAAGAAAAGAATTATAATAATAATCTTAATCGTTTTAGCCAACCTTCTTCTTGCGGGCGGGTGGTTTTACTTATCTTCTCAAATCTCATTACAAAAAGAGATAAAAGATGAAACACTTAAAGAATTAGCGTTAATTGAAGCTAAAATAAAAAATAAGGGAGACCTTAAATTAATTCTACCAGAAACAAAAGACGAAAGAGAAAAGATAAACAGTGCATTTCTTAATGATCAGGAGGTTATAAACTTTATTGAGGTTCTTGAAGATATTAGTGAAAAATCCAAATCTAACTTAGAAATAAGTTCTATTAAAAAAGAAAACGACACCCGGGTTTTTAATATAGTGATAAGCGGACCATTTAAAAATGTCTTGCAATACATTATGCTATTAGAAAACACCCCTTATCAACCAGATATTTTGAGAGCAAACATGAATATTGACCAAGAAAAAGAATTATGGAATGCTAGATTAAACATAGGAATAAATAACTTTGTTGATTAAATATGATTGATTTTAAAAACATCGACTTTAAAGAAATATTTTCTCACGAAAGGGAGGACTTGCACCTCATGGTATTTAGGAGCTGGAAAATACTTCTAGTCACTTTCGTGGTTATATTGTCTATCTTTTTAAGCATAGATTTATATATCTTTAATAAGTATATGGATGAAACAATCCAAGAGCCAATCGAAAAAGACAAATTATTACAAATCGACCGAACAGCCATAGACTCTGTCGTAAAAATCCTAGACAAGAAAGCAGAAAAATTTAAAGCAAACCTAATCCCCCCAACAGCCAAAGACCCCTCGATATAAAACTAAAAAAGTACCTTCTGGCACTTTTTTAGTTTTAGACTAGAGGATATCCTTTAGAGTCAATCCAAATTGATCCTAACAGCGGAAAAAACATTTCTAATATGTCGTATTTGGACCATCCTAATCCTCTAACTTCTATTATATTTTTCCAACAATTCCTTTTTTAATTCTGCAAGATGTTTGTCCCATCTTTTTTATTTTTTACCACTTGAACCTTTAAAATCCAGATTTTTTCTATTATCAATCATATCTACAAACAAATTTCTTTCGCTAATATGAATATAATAAAGAAGACGATAACCTCCACTCTTACCTTTATTGGCGTCTGGATTTGGAATTCGTGCATCCCAAATTTCAAAAATATTGCGAGGAGAAGCAAAAGGTTTTTTATTTGAGGGAGTTGGTTGCCTCCTAACTCCTTTCGCCCATTCTTTTATAGAATCTTTAACCTTTTGAGAGACATTATTTTTCTCGCATGATCTTACAAAAATTTCCGTCTCAATATAATTCCATTCTTCCATAAAAAACAACGCGTTATTCAGTAAAAAATTCTATATCAGACGAATAATTATAATCAACTCTTTCAAAAGGCTTAGAATAAAACCAAGGAGCTTCTAAGTGAGTTTGTTCAACAATCTTATCCGTTGACCAATCTAAAAATTCACCGCAAACAGATTTCAATAATTGTTTTTCTTCTCCCGAAAAAACACTTTCTTCGGGATCTTTGTTGATAGCAAAAGAAGTCGCATGAGAATCTTCAAACGGATCTTTTGTTATTTCTATTTCCTCCCCCTCAACCATTCCCGACAAAATTTCATTTAGCCCACTTGGGGTTGGTCCATAATGATTATGTATATAGACATCGCCAGTCACAGAACTTTTTCTATCTCTGTAATTTATGAAATCAAGATAATAAAATAATTTATTTAATTTAGTCGCTCCCAAGTATTGATTATTGCAATACTTCATAAAATATAGAGCTGCGTTTTTGTATTTTGTTTTATTTAAGACCATAAATTTATTTTCTTATTACCAAAGATAATAACATATTTTCTACAAAATGTAAATAAAGCAAAACATTTCGTTTATAGATTGTTCGTCTTTATATTATAAAACTAAATTAGCCAAAAAACTACAAAAATGTTAATAAGTTTAACCACAACAATTCCCCAGCAAAAGTCTTAATCTATAATTTGTGTCCCCTGCAGGAATCGAACCTACATTAGTAGCTTAGAAGGCTACCGTTCTATCCGTTGAACTAAGGGGACAAATCTATTCTTAATATAACAATAAATAGATTATACTGTTTTTACGGCTAATTTCAATAGGAAACACAAATAGAATTTTCAATAATCAATTTACAATTTATATTAAATTTTCAATTAATTAATTGCCAAATATTTAAAAAACAGTTATTAATCTGAAAATTATGTCATTGAATATTTATTAGTCATCAGTTTGTTATAAATTGGAAATTATTTTTTACATCCCCAACAAAAACTTCTCCAAAGCGATTGGAATATCTGAACCGCCGAGATGAGCTTGGTGGTAAATATCAACAAGCTCAGTAGAATAATCTACTAGTTTTTCTTCTGTAAAATTTTGAGTTACTCTTGTTGCCTTTCCAATGACAAAGGGCTTTAACCCACTCTCTTTATAAACATCAGCACCGACAACTTGTAATTTTTTAATCAACAATAAGGTTTTGATCTGCCAAACAACTTTCCAAAATATTTCCTCCCCGGCAATTCCACCCATAATGGCTTTCTGCAACAACAACCATGCTTGTTTTTTGTTTTTATTAGCAACAGCGTCGCAGATGGCGAAAGGATTGTATTGTAAGCCGGCACTCTCTTCTTCAAAAACACCAGACAAAGAATATCTTTCGATCTCATTTGAAGCGCACCATAAATCACCACCACATTTTTTAACTATCTTCTCTTGAACATCTGAGGAAATTTTAACTTCTAATCCTTCGCCTTGATCTGCAATCCACTTTCTTAGTTTTACGCCAGTTAACTTACTAAAATTTTTGACTTTAGCTCCAATTCCCTTAAAAAGTTCGGCTAAGCTATCTTCTAATTCATCTTCCCAAAAAATAAAAATGTTTTGTGATTTAAAAATATTCTCAAGATTTTTTTCTATAAAATCTTTGATAACGACATCCTGTAAAATTCTGCTACAAATAATTAAATATTTCTCACCAAAAAGAGAGTTAGACTTAACTAGCCCCTCAAACTGTTCTTGATCAAAGCCATCTGCCTCAATACCAAAAATACTAGACTCACCTACATTTTCTTTGAGCTTATTAATTAACTTATTCAATTCCCCCCGGCTCCGAAAACTATCTTCGCCGTAAAATAGGTATAACATGTTTTAATTTTAAATTAAAAAATCTAAAACCCCAACCCCATAAAAAGGGGGGAACAAAGAAATTGAGGGTGTCTTCATCATTAGAAATTCGCTAAATATTTTAAATATTTAGCGTCTCCACCCTCTCCCCCAATGTTCTAAACCCAAACTTCAAAAGTTCTTCTTTTGTTTTTGTTTTATTAAACTTCTCTTTCCAAGTCTGTCCACTCAAATCAATTTTTACTGGCGCATCATATCTTATTTCTGCTAAAGTTTTACTAAACAACGCTTCTTCTTCATTTTCTTTCAAAAGGTTTATAATCCTCGGCTTAATTCCAATTTCTACAAATTTACTTTCGTTATTTTTCAAAACCTCAAACATATTTTCAAGCGTTTTAAAATTCAAAATTAAATTTGTTGCCATTTTGTCGCCAATTCCTTTCACTCCGATAATATTATCAGAAGGATCACCCTTCAGTCCTTTATAATCTGGTAAAAGTTTTGGTTCAAAACCATATCTCTCCTTCACAGCTTCTTCATTATAAGTTTTCGCCTCATCCGATCCCCTCCCTGGTGTAAAAACAATTATTTCATCACCTTTAACAAGTTGTAACGTATCCAAATCTCCAGAAGCGATAATCACTTGAAGATCTTTATTTTCATCGTTCGCCTGTTTAGCAAAAGTTCCAAGCAAATCATCGGCTTCAAAACCAGCTTCTTTGTAAATAGGAATACCAAACGCTTTCATAATCTCATCCGAACGATTTATCTGTTCCGCCAAATCAGTATCCATTGTTGTCCTGTGTGCTTTATAATTATCATAAGCCTCGTGCCTAAAAGTCGGCTCAGGTAAATCATAACAAGCGACAATATAGTCAGGGTCATTATCTTTAATCGTTTTAATTAAAAAAGAAGTAAGTCCATATAGAGCACCTGTCGACCTTTTCTGTGCATCACGAAAATCAGGCATAGCGTGATAAGCACGATGAAGGATAGCGTGAGTGTCCAAAATGACCAACTTTTTATTTTGTGGTTGTTTAATGTTTGGCATGAAAACTATGGTTTTTAATTTTTAATTAGACATTAAGCAAGTTGGGTAAATTTTTTAATTTTAATATTTCTTCCCTCTCCTCCTTTATGCTCTATCTCTATTCTAACATAATTTTCCGGTAACACCTCTTTAATATTTCCCGGCCATTCTATAAAAATAATATTTTTCGGATCAGCCAAAAGCTCGTCCAATCTTAAAGCACTCGCGCTTTCTACGCCATCCAATCTGTAAGCATCTATGTGTATGAGTGTTTTGAATTTTACATCTAAAACATTTAAATTTGTCTCTGATTTATTTACGATCCCAATCTTATATTTTTTCATAACAACAAAAGTAGGACTCGTAACAACTTCTTTTACGCCCAACAATTCTGCTACTTCCTGAACAAAAGTCGTCTTTCCCGCCCCCAAATCCCCAATCAACCCAATAACAAAAGCCCCCTGCCTTAATTTATGCAAGGCTAAGCCTTGCATAAAGCCTTGCACAATCTCATCTATAAAAAAATTCGCAACAACTTGCTTAAATTCCCTAATATTATTTGTGATTATTTCTTTTTCTATTTGCATTAAGCTAATTCTATCAAATGATAATATTAAATAAAAGTATTAAAAAACTTGTTTTTTACCAACAAAAGTATAGAATTTAAGCATAAAAAACAATATGGAAAAACTTAATCAAAATATTCAAACTCAACAACTGCCCGAAAAAAAACAAAAAACGCCAGTAACGCCAAAAGTTATACAGATTGGAGATTTCAGAAAGGAAGAAGAAGATGGAGACAAGATAGAAATAAACAAAGAGATAGGGCATGTTCTTCGTGTTATACTTAAAAAATCTGAGCAAGAAATAGGAGAAATCGCAAAAAATTTATCAAAAGAAAACCAAGAAATAATAATTATTGCCTCAAGAAACAAAAAACTACCAAAAGAGCAAATAGAATATCTTATTAATGTTGCCTTAGAAAAAGAAAAAAGTAAAACTGAAATAGAATGGAAAAAGGGGAGACCCTACACAAAACTGTGTCTGGCATAGTAGAATAGAAACACTATGAAAGACAAAA
>Ga0066639_10003786_pt1 | contig 13033 bp, 10 predicted proteins | sample CryGeyCG2114_010_2_FD_59504 | JGI IMG/M metagenome (GOLD analysis project Ga0066639, IMG submission 59504) | Groundwater microbial communities from aquifer - Crystal Geyser CG10_big_fil_rev_8/21/14_0.10 | ecosystem: Environmental > Aquatic > Deep subsurface > Groundwater | place: USA: Utah...
AAACTGAAAGCTGTTATAAAATTTCCTCTCCTGACAAAAAATTTGATATTGCGATTGCTCGGGGTCTAGTTCGTCATCTGCAAAAACCGCAAAAAGCCATTAAAGAAATTCTTCGTGTGGCTGATGAAATTTTAATTATTGAACCGAATGGCTACAACCCGATTCTTAAAATTATTGAAAAAGTTTCTCATTACCATCGTACCCACCAGGAAAGGTCTTATTTTTCCACTACTCTCAGTGGTTGGATTGAATCTTATGGCGGAAAGGTTGAGAAAGAAGATTTTATTGGTGTGGTCCCATTTTTTTGTCCTGACTGGTTAGTTAATATTCTTGAAAAGATTGAGCCAGTAGTCGAAAAATCTTTTTTGAAGAAGGTTTTTTGCGGAGTTTTATTTATCAAAGCCCATGGTAAAAAGTGATTTGATTAAACAAGAATGCGCAATTTGTGGAAATAACGCTCCTTTTGAAGTTTTGTATCCGGCAAATTTTAAGGCGGCGCAAATAGATGAAGATATTTTTTCTGCCAGAAGAATTCCTGATTGCTGTCACTATCGCCTAGTTCGCTGTCTGAAGTGTGGTCTTATCTATTCCAATCCGATCCTTGAGGAAGAAAAGATTAAAGAGCTATATAAAAGAAGTAAGCTAACTTATGAACCTGAAATTAAAAATCTTAAGAAAACATATGGTGATTACCTCAAAAAAGTAATTAGGGTTATTCCGGGAAAAGGAAATCTTTTGGAAATCGGCTGTGGCAACGGTTTTTTTCTTCAAGAAGCGTTAAAGCAAGGATTTAAGAAAGTCTGGGGAGTTGAACCAAGTCTGAGCGCGGTTGAGAAAGCTCCCAAAAGAATTAAACAGAATATTAAAAATGAAATTTTTCATCAGGGATTATTTAAAAATAACTTTTTTGACGTGATTTGTTTTTTCCAAACACTGGATCATATTGTTGACCCCAATAAGTTTCTGAAGACATGTTATGAAGTCTTAAAAGAGAAGGGGGTTATTTTTTGTATCGTGCACGATACAGATTCATTGTCAGCCAGGCTAATGGGAGAAAAAACGCCGATTTTTGATATAGAGCATACCTTTTTATACAATAAAAAAACTTTGAGACAGATTTTTGAAAAAAATAATTTTGAAAACATAGAAGAACTGGATATTGCTAATGAATATTCTTTAAGGTATTGGATAAGTTTATTTCCTCTGGGTGAACATTTGAAAGCTTTTTTTACAAAGTCTCTGACCTTTTTTCACCTTCAGGACAAAAGCATAAAAATAAAGGTGGGGAATATCGGTATTGTGGCCCAAAAGCCAAAGAAGTAAGTTACTTTAGTAAACGGCGCTTCTCGACTATAATTTTACCAAATTGCTTTTTCTCTTCAACCATAGTCGTAAGGTTTAATTCATCGACCGCTTTTTGTTTGAAATACTCAAAAGTCAGTCCCGACCCCGGTTCAATAATCAAATATTGGATTGTGGTTTTGCTGTCCCCGCTCGGAAGACGACCAAATTTTTCCTGGCCGTGCCAAGAGTAAAGATATTCCCAAAGCTGGCTGACATATAAAGGAACAGTTATGGTGTGAATAAAAAATGGCTTTCCAGATGATTCGGTGTAAGTGTAATCAACTGTCGCTAAAGTATCTTTAAGGATTACTCCTCTTTGGGAATCAAATAATTTCTTTTGGGAGTTGGTCAGATAGCTATTCCAAGCTCTAAGGTTAGCCAGCAAAACAAAAAGCAGTAAAAAAATTGCCAGCGCTGATTTTTTCTTGGCAATAAGTTCGCTGATAAAGGCGGCCATCAGCAAAACTGCCGCCGCATTAACGCCAATGAAAGCATATTCGGAGTTGGTAACGGCAGCGCTAAACCAGAAAGTCGGCCAGGTGGCCAGCAACCACACTAAGATGAAACCCCAAGGACTGCTGGAAAATTTGTTTTTTTAAGTTTAAGATAAAGAAAGACAAAAAGCACAATCATAATCACGCCAGCGAAAAAGCCGTGAACGGGGAAGAAAATATTGGCAAATTCTTTTGACAAGCCCTCAAGGAAGAAAGACAAGTATTTTAAAATGCTTTTAAATTCCGTATCCTGGCCGTTTAACATCTTAAAAAAACTGTTGGTCATTAAAAATTTATTCCTAATTTCAAAAATAGGGTAGGTTATTAAAGGAGTAATAAAAGCAACGGCAGAAAAAAATTTTGTCTTTAATTTCAATTTCTCTTTGTTGTAGATGAAATACAAAGCCGTTATTGCCAGAACATTCATAGAAATGATCAGTTCGAAAGAAATGGCGATGGAGAAGAAAAGGAAAGCCAGCGGCAAATACTTTTGATTTTTCCTGAAAGATTTATAAAAGAAATAGAAGGTTAAGATTATAAAAGGAAGCCCCAGGCTGGCGTTGGCAATCCAAAGGCTGTAAGAAATAACTTCATAGGAAAAGGTAAAAATCGTGGCGGCAATAAGTCCGACTTTCCCATTAAAAACATTTTTTCCTACCAAATAAATTAAGGGGATACAGACTAAGTTGGAAAGGATTATAAATAGCGATACCCAGGCGGGATTTTTCCCGAAAAGAAAATAGACTAGACCGATAATATAATAGTAAATCGGACTGTGGAAAATTCCCCTAACTTCCGTCATTGGCCCCAGAAGGGTGACTTCCTTTTGAAAAAAAATATTACCGGAGGTGACGGCGTCATTTGCCTGTTCAAAACCGAAAGAAAGATACTCCGGCCACCATTTTAGCCGCAAAAATAAACCAATGAAGATGAGCAAGAAAAGAAGAACCGTCGGTAAGGCTTTTCTAATCACGCTCTCATTTTACTACAATTATTGATACAATATTAATAAGCGAGGGTTTCAAACTCGGGTTAATTGAGTATATGTTTAAAAAGGTTGCCAAAAATGCCCTTTTCCTTTCGAGTTCACAAGCGTTTAGTCGCTTAATCGGTTTGGCTTATTTTGTGATCCTGGCCAGGTTTTTGACCGTCGAGAAGTTTGGAGTTTATACTTTTACTCTCTCTTTTGTTTATAATTTTATTCCCGTGGCTGATTTTGGAATTGAAAGACTGGTTTTAAGAGATATTTCCCGTGAACCGGAAAAGACAGCCTTTTTTCTGTCGCGCCTTTTGCCTTTGAGGATTATTCTAGCCACTGCCGCTTATAGCTTAATTCTTTTGTTGGGCCTAATTTTAAAGCCATCAGGGCCGCAAATTATTTATCTGGCCATTTTTGGCTTAGCTCTTTTTCCTTATAATTTGACGTTCTTATTATCCAGTTTTTTAAACGCCAAAGAAAAAATGAAATATACGGCGATGGTTAATCTGGCGCTGATACTTTTAACGGTGTTGTTTGGCATAACATTTGTTTATTTCAAGCTTGGGCTGGAGATGATTCTTTTTTCTTACCCGCTAGCTAACCTAATCTTAGCCATCATTTTATTAAGGACCAGCAGAAAGTTTGGGTTGTCTTTGGGTTGGACTATCGATTGGGAATTTTGGAAAAGATGTTTGAAAGAGTCATGGGTTTTTGCCACCCTAACAATTATTGCGGTTTTCTATCTTAGAATATCAATCGTGGCGATCAATTTATTAAAAGGATCAGTGGCCACGGGCCTTTATGGAACTTCATTTAAATTTATTGAAGGATTAATATTAATACCGCAATCATTGTCTTTAGCGCTTTTTCCTGTTTGCGCCAGATTATCCAAGGTTGATTTACCAAAGCTCAAAAAAGTATATTTTAAGGGAATTTTCATTCTTTTCTTGCTTTCTTTACCAATAGCTCTCTCTTTTTCTCTTTTTGCCAAGACTATCATCACCGTACCTTATGGGGCAAAATATCTTTCTGCCTCGACTACTTTACCGGTTTTTGGGTTAGCCACCATCTTATCTTTTATTAATGCTCTGGCAGGGAATATTATTCAGAACTCCGAAAAGGTTAAAATGTACATTCCCCTTTTCTTTTCAAATTTTGTTTTTGAAATTATTCTTTGTTTGTTTCTAATTCCGCGATGGGGTATTGTGGGAGCAGCTTGGTCTGTTGTGGGAGGAGAGGTTTTTGCTTTAGTAATCAATAATTTATTGGTCTTAAATATCTTAAGACCAGCAAAACAATGGTAAATTTTTTTAGAAAAAATATCTTTTCATTGGCCGTTTTGGCTCTCCTTATTATAGGATTTGCTTTTAGACTTTATGGTTTACCGCAAAATTATTCTTTCTGGACAGATGAAGCTTCAACGGCCAGATTTGCTTTGGGGGTGGTAAGAACAGGCCTTCCTAAATCTCTGGCCACCGGTTATGTTCTGGACGCTTATTACACTACCCATTATCTTACCGGCCTTTCTTTTTTAATCTTTGGCCCGAATGAAATGGCAGCTAGACTTCCGGAAGTGATTTTTGGAACTATTCTAATTGCGGTTGTCTATTTATTCGGCAAGAAATTATTTAACCGGGAAATCGGGCTGGGGGGAGCGCTATTTACCACTTTTTCTTTTATTCAAATTGCCTGGTCAAGGCAAGCGAGGGGATATATGATTTTGGAAGTTTTATTTCTTCTTTCTTTATACTTTCTTTTTAAATTTTTTTCTGACAGGAAAAAATCGTCCTTAATCTTATTAATTTTATCCGTCTTACTGACGATTCTCACTCATACTTTAGGTTTTGTACTAATTCCGATTATTTTCCTCTACTGGCTAAGCCGGGGAAATATTAAAAAATTTTTTTTTAGCGGCAGGACTTATTTATTAATTACCGGAGTCTTAATCGTTTTTTTTATCTTTCCTATTTCCAAAAGTTTGTTGACTTTTTTGTTTTCGTATAAAATTGCCAATTTATTGACGGGAAAAACTTTCCTTGCCTATTATCATTCTCTTTTTTGGCGTCAATATCCGCTTTTTTCTTTTTTGGGTTTTTTAGGCTTTCTCTATCTGTTTTTAAAGAAAGAAAAAGCCCAGGCAGGACTGCTTTTTGGCTCAATTTTGCTTTATTTAACGATGACTTCTTTTTTCCTTCATGTTCCCTTTGAGAAATATAGCTTAGCGATTTTTCCTTTATTGTTTATAATTGCCTCTTTTACGTTATTCAAGATTTCTAGAACTCTTTTTCCAGAAAAGAAACTTGGCAATTTAATTTATTTTGCTTTAGTCTTGTTCATCATCCTTAACGGCAATAAATTTTCTTTTAAACCGAGACAATTTTACAGTCTTAATTTTGATATGAGGGAAATTCCGGAGATAGATTATAAAAAAATGTATGCCCTGGTGAAAGAGAAATCTGCCAAAGTTGATCCCCCAAAGGTGGCGGTTATTGAGATCGATGAAGATATTCCCGCTTGGTATCTGGGTGAGAATGGCAATTACTTTAACCCCAGAAATGATGTTCCCGGCGAGGAAAAAAGCACTAGCGTTGGCGCTGTCTATATCCATAATCTTGATGAGCTGACCCGGGTCTATAAAAAATTTCCTTACGGCTTTGTCTTCCTTATTGAACATAATTTTAGATTTTATCCTGAAGGAATGGTTGATTGGGTCAGGAAGAACCTGATCTTAGAAAAAAAAGAAAGTTTTGCCTCTTTTTCTCCTGATTGGAATTATTGGCCGGTGGAGCTTTATTCATGGGGATTTGAAAATGTCAAAAAATGATAAGTTCTCAGTTTTGGTGGTGATTGAGAGATTTTACCCTTTAGTGGGAGGGGCAGAGACCCAATGTTTGCAAGTCACTTCAGGGTTGAAAAAGAGAAATTACGATATTGCTGTCGTCACCAAAAAATGGCGTCAAGAATTTGCTTCTTGGGAAGCCGTTGGAGAAGAAAAGTTGACGGTTAGAAGATTGGGAATCCCCGGATTTTCCCGCTGGTCGGACTACATCAGCGGCCTATCTTTAGCAAATTATTTAATCAGCCAAAGAAAACATTTCCAGATTCTTTTTGTTGACAGCGGGATTGCTAATGTCTTTGCTTCAACGGCGATATTAATCGGCAAGATTTTAGGTAAAAAAGTGGTGGCTAAAGTGGAAACTCCGGGTGAGCTGGTTTTTTCTGGCCCCCAGGCACTTTCGCCAAAGAAGTTTGTTCACCCCTTGATTAAATTTCGTCTTTATTTAGCTAAAAAAGCTGATTATTATGTTGCTCAGACCGAAGAGATGAAAGATGAGCTTGTTTCTTTAGGGATGAAAAAAGATTTAATTTTGTCCTTTCCTAATAGCGTTGATGAAAATCTTTTTAAACCGCTGCCAAATGACTTGCAGAAAAAGGCAATCCGGCAAAAACTGTCCTGGCCAAAAGACAAGGTTATTGTTATGTTCTGCGGCAGACTAGTGGCAAGGAAAGGTCTAATTTATTTGTTAAAAGCCTGGAAAGAAATCGTTAAGAAATCAAACAATGTGGTTTTGGTTTTGGTTGGTTCTGGCCAAAACCAACCGGACACGATGGAGGGGCAGTTAAGAGATTTTGTGAAAGAAAATGGTCTTTCGGATAAAGTAATCTTTACCGGAGAAAAAAATAAATTGGCTGTGGTTGACTGCCTTAAAGCGGCGGATATCTTTGTGCATCCCTCGATCCATCCGGAGGGGAGATCGCTGTCGGTTCTGGAGGCAATGAGCTCTAACTTGCCGGTAGTGGTCTCCGATATTGGCGGTTTAAAAGAAATTGTTACCGATAAAGTTAACGGCCTTTTAGTGGAAAAAGAAAATTCCAAAGAGCTGTCGGAAGCAATGGATAGATTAATAAACAATAGGCTACTAAGAGATAAGTTGGGAAAGGAAGGAAGAAAAGAAGTGATTAAAAAATATTCTCTGAGCTTAAGTGTTAAAAATCATGACCAGTTTTTATCCTCGATCGTTTAAATAAAATGGTTATAACCGCTTTGCCAAAACCCCGTACTTTAGTGCTGTGGATGAACCTGCCCGCCATAGGCTACGCCATCAGGCGTTGGCAGGCGGGGGCAAAACAAGGTTGCGCTTTGCGGATTGCCAGCAATGGCAAGCTTCCCCGGAAACTAATGGCAAAGCGGTTGAAAGCCTGCCAGAGAAAACCCTGGGCTTTCAGCCCAGGGAAGCTTATTGTCGGAATTTTATTGTTAGGTTTGCTTCTCAGATTGGTAAATCTTAACCAATCTCTTTGGCTTGATGAGGCAGTTCAGGCAATTACCGCCCAAAATAATCTTTCCTATATTTTGCTGGAGATAAGAGGGGATTTTCACCCACCACTTTTTTACTTTCTAATGCATTTTTGGGTAAGAATTTTCGGGAGTTCAGAAATTGCCTTGAGAATGCCCTCAGTCTTATTTGGGGTGGGAACAGTATATCTCGTTTATAGAATTAACAAATTATTTGTTAACGGATTAACGAATTTTAAGATTGGTCCGTTAGTGGCTGCGTTATTTTTGGCGACAGCACCATTCCATATCTACTACTCACAGGAAGTGAGAATGTATGCGGCGGTAACGTTCTTTACAGTCGGATCATTTTATTATTTTTTAAGAGTTTTAGATGACGATAGGGGATATTTAAAGGATGGTGAAGGAATAGGCTATTTGATTTTTACCTTATTGGCGGTTTATACGGATTATTACGCTTTTTTAATTTTACCGGTTCAATGGCTGTTTTTAATTTACAAAAAGAAAAAGCTTTTATTGTTAGCCTCCGTCTTCTCCCTGGTTTTTTATTTACCTTGGCTGCCGATGTTTATTACCCAGCTAAAGACCGGTTCTTTGGCTACCCAGACTTTGCCGGCTTGGGGAAAGCTGGTAAATTTATCTTTTTCAAAGGCCATTCCCTTAACCTTTATAAAGTTTGGCTTGGGGAGAATCGTGATTTTTGACAAAAATTTATACGCGGCAGTGAGTTTGTTTGTTTTAATTGGTTTAGGGTCTCTGATTATTGTCGGCCTTAGAAAATTAAGAAAAAAAGACGTGGCTTGGCTGATAGTCTTAGGCTGGTTATCGGGGCCGATTTTCATTGCCTGGATTTTTTCTTTAGTTATTCCTAATTATCAGCCTTTCCGTTTGCTTTTAACTCTGCCTGCCTTTTATCTCTTAGTTGCCAGAGGTATCAGCGTCATTAAATCAGCCAGGGTCAGAGCCTTGAGCATTGTTTTGGTTTTAATTCTTAATTTTTCTTCTCTTTCGGCTTACTTCTGTAACCCTTTTTTTCAGCGGGAAGATTGGCAGGGCCTGAGTTCTTTTTTAAAAAACCAAAGCGGAGCGTCAGTAATTTTGCCCTCCTCTAATTCGGACTGGGCAATTAAATATTACGACCAAAGAAATGAAATTAAACTGCTTTTTGCCGGCCGCCGTTTGGGTGAAATAAAAGACACTTTAGAAATTAGCCAGAATTTGCAGGCGGGAAAAGTTTTTTTTATCAGGTATCTGGTTCCTCTTTATGACCCCCAAGAACTAATTTTGGAGGAAATCAGCCAATCAGGTTATACTAAAGCAAGAGAGATCAGCTTTAATCAGATTCCTGTTTGGGAATACCAAAGAATTATTAATTATTAAAAGATTAAAAGATTAACGGATTAAAGAGGCAATGAAAATTGGAATTGATATTAGCCAAATTGTATACGGAGGTACCGGGGTAGCGACCTACACCAAGCTCTTGGTAAGTGCTTTTCTTAGAGAAGCTAAAGAGGATCAATTTGTTCTTTTTGGCTCTTCCTGGCGAAACCAAAGGCCAATGAGAGATTTTTTTAAAAGTTTTGGGAAAGAAAATGTTAAAAAAAAGTTTTATCTTTATCCGCCGAAATTACTGGAGTTTCTATGGAACGGGATTCACGTTTTTCCGATAGAAAATCTTATTGGGGAGGTTGACGTTTTTCATTCTTCTGATTGGCTCGAGCCACCCACTAGAAAAGCCAAGAAGGTGACCACGGTTCATGATCTGGCGGTTTATAAATATCCGGAAACTTTTTCTCCTCGGGGAGGTCACGATATTGTCAGAAATCAGAAAAGAAAGCTTTTTTTTACCAAAAGGGTCTGCGACAAAATTATTGCTGTTTCTGAAACAACCAAAAGAGACCTGATGGAGATATTAAAAATTTCGGAAGGGAAAATTAAAGTTATTTATGAAGCAGCTGATCCCAGCTTTTCGCCCAGGGAAAAAGGGGAGATTGGGAAAATAAGAGATAAATATGGGATACAGGGAGATTATCTTTTATGCGTGGGAACGAGAGAGCCCAGGAAAAATTTAGATCGGGTTATTATGGCCTTTGCCGAAATATCAAGAGCAAATGAAAATTTGTCTTTAGTGATTGTGGGAAAATACGGATGGGGAGAGGACCTAAATTCAAAATTAAAAAATTCCTTACGGGACAAACAAAAATCGAAAATTAAGTTATTAGGATATGTAGAAAAAGAGGCTCTAGCTTGTTTATTCAGCGGAGCAAAAGCCTTTGTTTACCCTTCGCTCTATGAAGGTTTTGGTTTGCCAATATTGGAGGCGATGGCTTGCGGTTGCCCGGTAATCACTTCAAACCTTGGTTCAATGAAAGAAATCTCTGGGGAAGCGGCTTTGTTGGTGGAGCCGGAAAACATTGATAGCCTGGCCGGGGCAATTTCCCAGGTCCTCCGCAGTTCTGATGAGTTGAGACTTAAAGGTTTTAAACGGGCAGGGGAGTTTAATTGGGAAAGAACTGCTTCGCAAACGCTGGAAGTTTATCGGTCGCTAATCTGATGAAAAAAATTTTTCAAAGTGATTCTTTCTGGCTGACTTTAATATTGGTTTTGGCAATTTTTTTGTATTTTTGGAAAATAGGCCAATGGCAATATCTTAGTTACGACGAGGCCAGAGACTATATTATTATCAAGAGGATTCTGGTAGACAAAAAATTTACTTTAATCGGCCCCAGTCTCGGTGTCCTTGATGGTGGCTACTTACCACCATTTTATTATTATTGGCTGGTTCCTTCTCTTTTACTTTCTAAATTTCATATCTGGGGGCCTGATGTTTTTAGTGCCACCTTGGCCATCTCTGCCGTAATTGCTTTCTATATGGTCGCCAAAAATTTTTTCGGAAAATTTCCTGCGCTAATCGGGGGCTTATTTTTTGTCTTTAATCCATATTTAATTCAAGCCGCGCGCCACACTCGTGATCCCCACATGTTGCCGCTTTTTTTGCTGATTTTTATATTTTCCTTTAAAAAATTTCTGATTGACAAAAAAAGCTGGTTTTTATTGACGGCCGCAATCTCACTGGGTATCGCCGTTAGCTTGCATTTAACGGTTGCAGTCTTTCTCCCTTTGCTGGTCTTTCTTTTTTTTCAGGAGTTCAAAAAGAGAGGCTTTAGTAAAGTATTATCCCTGTCTTTTTTAGGATTGATAATCTTTTTTTTACCGCTAGTTTTCTTTGATTTACGCCACGATTTTTCCCTGTCAAGAGCAGTTTTGAGCTTTTTGGCTGGGAAAGGGGGTCTGGCTTTCGAACGGATTTTGTGGCTAAAAACAGAAAGATTAGTCGTTTTTTTAATTAAGTTACCTCTAATCTTCTTTTCCGGAACTTTTCAGAAAGCCCTGCTTTCGCTGCGTGCGATGCCTTTTTCATCCATAGAAAGGATTAACATTTTTTCAGTTTCAAACAGGATTGAGCAGATTAAGTTAATCTTGAGCGTCATTTTATGGATAACAACGATTGTGGTTACCTTGCCAAGGGCAACAGAGAGGAAGTTGAAAATAGTCTTCATTTTTGTCTTTTTTGGTTTTTTGATCAGTTTTATGTGCCCGCAGAAGGCCTGTTTTCTCTATTATTTTTATAGTCTTTTTCCTTTTTTCTTTTTGCTTCTTTCCGGAGCAATCTTTTTTTTGTGGGAAAAAAGCTCTCAGCGGAAAAGAATTGCTTTAACAATTCTTTTAGTGGCCATGGCAATAATGCCATTTTTTCCTGATGGTTTGAAAACCGAGATCAGACCGGAGAAATATTTTCTTCCGGTTTGTCAGATTATTGCCAATGATTTTCCTCAGGGAAAGAAAGTTGCCATTGTTAGCAATGTCGGTGATTTTTTAAGATGGGAGCATAATGCGTTGGAATACCGTTACTTCCTGGAAGCGATCTATAAGCAGCCGCTTGGTGGGTGGGGGGTTGATGATTACAAAACTGCCGATATCTTATACTTTATTGATGAAGGTGAATTCAAAGATCCACTGAACTTCAACGGGATGGAGATGGAAATGTTTGCCCCAAAGAAAATCTCAGAGATCTGGAAAGCGAATAGCGGCCAAAAAATTTATAAAATGGAAAAGTAATGAAAAAGGCAGCCAAGTTTGTTAGCGAAAATTGGGATTATCTTTTCTTAAGCGTTTTTATCATTATCGGCTTAGTTTTGCGTTTTACCAATATTACCAAGTTATATTTTTTCGCCTATGATCAGGCGCGGGATGATTTGATTGTCAAGAGGATCTTGGTTGATAAAAAATTTACCCTCCTTGGTCCTCAAAGCTCTATCGGGGGAGTCTATTCGCCGCCTGTTTATTATTACACCTTGGCTTTGCCTCTTTGGCTCTTTGGTCTGAGTCCCGTGGGCCCTGATTTTTACACTGCTTTTATCGGCCTCTTAACGGTAATTTTAATATTTTTTGTTGCCAATAGCTTTTTTGGAAGGCCTTCAGGCTTTTTTGCGGCCGCTCTTTTGGCAACCTCCCCCATTATGGTTGAATTGTCCAGAAGGGCATGGAACCCAAATACCTTACCTTTCTTTTCTCTTCTTGCCCTTGCTCTGGCTTATCAATTTTGGAACACAAACAAAGAAAAATTACTTTTTCTGGTATCTCTCGTTTTTGGTTATACGCTCAGCCTACATTACAGCGCATTTTGTTTACTGCCGGTTATGGTCTATCTTTGGGTTAACTATTTTTTAAAGAAAAAAAGAATTTTGCCCATCGCGCTGGCTTTTTCTATTATATTTTGCTTTTTTTTACCGCTTTTGCTTTTTGATTTCCTTCATGGTTTTGCTTTGTCCAAAAATATCACGAGCATTTTTTCCCCAAAAGCAACTTCTTCACAAAATTCGCCGTCATTTCCGGAAGCTAGTTTGGCCTCCATATATGAAGTAATGGTTGTCCCTCTATCTGGTTATTTTTTAACATCGGTTCCGAAAGTTTCTGTTCCTTATGAATTTATCGGCAGAATTTCCGAGGTTTTTACTAAGCCTTTACCGGTTTCGATTATTGCCCATAAATCTCTGTTTGTTAATTATTATTCTTGGGGGAAAATTGTCTTTCTTTTAATTCTTGTTTTTTCCTTAGTCAAAATATTTTCTTCTTCTTTGAAGAATAAAGCGCTTTTGTTTGTCTGGATTTGGTTTGTTTCCGCCATTGTCTTATCCCGGCTTTATCAGGGGAAAATTTATTTTTTTTATTATTTATTCCTTTTTCCGATACCGTTTTTATTTTGGAGCGTGACTTTGAAATGGTTGTTTGATAAAAAGGGATGGTTCAGAGTTTTTGTGGTTTTAGTTGTCTTAGCTGTCGTGGCGATTAATATTAAAAATGAAAGATTGAATTTTAAAGCCGAGGCAGGCAATCGGTCAATCACCGACATAAAAGCGGTCGCCGAAATCATCAGTCTGGACGCCGTCTCAGGGTCTTTTAATATCGCGACTAATCACAAAGATCCGGGTCGATGGGATCATCACGCCCTGGATTATCGTTATTTTGTGGAAACACTTTATAAAAGCAAACCCTTAGACTGGTATCCTGAAAACTATAAACAAAGCTTAGTCCTTTACCTTGTTTCGGAGGGTAAGCTTGACGATCCCCTTTCGAGTAAAATAATGGAAGTACAGGAATTTGGCCCGGGAAAGATTGAGAATATTTGGAATTATAAAGACAAGGTTTTTGTCTATAAATTATCAAAAAAATGAAAAGAAATTATTTTAAGATAGAATCTTTACTTCTGGGTACCTTATTGTTATTTTCTTGCTTCATCAGGTTTTATCAGATAAACCGTCTTGATTTTTTTACTTATGATCAGGCGAGAGATGCCTTGTATATCAAAAGGATTTTAATCGACCACAAATTTCGTCTAATCGGAACTCAGAGCTCTAT
>Ga0066639_10003787_pt1 | contig 13031 bp, 19 predicted proteins | sample CryGeyCG2114_010_2_FD_59504 | JGI IMG/M metagenome (GOLD analysis project Ga0066639, IMG submission 59504) | Groundwater microbial communities from aquifer - Crystal Geyser CG10_big_fil_rev_8/21/14_0.10 | ecosystem: Environmental > Aquatic > Deep subsurface > Groundwater | place: USA: Utah...
CGGGGGTTTTAGGCTTTGCTGCTAATATTAATCCTAACCGGTTGGTGGATTTGACTAATCAGCGTCGGTCAGACCAGGGCTTGGGAACATTGCAGATAAATGGTTTGTTGTCAGAGGCAGCCAGGAGGAAAGCCTCAGAAATGTTTACCTTTGGTTGTTGGTCTCATGATTGTAATGGCCATTCTCCCTGGTGGTTTATTTCTGGGGTTGGTTATAGTTATATTTATGCCGGAGAAAATTTAGCTAAGGATTTTGCTGACTCTGATTCGGTAGTTAATGCCTGGATGAACTCACCATCGCATCGGGACAATATTTTAAATGGTAATTATAAGGAAATAGGTATTGCTGTAGTTGATGGAGTTTTAAATGGTGAGGAAACCACTTTAGTGGTTCAGATGTTTGGTTCATCAGCAGTTAAACCAGCTGTTATCCCTGAGCAGGCAGTGGCTGAACCAAAAGTGGCCGTAGCTCCGGCAGTTGAAAAACCAGTTATTAAGGAAGAGGCAGTTAAAGAGACGGTTTTAAAAGAGGAAACTGTAGAAACTGATGAGTTGGGTTCCCAGACCAATGAAGAGGTTAAGCCAGAGGCAGTTGTTGCTCAGCCCATGATTTCTGGTTTTAAACTAACTAAAATATTTTATATTTTTATCTTAAGTTTAATGATCATTTTGTTAATGCTGGACAGTTTAGTTATATATAAAAATAAAATTATCAGGGTTTCGGGAAAAAGTTTTGTTCACGCCTCATTTTTTATTATAATTTTACTAAGCATTTTATTAAGTGTTAGCGGCAAGATTTTATAAATTAAAATATGTTAAAAGAAATATATCGTAACCGGATTTATTATTTGATCTTATTTAGCGGTCTTTTAATTGGCTTGGTAGCTTTTTTTGGCTTATTTGGTCTGCCCCAGTTAAGGCAGGAATCAGTGGTTGGTTTGTGTGTGTTTTATTTTTTATGGGGATTGCTTCACCATCTTTTGGAAAAAGACTTACATATCAAAATCGTGTTAGAATATCTATTGGTGGCCAGTATTGCCTGCTTGATTTTATTATCAATCATCTGGCGGGCTTAAAAAGGAGGTTTTTTAATGAAGGGAGTAATTTTAGCTGGTGGTAAAGCCACCAGATTAAGACCATTAACTTGGGTAACCAATAAGCACTTGCTGCCGATTTACAATAAGCCAATGATTTATTATGCCTTAGAGTCAATGGTTAGTGCTGGGATTAAAGATGTTTTAATCACTTCATCGCCTGACCATTGCGGCCATTTTATTAATTTACTGCGTTCAGGCAGAGACTTTGGTTTAAGACTGTCTTACGCTATCCAGGAAGATTCTGGAGGTGGGATTGCCCAGGCAATTGGTTTGGCCAAGGATTTTAGCCAGAAAGAAAAAATCTTGGTTATTTTAGGTGATAATATTTTTAAATATAGTTTGAAAAAAGCAGTCTCAGATTTTGATAGACAGCCTAAGGGAGCCAAGGTTTTTGCCAGAAAAATGCCAGGTGATTGCCAACAGTATGGGGTGATTGAAGTTGATAAAAATGGCAAGGTGTTGTCGATTGAGGAAAAACCAGCCAAGCCTAAATCAAATTTGGTTCAAACCGGTATTTATATGTATGACAACCAGGTATTTGATTTTATTAACCAGCAAAAACCATCAGCCAGAGGCGAGATGGAAGTAACTGACCTTAATAACTTTTATGTTAAACAGGGATCCATGACCTGTGAAGTGATAAAGGATTGGTGGGTTGATGCCGGGACCTCATTTGATGAACTGTTGCGAGCCAATTTACTGGTGGCCAAGGAAGTTAATAAAGAATTGGATTTGGATTTTTAAATGAGAAAAATAACTGCCCTAATTATAGCTTTTTTAGTCTTATTTATAAGTCAGGCTAGTTTTGTTTGGGCCCAAAAAGAGATTGAGGATTACTTTTTTCAGTATGAGAAATATCGGAATGTTTATAATGACTTTGTTACTGCCAAAGAAGCTTATTTAAAGTACCAGACCTTAACTTCTAAGGATGAAGCGATTGAAACCACTCAAAAGTTGATTGACCAGCGCTACCAGGCTTTAAGGACTTATTTTCTGGCTTTAAAATCAAAACTAAGAACTGCTCCTGGAGTGGTCGGAGCTGATTATCGGGAGCAGCTGATCAGTCAGCTGGATAAGGAAATCAACTGGTTGGAAAACCAAAAAGGAGAAGTTAATGGCTTGTCAAAGCCTTCTTTAGATGACCTTTTTGTTATTTCTGACCGGTTTGAGGATAAAAGCGAGGAGATAAAATCATTGTCTTACCAGTCATTATCAGCTTTTTTGTTAGGTAAAGTCAGAAGTCTTTATTCTGATTCCGTGGTAATTACTGATTTTTTGAAAGATGAGGTTTTTGATTTGGAGGTAACTCAAGCTGCTCAAATGACTGATTGGCTAAAAGAGGTGGAAAACAAAAATTATTTAAGCCAAAAGGAAATTGAGTTAGCTGAGGCCAATCTAGAGTTGTTAAAAAAGAAAAAAAGAGAAAATCAGATGGTTCCAATTTATCATGATTTAAAAGTAAATCTTAATAATTCCAAGCAATATTTAAGTCAAGCTTATCAGTTCCAGCAGGAGATTTTTAATATTTTAAACAAAATCAAAAACACAGATAATTCAGTTGAAAGCCTTGAGGAGGAAAATGGATCAGGACTTTGAAGCCCCGCCGATCAGCGGCGATGAACCAGCACCATTAAAAGAGCTGGAAACAGAAATGCCAAAACAAGAAGGAGTGCCTTTAACTCAAGATGGTTTAAATTTAGATAAGCCAGCTTCAGTTAAGCCAAAACCGAGAATATTAATTTTTGTCCTGGTGGCGGTGATTGCCATTTTAATTGGCATTATGATTGGTATTGGCATAAGAACTAAGAATGGGAAAGTTATAATTCCTTCACCATCGCCTAAGTTGGTTAGTCCGAGTCCAATAACAACTCCGATGACAGAGGATACTACTTTAAAAGATAAAATTGTCAGTTTTAAAAAAAGCCTTGATCAAGTTGACTTGGAAGAGTTATCACTTAATCCGCCGCTTTTAGATTTTAATATCCGGTTTAAAGTTGAGGATTGATTTTATTACTTGACTTCGTCTTTTTTTCGTATTTTAATGATATTAATGATTAATCAGTCTCCTTTAGCTGATAGAATTCGGCCTAAAAGTTTAACTGGTTTTATTGGTCAGATTCATTTGGTTGGTGATTTAAAGCCGGTTAAACTGATGATTGCCAAAAAACAGATTTTTTCTATAATTCTTTGGGGGCCTCCTGGTTGCGGTAAGACTACTTTGGCTAAGATTTTAGCTAAAGAAATTGGTTTGCCTTTTTTTCCTTTGTCAGCAGTATCAGCCGGAAAAGCTGATTTAAGGGAGATTATTTTAAAGATAAAAAAAGGTCTTTATCAAAAAGGTTCAATTGTGTTTTTGGATGAGATCCATCGGTTTAACAAGGCTCAGCAGGATTTTTTACTGCCTTATGTTGAAGATGGTACCATTACTTTGATTGGAGCTACTACTGAAAATCCTTCTTTTGAGGTGATTGGGCCGTTGCTGTCAAGGTGCCGGGTGTTTGTTTTAAAAGAATTGGATAACAAAGAAATAGGAAAAATTATTAACAAGACTTTAAAAGCTTTGGATAAGACGGTGAAGCTTAAAAAAGAGGCTGAAGATTGGTTAATTAATCTCTCGGCTGGAGATGCCAGGCAGGTGATTAATCTTTTGGAAAATGCTTTTGACCTGTTTAATAAAAAAATAATTAAAGATAAAGAAATAACTCTGGATATTTTAAAAACTACTTTGCAGTCACCTTATTTAAGGTATGATAAGGTTGGAGAAGAACATTACAATACCATAAGTTCTTATATTAAAAGCATGAGAGCTTCTAATGTTGATGCTAGCCTTTATTATTTGGCTAGAATGATTGCTGCCGGTGAAGATCCATTATTTATTGCCAGAAGAATGGTAATATTTGCCAGTGAGGATATAGGAATGGCTTTGCCGACTGCCCTAGTCGTTGCTAACGAGGTTTTCCAAGCTTGCAATACCATTGGCTACCCAGAATGTGCTATTAACCTAGCTCATGGGACAGTTTATCTGGCCTCTGCTCCTAAAGATAAGAGTTCTTACAATGCTTTAAGGTCGGCTCAAGCTGATGTCGAAAAATATGGCAATTTGCCGATTCCATTAAATTTAAGAAATCCTGTTACTAAGTATATGAAAAGCTGGGAATATGGCAAGGGATATGAACAGTATCCTGATAAAAATGTTAGTTTATTGCCAGATAAATTAAAAGGCAGAAAATACTATTTTCCCAAGAAGAAATAGGATAAAATTATAAGAAGGAGAAAATCAATGAAAATAGTTAGTGTTGATAAGGTCTATATCTATCCAGAACACATCCGGGAATTAAAAAAATATGGTGAGGTTGTTGTTTATAATGATATTCCTGATGAGCAAGAAGGAATAAAAAGAATAAAGGATGTAGAAATTGTGATTGATAACTGGTTTGAGATGCCAGCAAGAGTAATAGTTTCTGCATCTAAGCTAAAAATGATTTGTATAGCAGCTACGGGTTATGAGTGGATTGATATAAAGGAAGCAAAAAAGAAGAATATAGTTGTTAGTAATTCTCCTGGTTATGGGACAGAAGCAGTAGCTGAACATACTGCTGGACTCTTATTAAGTGCTTCTCGGTTAGCTTTTCAAGCAAGATTAGATATACAAAATGGAAAATGGGATACAATGGTTTATAAAGGAAAAGAACTGAAAGGCAAAACATTAGGAATAATTGGTTATGGTTCTATTGGTAGGAGAGTGGCGGAAATCTGTCAAAAAGGTTTTGGAGTTAAAATCTTGTATGCTAACACTTCAACTAACAGGAATGACTTTGAGTCTCTTTTGAGAAACAGCGACTTTATTTCTATAAATGCTCCTTTGACAGAAAAAACTAAAGGATTACTAGGTAAAAAAGAGTTTCAGCTAATGAAAAAAGGAGTTGTTCTGATAAATACAGGGCGAGGGGCAATTATTCAAGAGGAAATTTTAGTTAAGAATTTACAATTAGGTAAAGTATTTGCTGCAGGACTAGATGTATTAACCAAAGAACCAATGGATAAAACGAATCCTTTATTTTCTTTTCCAAATGTAATAATTACTCCCCATATTGGTTTTAACAGCGAAGAGGCAGAATATCGTTTATCAGAAATTGTTGTTCAAAACATCAAGGCATTTTTAGATGGTAAACCTCAAAATTTAGTTAATTGAACTAAAGGTAAATTGTAGTTTATTTTTAATCATTACTTAAATTAGGAGAGAAAATGAGTGAAATTTACCAATTACCGCTTTCCTGAACAACAAAGATCATTAATCAGTTTTTGGTTGGGATTTTTATATTCCTTTAAAGTTTACTTCTACTTTTCCACCAAGGGTGTTGGCTAGTCGTTGCAAAAAGGAAAGTGAAGCAGTTGTCTGGGCATTTTCTATTCTTGAAATTACTGATTGTTGGGTTTCTAACTTTTCAGCCAGTTGTTTTTGGGTTAGCTTTTTTTTAGTTCGGGCTAAGATAATGGCTCTGGCAATTTCATACTCCAGCCTGGTTTCCTTTAAGGCTTTTTTGAATTTTGGATTCTTTAATAGTTGTTTTTTATGTGTTTGCCAATCCATGATCTTTAGAATATATCACAATTTTGTGATATTTGTCAAGGTTTATTTATTTTGCTGTTTATTTTTATTTTGATAATCTTTTAATCTATTTAAAGCTGTTTTAATTTCTTTTTTAGGAGTTTTTTGAGATTTTTTAGTAAAACCATGAAGAAATAAAAATGATTTTCCAACTTTGGCAATATAAAAAAATCTTAATGACTTTTCACCCAAAACTCTCAACTCCCAAAGGGGAGTATTAATGATTTTCTTTATATGGGGCAGCTTTAGTTGTGGTCCAAATTCAGCTAAAAGTTCAAAAGTATGGTAAATCTTGGTTTGGGATTTTTCAGGCAGTTTTTCAATAAAATCATAGACAGGATATTTTCTAAGATGTGTTTGGTAATAATCAATTCTCCAGGGCATATATTTTTATATTTTATTGTAGCAAACTTTTAAATACTATTCGGTTGAGAAAAAATAGATTAAAATATCAATATGGCTTGGCAGGTTTTAATTCTTATAAGTATTTTTTTTGGCTCTGTTTGTACTTTATTGCAAAGAGTTTTGTTAAAAGATGATGTTAGTGATGAGAAAACTTATTCGGTATTTTTTCAACTGCTGTCTGGTTTAATTATTGGTGGTTTTGGTTTGTTTTTTGCTGATATGTCTTTTCCCTCTGATTTAAGGCCTTTGGCCATTGGTTTTATTTTAATGATAGTCTTATATGGTTTTGGCAATATTTTTGTTTTTAAGGCACTGAAAAAAATGGAAGCTTCAAGATTTACTATCATTTTTTCCAGCAAAGTATTTTTTACCGTTTTTGCCTCATCATGGTTATTAGGAGAGGTTTTAACTTTAAAACAGATAATCGGAACAGTTTTGATTATTGTTGGCATTCTTTTAGTTAATATTAAATCAGCTAAACTAGCTTTTTCTAAAAATGAAATAATTGCGGTATTGGCTGCGGCTTCATTTGGTTTTGGAGTTTCCAATGATAGTTTTATGCTAAGAACTTTTAATCTTTATCCTTATGTATGTTTGGCTTTTGTAGTTCCAGCCTTGTTTATCATGGCATTAAATCCTTATACCATAAAAAATATGAAGGTATTTTTAAAAAAAGATATTATGATAAAAATGTTACTTTTGTGTTTTTTATATGCGATTCAGGCAATTTTATTTTTTACTGCCCTGCAAATGTCTAAAAATTCTTCAAGAATTGCCTCAATTAATTTGGTCGGGGTAATTACTACTGTTTTAATGGCAATTGTTTTTCTTAAAGAAAAAGATAATTTAGCCCAAAAGTTGTTGGGAACAGTTTCCAGTTTTATTGGTTTATTATTAATGACTTAATAAAACTATAAAAGGAGTTTATAAATGGTAAGGAAAATCAAAGGGATTATTTTAGATGTTGATGGCGTTATTATTGGGGAAAGGCCTGGTTTTAATTTTCCCAGCCCCCACGATGATGTGATTAGCAAGCTAAGGGAGGTAAATTTAAAAGGCATTCCGATTGCTTTATGTACGGCCAAACCCCAGTTTTCAATTAGCAGTGTTATTAAAAAAATTGGTTTGGATAATTATCATATTGCTGATGGTGGCGGGGTAATAGTTAATCCAATTCAGAACAAGGTTGTTAAGAAAAATTTAATTAAAAATAAATTAGCAGCCAAGGTCATTGAGTTTTTTTTAGATCACAATACTTATGTTGAGTTTTATACAGTTGATGACTATTTTATTCAAAAAGACCAGATTTCTAATATTACCAATAAGCATGTTCCAATTCTTTTAAAAAAGCCCAAAGTGGTTAAATCACTGGTGAGTAAGTCTTTAAAGTCAGAGATTACTAAAATAGTGCTGGTAGCAAAAGATGAAAAGGATAAAGATAGGTTAATAAAACTTTTAAAACCCTTTGCTGAAAAATTAAACTTTTACTGGGGCTTGCATCCTTCAGCTTTGCCTTTGCAGTTTGGGGTGCTGACTGCCCCAGGAGTATCTAAAAAACAGGGAGCCAGAGAGATTGCTAAAAATATTAAGGTATCTTTTAAAAATATATTGGGTGTCGGTGATACTGTTGGTGATTGGCAGTTTATTAAGTTGTGTGGTTATGGAGCGGCCATGGGCAATGCTAAGCTGGAGTTGAAAAAATTGGTTTTAGCTAAAGGTAAAGGCAGGGGCTTGGTTGGCCCTTCAGTTGATAAAAATGGCATAATTAAAATATTAGACTATTTTGTTAAGTAAATGGGGTAGAGATGAAAAATAATTCATTTGTTGAAGTTTGTTTTTATGAAGTTAAGCTAGATAAAGCTTTGGAGTTTGAAGCTTTGATTAAAAAGGTTATTAAACACCATTGTCATTATCCTGGTGTGATTGATGTTAAGTATATGAAGCGGACTCACCGGCCTAATAGTTTTGCTGGAGCTAAGAAAGGGGAGCCAGCCATCAGGCTGAGTCAAAAGCCAAAGTTTGTTACCTATGTTTTATATTGGGAGCTGGATAATGAAATTGTTCATGGTAAAGCTACCCAATCAGGGCTAAAGCACTTTTTTAAAGAGTTTGCCAGATGTCTTGTTAAACCGCCAAAAATGATTTTGGGCGAAAGGGTAAAATGAAAATTATTCATAGTAATAAAGCTGATAGGTTTAAGAACAGTAAATCTTGTTTTGGCAAAAATTATTTTTTAGCTGATAAAGATATTGATGGGTCAGTAATTGAAGTTGGGGGCAGGTACCCAGATAAGGGCAGAGTAGTTAATCTTAAATGCAAAGAGCTTGTTTATATTCTTTCAGGTTCAGGTAAGATTGTTGTTGAAGGAAAACAAACAAGCTTTAAAAAAGGAGATATGTTGTTAATCTATCCTAAGGAAAAATATTACTGGCAGGCAGATAGTGTTATTTTAGCTGTTTGTACTCCGGCTTTTGATCCAAAACAACATCAGGAGGTTGAATAATGGGATATTTTGGTTTTTGCGGTTTGGATTGCAGTTGTTGTGATGCTTATATTGCTACTAAAAACAATGATGATAAATTAAGGGAAAAAACAGCTAAAGATTGGACAAAAAGATATAAAAAGGATAAAAAAGATCGTTTGCCAATTAAGCCGGATGAGATTAATTGTCAGGGTTGTTTATCAGCTGGCCCAATTTATCATTATTGTCATCAATGCCAGATTAGGAAATGTGGGATTAAAAAGGGGATTAAGAATTGCCAGGAATGCCAGGATTATAAATGTGATCAGTTGATTGATCTGCAAAAGCATTTTTTTTAAGATAAGGTAAGATAAAAATAATTATGATTAAAGGAAAAAAGGTAGTCTTAAGGCCGATTAATAAACAGGATTTTCCAATTTTACATCAGTGGATTAATAACCCGGCTGTAGTTAGTTTTTGGTATGGTAAAGATAAGCTCAGATCTAAAAAATGGGTTAAGGATCATTTTGATGTAATAATAAAAGGCAGGACCAATAGCAGTTGCTGGATGGTTGAGGTTAAGGGTCAGCCGATTGGCTTTATCTATAATAATGTTAACAAAGATGATGACAAAAAGTTTATTGGCCGGGTTGAACTGGACATTCTGATTGGTGAAGATAATCAGTGGGGCAAGGGTTATGGCACGGATGCTTTAAAAGCAATGATTAAATATGCTTTTGAAATCCAGAGAGCCCAAAGGGTTTATTTAACCCCTCATATTAAAAATATCCGGGCCATTCATGTTTATCAAAAGGTTGGTTTTAAAAAAGAAGGGGTTTTAAGACACTTTGAGAAATTTGAAGGTCAATGGATTGATTGTTTAATGATGTCAATTATTAAAAAAGAATATGAAAAAACAAAAGACAAAAAAGATCAGCTTTAAGCCAATTGGCATAATAAGATCAGATTTTAGCCAGGCCAAAGATACTGTTTTCTGTTGTGAAAAGGGATTAAAAGCTAAAAATATAGGGATGGTGATTTTAGATTCTAAGCATCAAAGAGGTTTAAAAGGGATTGAAAAATTTTCCCACATTTTTGTCTTATATTATCTTGATAAAATTAAAAAGGTGGAATTAATTACTTATCCCGGTCCATTATCAGTTAAAAACTTACCTCAGGTGGGGGTATTTGCCAGCCGGAGCCAATACCGGCCTAATAAAATTGCTTTAAGATTGGTTAAATTAGTTAAGGTTAAAGATAGAAGTTTGATGGTTCAGGGCTTGGATGGTTTAGATGGTTCATTGGTTTTGGATATTAAGCCTTATATTCCTGGTTTTGATCAGCCCAAGAGCATAAAAATAGCCCCATGGTATAATTGGCTAGCTAAAAATAAATAATAAAATTTAACCATGTTTAAGTTTAAAAAAATTAAAGATAAGTTGGTTTATCAGCTTGATGAAAAAGTTTGTCAAAAAATGTTTAGCATTGCCAATCAGGCTGTAAAAAACGCTTATCCTAAATCAGCTGAGGGTTATTCAGCCTCTGTTTTAACTAAAAAAGGTCATATTTATCCTGGAGTTTCTTATAATTCTGATACCTTAACTTTAACCATGCATTCTGAGGCAGTGGCTTTGGCCCATGCGGTTTTACATGGGGAAAAGGATATTATTGCGATTACCGGGCCAAATTGCCATATTTGCAAACAGCTTATTTGGGAAAATAGTTTAAGGTCGGGGATTGATATTATTGTGGTTATTAAAGATAAGAATCGGTTTAAAAAAATTCCCATTTCCCAGTTAATGCCCTATCCTTGGCCGGAAAAATAGTTTGATAAAATTTAAATAAAAAAGGAGGTAAATAATGGATCAAACAACAAAACAAATGTGTGAAAGTTGTGGCATGCCAACTGATGATAAAACCAGCTCAAAATTTGATACTCGCTATTGTATCTATTGTCAGGATCAAAACACGAGAGTGTTAAAGAGTAAAAAAGAAGTTAGGGAAGGTAGTATTCAGGCAGCCATGAGATTGATGAATAAAAGCAGAAAAGAGGCAGAAAAAATGGCTGATGAAATGATGTCTAAACTACCTCGCTGGCAAACACAAAAAAGGATTAGCTAAATTAATTTTATATTTTTAATATTATGGTAAATATTGTTTTGGCTTCAGGATCAAAAAATAGGCAAAAGCTTTTACGGGCCTTAGGCATTTCTTTTAAGATGGTGGTAAGTAATTTTGCTGAAGAAAAAATTAAGGAAGGCAATTTTAGCTTAAGAGCCAGAAAAATAGCCATGGCTAAAGCTAAAAAAGTGGCTGAAAAGGAAAAGGGCTTAATTATTGCCTGTGATACTTATACAGTTTTAGGGGGAAAGTTGATGGAAAAGCCAAAAGATTTATCTCAGGCTAAAAATATGTTAAAACAACTTTCAGGAAAAATGGCTGTTTGTTATACTGGTTTTTGTTTTTTTAATAGTGTTAAAAATGAATGTGTTGCTAAAACAGTTACCAGCAAAGTTTTTTTTAGAAAGATTTACAAAGAAGAGCTTGATGATTATGTTAAAAAATTTCCAGTCATGTCTTGGGCAGCCGCTTATGCTCCATCCAATTTATATGGATTAGGTTTGATTAAAAAAGTAATTGGTTCTTTAACTGGGTTAACCCATGGTTTGTCAATAGAGTTATTAATTCCTTTATTGGCAAAGCAAGGTTTTAAACCAAAGCCTTTGGGCATCTAGATTATCTAGCTGCCTTTAATTACTGCCAGGGGAGTAAGCTGGGCTATTTTTTTAGTTAAGCCTGCCTCAACTAAAACATTGACTACTTGATTGATGTTTTTGTAAGCTTGGGGAGCTTCATCAGCAATAGTGTGAAAATGCTTGTTATAAACAATATTTTCCATTGCTTGGATAAAATCTTTTTCTTGGATTTGTTTTCTGGCTTGGGTTCGAGACATAATTCGGCCAGCTCCATGATTGATCGAATAAAAAGTTTCTTTGTTTTTGGCAAGACCAACCATAATGTAAGAAGGTGAACCCATACTGCCGGGGACAATAGCTGGATGACCGGTTTTTAAATATATTTTAGGATTTTGCGGATGATTGGCTGGTAAAGCTCGGGTAGCGCCTTTGCGGTGGATTAAAATCCAGTTTCCCTGATAATTTTCCCATTTGGCAATGTTATGGGCAACATCATATAAAAGATTTAATTGGGTATTAAAATTATCTTTAAATACCTGGCGGACAAAATAAGTCATCATTGCCCGATTGCAAAAGGCAAAATTAACAGCTGCGGCCATAGCGCTAAAATAGTCTTTTCCTTCTTTAGTTTCTATTGGTAAAGCAGCTAATCCTTTGGTTGGGACTTTTACTTGGTATTTATCCTTAAGTTTCCAGAAAAGGTTAATGTAATCATTGCAGGTTTGATGGCCAAGGGCCCGGGAGCCGGAATGGATCATTAAACAAATTTGGTTTTTAGTCAAACCCCAGTCTTTGGCAGTTTTTAGGTCAAAAATCTCGGTTATTTTTTGGATTTCAATAAAATGATTGCCAGAACCTAAACTGCCTAATTGTTTTTGAGCCCTGTTTTTAGCCTGTTGAGTTAAGGCTTGAAAACTGGCTGATTTCATCCGGCCGTTTTCTTCAATTTTTTCTAAGTCCTGTTTTAGGGCATAACCCTGTTTAACAAGATATTTTACTCCTTCTTCAACCAGTCTTTTTAAGTCAAGATTAAACTGTTTTTTATGTTTGCCACCCAAACCAGTTGGGATTAATCTTTCTATCTGGTTAATTAGACTTAACAGCTTTTTTTGAGAAAAATCATTATTATTATAAATAAGTTTGCTGGTTAGCAGTCTTACTCCACAGTTAATATCCATTCCAACTGCACCAACACTGATCATGTCTTGAGTAGCCATAATTCCGCCAATTGGTAGGCCAAAACCCTGATGGATATCAGGCATGCCAATTACCGGTGAAATAATATTATCAAGACAGGCAGCTTCAGCCAGTTGTTCTAAAGATGAATCTTTTAAAATATACCTTAACAAGTCTTCTGAAGCATAAAAAACTGCTTCAGCTTGCATTAGTGGAGTTTTTTCCAATTGATATTTATTAATGCTAATATTTTTTATTTTTATATGGTTCATTTTTATCTTGAAAAAGTATTTAATTATAGCATTTTTTAAGGTATAATTATGGAATTGTGAGGACTGAATTGTTTGAAAATCCAACTTTGGGGAAATTAAGCTTAACTAAAGTCAGCCAAGAAATTGCCAAATTTATTAAAGCTGATTCTCATTGTGGTTACCGTTTGGTTATTGGCAGTGATTCTCAGGAAAGACGGCTTAATGGCAAAAAGGAGCTTAATTTAATTGGAGCTGTGGTGGTTCACCGGATCGGTAAGGGAGGAAGATATTTTTACCAGCGCCAGAGAAGAAGAAAACCTCATTCTATTAGGCAAAA
>Ga0066639_10003788_pt1 | contig 13030 bp, 16 predicted proteins | sample CryGeyCG2114_010_2_FD_59504 | JGI IMG/M metagenome (GOLD analysis project Ga0066639, IMG submission 59504) | Groundwater microbial communities from aquifer - Crystal Geyser CG10_big_fil_rev_8/21/14_0.10 | ecosystem: Environmental > Aquatic > Deep subsurface > Groundwater | place: USA: Utah...
TCAAAGATCCCCACCTTATCGGCGGACAAGTTTTTCTTTAGAAACTTTTCTACCAATTCTTTTCCTATCTTTCCGGCTTCGCTTTCAAAAAAATTATGGTCAAATTTGCTCCCCAATCTGGTATAAATCTCCTCAAAGTGTTTAAGCGATAGCTCGCGACCCTGTTTGTATAATTTGTTAATTTTAGGATCACTTTTTTCGTATATTTTTTTATTTATTTCCGTAATTTCCTTTTTCGCTTCTTCATTTTCTTCATAAGCTTTATCTCCTTCCGCATAAGCTTTCCCTAAATCTGAAATCTGAAATCGAAAATCTGAAATCCTCTTCATCGCCCAAATGGCTTTGGCAACATGAAGGCCGACATCGCCGTGATAAGTAACACGTTTTAATTCCGGTTTTTCCGCTTCAATAATTCTTGAAATCGCCTCGCCGACTATATTGTTGACCAAATGCCCGATATGAAATTCCTTGAAAGGATTGGGCTGGGTGTATTCAATAACTATTTTTTGGCCAAGAAAATTTTCATTTTTGCCCCAATTTTCTTTCTCTTTAAGAATTTGGGTGGTAACATCGGTAAAAAAATTTTTTGAAAGATAAAAGTTTATAAACCCCGGACCAGCCACTTCTATTCGTTCGGCTTCTTTCGGCTGATTTCTTTCTATGTATCGGAATATCTCGCCCGCCAGTTCGCGCGGGTTTTTATTCAACTCTTTTCCATATATTAAGGCCGCGTTTGTCGAATAATCTCCGTTGGCAACGTTGGTCGGATGTTCTAAAATAATACTTTCTGCCTGAACCGAGAGTGATTTAAGGCCTTCTTTTATTAGATTTTTTAGATTTTCTTCGATTTTCATTCCGGTTATCTAATTAAAGCATATCAAAGTAAGGAATATAAGAAAAAGTCCCCGCTTCCACATAAGTGTAGGCGGGGACGAAAGAAGAAACCTTCTCACAACTTGCGATGCTCTCCAGTGTGGAGAACTTGGAATCCGATCAGTTGTCCGCATCCTCTCTCGAAAGATTCACAATAACGGTGGCAGCCCACCTGCAAACATAATCTCCGTTGGACGGCGGCTGGAGACATTTGGCTCCGTCATTGCAGTCATTGTTAGTGCAACCGAAGGTAAGTCGATCTTTACAGTCACACCCCTTCACGAGAAGATAACTTGGATTTCCGATCTCAATCTGAGCCGCCCAAAGCGCCTCACTGCTGCCATCTGCATGCCAGATGTCGATTTCAATGAACGGCTGACCGGCAGCCGAAATATCAATCGTACCTCGGGCGTAGAAGGCATCTTCATCGCTCTCGAAACTAGCCGTGAAGCGAAGTCGCCCCCGGCTGTCCAAAGCCGTCTCAACCTCGGCCTCGTTCCGAAGAGTGTCCCTGAGAAGAAGTTCTTCTCCGCTCCACTCGACAGTGAGACTAGGGAGACAAAAGAGTTCTCCCTCTGGAAGGTAGTCTCTCGCGTCGAAACGATCTGCCGCCTTGGCATTAGTTCCGATGCTAAGAAGAAAAACGCACACCAAGAAAACTGCGGCTGTCATTTGAATCGTCTTCATTTTTCACTCCTTGTTTAGAGGTGAAAGAGTTGGAATCCGCGCCTGTACACTTGGGCGGACGGGAGGTTGGGAGGTAGCCACTTTAGCAACCTCCGGGTAGTCATAAGATATTGTCACCACCAGGTAATTCGCCGCCTTGCCGTAGACCAAGGATGCGCGTTCCTGACGCCAACCGATGAGAAAACCGGATTCACAATCAAGCCAGAACACTTGATGGTAATAAAAGAATCCATCTTCCTCATCGTCTTTGTAGACGGTGCGTTCAACTCGGTAGGCGTCTTTTTCTTCGTCGAATTTCTCCTGGCCGATTAGTTGTCCTTGCGAAATTATTCCCTCAAACGACTGAGCTTGTGAACTCTCACCGAGCCAAGTAAACCAAAGTTCGGCAGAGCTACAAGCGCCGGGAATTTCTGCAAAAAGCGGGTTGGGGAGCGATGGATCTTCGGCGCCGTGGGGGTTATTGGTGACAAATGAATTTTCCCTCACTTTTCCATCAAGCAGAGGATAACAATGCCACTCGTGAAGAGTTGGCATTTCTACTCCAGGAGAAGAACTGGACGGCAGAAGACGTAATTTGGTAAGACCATCCGGATATTTTTCCATTTGGTCTTCTCTCCAAAAAGTTGCTTCAAAGCAGTCTGGCTCCATCTTACTCAGAGCAGTAGCCCTGATGACCACCAAGCTGTCTCTTCGAGAGATGTCGGAGCGGATAGCTTCAATCGCCTTTGTCGGATTACGCTCGCAGTCTTTACCGGTCAAAGAAAGATTGGCATACGTGGCTTCGTAAGAAACAGAGACCTCCAAATAACTAGCCTCTTTTAGAAGCTGTCGAAACTCCTTTGCCAAACTTTCGGCGCTGATCTCTTTGGAAACCGCGAGGCTCGGAGGTACTTGCGAGCGAAGAGGAACAACCCCCGAAAACATCACCAGAAAGATTGCCAGAAGTTCCAACAGGAACGTTTTGTCCTTCATGACGGAGAACTCCTTATGTTATGTGAGAAAGTTGACAAAGAACTGGAACTGTCCTAACTCTATTTTAACTATACATTAAACTCCAAGCTAGGCAAGAAGTTCAACGCCCAGATTTTTTTCTGGATTATCTATATAAAACGACGTTTGGTCGAGCGATTTCTTATATTTTTTTGAAAGGGTCTAAAGCCTATTTTCCTGTGCTGCCGAAACCGCTTTCTCCCCGAGGCGTTTCAGATAGTTCGTCTGATTCATCGATAACCACTCGCTCAAATTTTTGAATTATCATTTGGGCAACCTTGCTTCCTCTTTCCAAAATATATTCTTTCTGGGACAAATTTATTATCCCAACCATTACTTCACCGCGATAACCTGAATCAACTACCCCGCCTAGAGTCTTAAGCCCATGATTTATAGCGAGACCGCTTTTATCCCAAATAAGACCAACGTAACCATCCGGGATTTCAACGGCTATGCCCGTTCTTACAGAAAATTTTTCTCCGGTCTTAAAAATTACTTTTTCTCTGGAGAAAAGATCCAGTCCGGCATCACCGGGGTGAGAATAAATTGGAATTTTAGCGTCTTCGGTCAGACGCTTAACTTTTAAAATCAATTTATTCATTTTTTCCGCAAAATTTTATCTATTTTTTGAGCAATTTTGATCATATCCTTTTCCTTTTTACCCCGTGTAGTTTCGGCAGCAGCGCCCAAACGAATTCCTGAAGGATCAACAGGGCTTCTCTTTTCTCCCGGAATAGTATTTTTATTAACAATAATCCCGGCTTTCTCTAAATTATCACTAGCCTCTTTACCGGAAATCCCTTTTCCGTCCATCCAGGTATCAACTAGAACAAGGTGAGTATCAGTTCCGCCGGAAACAATTCTCCAGCCCAGTTTTTTAAACTCTCCGGCTAATGCTTGAGCATTTTTTATCACCTGTTTCGCATATTTTTTGAATGAAGGAGACGAAGCTTCTTTTAGCGCAACAGCAACTGCCGCAATCTGATTTAAGTGGGGCCCGCCTTGTAACCCCGGGAAAACAGCTTTGTCTATAAGCTTCGGCAAATTACGTTCATCGATTTTAGAAAAAATGAGCGCACTTCTCGGCCCCCTAAGAGTCTTGTGAGTAGTAGTGGTTACAATATCCGTATATTGAAACGGAGATGGTATCGCCTCTCCTGCCACCAGCCCGGCAGTATGAGACATATCAACCATGAGCAACGCTCCACATACATCAGCAATTTCTCTAAATTTTTTAAAATCAATTTTTCTTGGGTACGCAGTAAAGCCAGCCACAATAATATTTGGTTTTTCTTTCTGAGCTATATTTTTAATTGCCTCATAATCAATCTGTTCTGTTTTCGAGTCTACGCCGTATTGGACAGCTCTCCAAAACTTTCCCGTAGCAGAAACTTTGTGACCGTGTGTCAGGTGCCCGCCGTCAGTAAGAGACATGCCCATAATAGTTCCCCCCGGAGGGACGAGCGCTAGATAAACGGCAAGGTTTGCCGGAGAGCCGGAAAGTGGTTGGACATTTACACTCCAAGATTTTGAAGAAAGACCGAAAAGTTTCAACGCGCGCGATTGACACAAGTTTTCTATTTTGTCTGAAATCTCGTTGCCGCCGTAATAACGATGTTCCGAATACCCCTCGGCATATTTATTGGTAAGTTCGGAGCCAAGCGCCTTCAAAACATCATCAGAAACGTAATTTTCCGAAGCGATAAGATTTATTACCTTTTTCTGCCTGGCTTTTTCGGTTTTTATCAGTTTTTCTATTTCTTTGTCTCGCATCGGCAATATGATAGCATGAAAGCAGAAGTTGTCCCTCTCCCTCATTACAGGAAAATACCCATGAACGAAAGAGAGTCAGAAACCTGTGATTGCCCGTGCCATCTCAATAACAATCCCCAAGGCATTACTAGTCCCTGTTCTGAAAAACCGCTCTGCAATTGTGAGGAGTGTGAGACGTGCGGAGAATTTATCAAAAGCGACGCAATGAAACGCCACGAGGCACACTGCGCGAATGACCAAAGAGTTTTCTCAGGATTGCTTGCGGAAAGACTCCAAAGGCATTGATAAGTCCCATCCAAGCATCCTCAAGGATGCTTTTTTGATTAAACTTTTAATTTTTCCTTAACAATCTTAAATACTTCTTCATGAACTTGTTCCGGCGTGAGACAAGTTGCACCTTTGCAACAAGATACCTTCTCCCAATTCTTGTTGGTTTTGGAAAGAAACAAAGCGCTGTCGCGTGAATCATTGAGATGAAGCAAATTATCTTCCGCTACATCTCTTCTGCCTTTGAGATATTTTTTGTTCCTCTGAGAAATTTTATTTTTCAGCCATTTTTTACTAATATCCAATGGAACGTCGAGATAAATGATCAGGTCCGGACGCGGGATTTTAAATACATCATGCTCCATTGTCAGAAGCCAGTTTAAAAAAATCTTTCTTTCAGAGATGGAAGAAATTTTGCCCCCTTGGTGGATTTGATTACTGCTCGTGTAACGATCGGCAACGACTATGTAACCGCTTTTCAACCACTCTTCTATTTCTTTGGCAGACTCAAAACGATCAGCCGCATAAAGAACCGAAGCAATTTTTGGATCTGTTTTGATAAAGTCACCAAATTTACCACTGAGATATTCTCCGACAAGTTTCCCAAAAAAATTATCGTAGTATCTGGGAAAATCAATAACTTTAACTTTGACTTTGCGGTCCTTCAAACGTTTGACTAAGAGAGCTGACTGAATCGCCTTTCCCGAGCCGTCTATTCCGTCAATTACTATCAATTTCCCGCTTTTCCTTGACTTACTCATGACAATATTTTGGTTAGTAAAAGTCGTAATTATTCTATGCTAAAATTTGATTTATGTCTTTCAAAGATACAGCCACGATGAAGCCGGTTGAAGATAGAACGCCGGATAATCAATACCAAAGCCTCCTTAGAGAAATTAAGGAGAAAGGTGTCCAGACCAAAAGCCAGCAAGGAGTTGACGCTTTAACTGTGATAGGCCCTCGCAATTTGCACTTCAAACTAGAGAATGGCTTCCCCATCATTAACGAGCGCAACATGGCGCCAAAAGAATCTGAACGCTTCCCGGTTACAGTCTGGAAACAGGCAATCGGAGAGATTTTTGCATTTATAAACGGCGCGAGACGCCTTTCCGAAATCCAGTCATTTGGTTGCCATTGGTGGGATCCGTGGGCAACAGAAGAAAAATGCAAAAAAAGAGGGTTAGAAACCGGAGATCTCGGACCAGGTTCGTATGGCGCCGCCTTTCACGACTTTCCGACTGCCGAAGGCGAATCATACAATCAATTCAAAGCTATTGTTCAACAGATAAAAGAAAATCCTCACTTAAGAACCCATTTTATTACTCCTTGGGTGCCACAATATACTGCCCGGATCGAAGGCCGGCAACAAAAAGTAACCATCTGTCCTTGCCACGGCTGGATTCACCTTCGAGTTATTGATAACAAACTGACACTCCACATGATCCAGCGATCGGCCGATGTGCCGGTAGGCGTTCCTTCAAATATGGTTCAGTATGCGGCGTTAACAATGGCCATCGCTCATGTAACAGGAACAATTCCTTACGAATATGTTCATAGTTTTTCTGACGCTCATATTTATGTCAACCAACTTTCGGCAGTCGAAACAATGCTGGAGCGCGAACCAAAATCATTAGCCACCATGAAGATAAATACTGAGAAGAAAGACTTGTTTGAATTCCGACACGAAGATTTTGTACTTTCAGATTATAATCCTCATCCAGGTATTAAGGCTATTCCAGTAGCAATATGATTTCTATTTTTGTCGCAGTTTCTGAAAACGGAGTTATAGGAAATAAGGGAGCTCTTCCCTGGAAACTTTCTTCTGACTTGAAACGCTTTTCTGCGCTGACCAATGGTCATCCCGTTATTATGGGCAGAAAAACCTGGGAATCGCTGCCTTCGAATTTCAGACCATTACCCAAAAGAACCAATATCTTAGTTACCCGCAAAGACGATTATCCGGCCGCTGGAGCAAAAGTCGCACCTTCTTTGGAGGAAGCTTTCAAAATAGCCGAAAAATCACCCGGTAACGAGGAAATTTTTATAATCGGCGGAGCAGAAATTTACAAACAGGCTTTTCCTTTTGCTCAAAAAATTTACCTAACAAAAGTAAAAGCGGAAGTTAATGGTGATGCCTATTTCCCGGAAATAAAAAAAACTGAATGGAAAGTAACGGAAGAAATTCATCATCAAAAAGATGATAAAAATGAATTTGATTACACTTTTTTAATATATGAATCCCGTTAGTGATTATGAAGTTAAGAACAAGACACTTTATTCAATTTGGTCAATCGTTTGTATTTTTGTAAAATTAATAATGACCACGGAAATGCTCAAGCATTTCCTATCACTAACAGGATGAAAAACAAACCTGAAAAAAAATTCATAAACATGAACCTCGTTCGGGAAGAAAGCCAGCGCAAAGTAATGGAAGAGATATTACGACAAGGACATTGCCCTTTTTGCCCCGAAAATTTAAATAAATACCACAAGAACCCCATTCTGAAAGAAGGTAAATTTTGGCTTCTCACAGAAAACCAGTGGCCTTATGAAAAAGTAAAACACCAGCTTTTGGCAATTCACAAGAATCATATTGAACATCTGTCAGAAATGACACCGGAAGCCGGTCAGGAATTGATTAAAATGTTCGCCGAAGAAAGCAAGAAAAGAAAAATGGATGGTGGTTTCATAGCGATGCGTTTCGGTTCGTCTGAACATGGAAATTACGGCGCCAGTGTTTTACATCTGCACGCCCATCTTATCCAACCTGACCTAGAAAAACTCAAAAAAGACGAGGCTTGGAAAATTAAATTCGGTCAGCCAAAAAACTATAAGAAAGTTGACAACAAGTAGTCAAAGTTTTATCTTGTCAGAGGAATCCTGATCATTTTAAAACAACACCTCAAAGGAGAAACCCATGGGACCCGGAGTTCCCGATCTCGGCTTGGATGATGAGACTGTCGCTTCTGTTATAAATGGCGCTAGAACTTACAGCCAATTTTTGGATATGGTGGACAAAGCTGGAAATGGAATTTGTCCGTTTTGCCCGGACCATTTTGATGCTAGTAAGAATTGCGTCATAGGCAAACACGGCCACAGAGAAGAAGTATGGCAAGCATGGAGGAATCCTTATCCAATCAACCACTCGAGTCACCATTCCATCATTGCTCCCGCTCGCCATATTACCCATCTCAATGCCATGACAGCAGAAGATTGGGAAAACATGAACTTCCTTATCAGAGAAATCGTTAAGGATTTGCCTGGCGGTTGTGTAGCAATTCGCTTTGGGGACCCGGATCTCAACGCTGGCAGTGTTCGCCATCTTCACGTCAACATAATCGTGCCTGACGGCACAGGCGATGTCCAGGTAACACTGGCCAAAAACCCGCAGAAGCAGGAAGAGGCGAGGTCGAGAGTCCTCGCTTTCGAAAAGCTCCGATCGGCCGGTATCTCGGTAGAAGACGCTCCACAAAGAGCGGCAGAAATCCTCTCTTCTGGAGAGCTGAAAATCGTTGACGATCGTTTGAAGTAAAGACGAACGAGCCCCGAACCAGTTTTTGAAAAATTGGTTCGGGGCTTTTCTTTTATTCTATTCGCCTAGGTCAACAAAAATTATTTCAACTCCTTGGCTTTTTAGAATGCTTTCCTGGTCAAGAATACTGTATCCACCTGAGTAATAAAGCTTATTTATACCAGAATAAGCAATTTGTTTAGCGCAGGGCGGGCAAGGAAAAGTCGAAACAAACATATCGAGACCATCAAGGGCAATACCTTTTTTAGCCGCTTCAGCGATAAGACCGGCCTCTGAATGTAAAACACTGGAATATTCAATTCCTACCCCTTTGTGAAGAGTGTTTCTGGGGTCGCCATGGGCATAAGGAGTGTGTTCCGATGGCACGTGTTTATTATGAGCCATAAGAATAATTTTCCCGTCTTTTATAACAGCAGCGGCGATACGTCTCCACCAGTCTGAACTTTTTTCCGATTCTTTAGAAAGTTTCTCGATAATTTTTTTATCAAATTCTTTCACAGAAATTTTTTGATCTGCCTCCACCGGCTTTTTTTCCATTACTTTGTGCTTATCCCAACGAAGAAAAATATTGTCAAAAGTTATTTTTTTATTGGGAAAATACTTCTGGACGAGCTCTCTGGTTACATCCTCGTCCGGCATAATAATTTCACTCTCTGATACTTGAATATCTTTCACCATGTTCTCATCAAGAATGCGTACACCATCAAAAATATCCCAGCTTTCGATGGCTTTTTTCAAAAGAATAGGATCAAGAGCTCTGATTTCCTTTTTTAGATAATCAAATTTATTGGTTATTTCCGATCCTAGGATATATAAAATTTTAGCGTCTGAATTTTTATCAAAAAAACGTCTGTAGCCTTCGTGCAAAACGGGAATAAAAGCAACTATTACTTTGCCCATTTTATTTTTTTATTTCATTCAGAGCTTCCTCGATAGTCCTTATTATTTTAGGAGTGAGAGAAGTACCTAATTTTTTGGCAGTGCCTATCTGGAGAAGTCGAATTTTTGCACTTGTCGAAGTAGTCGCTTGATATTCCAAAACAGTAACCTTACCGCAATATTTTTTTAATTCCTTTAATTGTTTTTTGGTGTAAGTGTCTTTAACCGCTATCAAAACATCAGGTCTAACGGCTTTTATCAGAGCCCATTTGGGATGTTTAAGGTCTTTCAAGAAAACCAGGTCAACAGACCGAAGGTGAGTAAGCATTTCCAGCCTTTCATCTTGCGGGACCACGGGTCTTTCCGGCCCTTTTCTTTCCCTGACCTTTTCATCGCTGTCTATGCCGACAATCAAAAGGTCGCCGTGTTTTTTTGCCGCCTCAAGATACCTGGCATGGCCGATATGAACCATATCGAAAGTTCCTTGAGTTAGAACTATTTTAAGGCCGAGACCTTTGCAGTGAGAAATGAATTTAGATAAGGATTTGTGATCCGGTACGCACCTATGTTTAAAATTAGACTCCCAATAATGGAAGTCACCTTTATTGTTTACAATGAGGCTTCCCGTAACCATAGTGTTTCTTAAAATACCATAGACCAGAAACCTCTGCAATTTTTATTTACTTGACATCGACGCCCATACTTCTAGCAGTACCTTCTATTATCCTCATCGCTGCCTCCGTGTCATTGGCATTAAGGTCTCGTTTCTTTTTCTCAGCAATTTCTTTGATTTGGGCCTTGGTTATAACTCCGGCTTTGGCAACTAAATTTTTACCGGAACCTTTTTTCTTGCCGATAGCTTTTAAGATCAGACTGGAAGCCGGCGGGGTTTTTAAAACAAAATCAAAGGTTCTGTCTTCAAAGACAGAGATTTCCACCGGCACGATGTCCCCCTTCATTTCCTTAGTGGCATCGTTAAATCTTTTGACAAACTCTCCGATATTAACACCGGCTTGGCCTAAAGTAGGACCCAAAGGAGGAGCTGGAGTCGCTGCTCCGCCTGTTGCTTGGACTTTTATTTTTTTGATTATTTTCTTTGCCATTGGTCTATATAGATTACGGAAATATCGTGATAAGTCAAATTCTCTGATGCCCCGAGGTTGCGCTCGGTATCAAAAAATTATAATCGCTTTCCTCCTTAGAGCTTCTTTACCTGGAGAAAATCTAATTCCACAGGGGTCTCGCGGCCAAACATGGAAACCAGAACTTTTACCTTGCCTTTGATTTCATCAATTTCGTTGACCTTGCCTTCCAAATCTTTAAACGGACCATCAGTTATGGAAACCGTGTCGCCGATCAATAAATTTATAGTGTGTTTCGTTGTGTCGGTACTCATCCTTTTAAACAGTTCCTCTACCTCTCGCTTGGGCACTGGCACTGGATAAATACCCGACCCGACAAAACCTGTCACTCTCGGCGTATTTCTGACCACATACCAGGAATCATCGGTAACTATCATATCTACCAAAATATAGCCGGGATAAATTTTTTCGGTTTCTTCTATTCTTTTTCCTCCTTTTATTTTTATTTTCTTTTCGGCCGGAACAATAACATTAAAAATTTTATCTCCCATGCCTAAAGACTCTATGCGCTGTTTCAAATTTCTAGACACCGCATTTTCATAACCGGCATAAGTATGAATAACATACCAATTTCTCTCTCCTGTTAATTGTTGTTTGGCCATGATAGATTTTCTCAACGAGTGAAACGAGTTTTTGTAAATCCGCACCATGTTAAATAAAATTTGTTTTTACAAATTTTAAATTTCCGCAGAAAATTTATTTAACAGGGTAAAGAATTTATAATTCGCTTCGCTCATAATAACTTCTTTATAAAATGAATTTTTCTAAGAGTTGCGAAAAAATAAAGTCAAAAAAGCCCAAAAAGAAAGCTACGAAGATAGAGACCAGAATAACAATGACGGTAAAAGCCAGAGTCTGCCGCCTAGTCGGCCAGCTTACATGTTTTAACTCACCTCTGGTGTCCCTTAAGTAATTAATAACGCGTTTCATATAATTCCTCTAAAAAACGCCCTTTCGGGCGCTTTTATAGACTACGCCTCTAAAAGAAAAAAGTCAATACCGTTAAAATAACTATCTTATCTCGTAAATCAGATGGATTCGAGAAATTATTTGATTCTCACCAGGAGCAATTTCTAATTGACCGACAGCGGCCTTTTCCATTGCCACGTCGCCACCCCGACCGTAAAAGACAGGGTAACCGTCTTCAGAAAAATTCATAATTTTTACCAACTTGACTCCGAGATCCTTGCTCAACTCTTCGGCTTTTTCTTTGGCATCCTCGATGGCCATTTTTCTAGCTTCTCTTTTAAGAGCCTCATCATCCCCGACAGTAAGAGATATAGAACTTATGTTAGACGCGCCCATTTTCCCAGCAACTTCAATAATTTTCCCGGCTTCGTCTGCTTTTCTGACCTTGACTGAAAAGGTGTGATCCAATTCATAACCAACCAAGGTCCTATTGGTTGGTGGGTAAAAATCCATATTTGCCTGACGAGCGAAATCATATTTGGGGTAAAGGTTGTATCCGATAGTCTTTATGTCCTTTTCTTCGACTCCATTTTTTTCGAGTTCTTCAATAACAGCATTAGTTATAGAAGATGATTTTTCTTGAGCTTCTTTGGCTGTTTTCCCTTCGGTAAGAACCGAAAAGGAAAAGGTTGCAGTATCAGGAACAGCAAAAACTTCGCCAAAACCTTCGACAGTTACGGTGTTTTGGGGGTAAATATCGGAACCAACATATCGAAAAGTCTTTATTTCCACTAATGTTTTAGCGACCAAAAAGACAGACAGGACAGAGAACAGCACTATTATGTATCTCGAAAATTTATTCAGATTCAAGTTTTCCATTTTTTAAAAATAATTATTTATTAATAATAAAGCGATTGAGATTATACCAAAGTCAAACTATTGTTGCAGTCGGTAGGCATCCAAAAGATTTTCAAAAAGAGCGGCTACCGTCATTGGCCCTACTCCCCCCGGCACCGGTGATATAGCTTTTACAATTTTACTTACATTTTCAAAATCTACATCCCCAGAGATTTTCAAGCTGCCTGATTCCTCCGGGATCTTCTCTCCCAAATAACTTATTCCAACATCAACGATTACTTGCCCCTCTTTGAAAAATTCCGAGCCAAAAATTTTCGGATGGCCGACTGCCGGAATGACAATATCAGCGCTCTGGATTTCAGCTTTCAGTCTATCGGGGGGAGTTTTCGAATGACATATGGAAACCGTAGCATCCTTATTCAAAACAGCCAAAGCCAGAGGTCTACCAACCAAAATCGAACGATTAATAATAACGACTTTTTTGCCGGAAAGGGTTATTTTGTGTTCCTCCAAGAGTTCTAAAATTCCTCTGGCCGTTGCCGGGATAATTCCTCCGGAGTTTCCTTGCCAAAGATTTTTGATATTTTTAGGACCAAGACCGTCGACATCTTTCTTAGGATCAATGCTTTCGATTAAATCTCCGAAATTCAAATGGGGAGGCATCGGCAACTGAATAATAATACCGTGGCAATCCGGGTCGCGATTAAGCTCCGAGAGTTTTGATTCTATGTCTTTTTGAGAAAGGTCTTCTGGAAGAATAATATGCTCGGCCGTAACGCCGATAGACTCGGCAAACTCTTTCTTTTTGCCAATGTAAAGATTAGATTGTTCCTTACTGCCGACTTGAACTATCGCAAGCACAGGCACTTTTTTGAAAGTAGCGATTTCTTTTGAAAGATTTTTTGATATTTTCTGACTCAAATTTCGCCCGTCTAGGATTATCATCTTTTGTGGTTCCTACGCCAATCCGTCATACCCCGCCTTTTATTGACTAGCAGGGTGAACAAAAAAGTTAAGGATAATAAATTATTAAGTTAATTATCGGATGGGACAAACTTTTGGGCAGAAGCTTTCGGCTTTATAACTGACGAACCAGCTCTGCCGGGTAATTCATTTTTTA